>Ga0224508_10000634_pt1 | contig 33793 bp, 27 predicted proteins | sample SF_Jan12_sed_USG_4_FD_170157 | JGI IMG/M metagenome (GOLD analysis project Ga0224508, IMG submission 170157) | Sediment microbial communities from San Francisco Bay, California, United States - SF_Jan12_sed_USGS_21 | ecosystem: Environmental > Aquatic > Marine > Sediment | place: USA...
AGCGATCGCGGTGAGGGCAACGCCCAGGGCAGCAGTCAACCAGCCGATGACGGCCAGCAACCTCCGGTGGTACCGAACGTCAAGGGCGAGGTAGATCGTCAGGACCCCGAACAGCGCGTAGACCGCTGACAGGGAACGCGTGAGGTACTGGATCAAGGGTGTGTTCTCGAGCGGTCCGAGCCCCAACCAGTCATTGCCGATCTGCATCCAGGTGAACGGCATGACCATCGGCACGACGGCCAAGGTGGCCGTCACGCCGAGGAAAAGGAGAAGCCGTTTCAGAACTTTTTCGGCTAGCTCGGGTCGCATGGCGGAAGAATAGCGTGGTGGCCGGGTGATATTGTGGCGAAGATTAAGAAAAACAAGGGTTGACGGTAGCGGCTGACGCCTCCTAGCCTGAAACTATGTCCGAGATCCTGAAAAACATCGTTCTCTGCTCCGATGGTACGGGTCAGGCGGGAACCAAGGCCCGGGGCTCGAATGTCTGGCGGCTGGGGATGGCCGTGGATCGACACGATCACGAAAGAGACGGGGAACTCCGCCGGCAGATCGTCTTCTACGACCAAGGCGTCGGAACCTCGGCCTTGAGTGTAAAGAAGACCCTGGGGAGTGCCTTCGGATATGGGCTGGCGGAGAGCATGTGCCATCTCTACATCCATCTCGCCAGGACGGCATCGCCCTCTTGAAGGCAAGCAAGAATCGAGTTCGCAAGATGAGGAACCAGGGTATGGATATCTGGCGCCGGGTCTTCGATCGGAATGACTCGCTCGACGGGCTGCGGGGCTCGTAAACGGTAGCCTCCGGCGGATGGTCATTGCTTTCACTCGAGAGGTTAGCTCCAGTATCGGCCGGTGCGAGCTGACCCACCTCGAGCGCCAGCCGATCGACTTGGGGAAGGCGCGCGACCAGCATAGAGACTACGAACGGTTTCTTTGGGACGCGGGCTGTACGGTCCGGAGACTTAAGGAAGAGGCCGAAATGCCCGATGCGGTGTTTGTGGAGGACATCGCCGTTGTTCTGGACGAGGTGGCGATCATCACCCGGCCCGGGACTCGTTCACGCCGCCGCGAGAGGCTGTCGATCACCCAGGCGCTCGAACCGTTTCGTCGCTTGGCTCGTATCCGAGCGCCGGGCACTCTGGACGGGGGTGACGTCCTCCGGATCGGCCGGACACTCTATGTTGGGCAATCGATACGCAGCAACGAAGAGGGCCGGCGTCAGTTGCGAGCGGTTGTCTCGGGCTATGGATACTCGGTGCGTCGTGTCGCGGTCGTCGATTGTCTGCACCTCAAATCCGCGGTGACCGTGGTCGCCGAGGACAACCTGCTGTTCAACCCCGGCTGGGTGGATGCGAACGCGTTCCAAGGCGTACAAGCCATTGCGGTGGATCCAGAAGAGCCCGCCGCGGCGAACGCCTTGCTGGTCGCGGGCCGGGTGGTCCTGCCGGCGCAGCACCCGAGGACGATCGAGCGACTGAGCCGGTCCGGTTTCGATGTCAGGCCGGTGGATGTCTCCGAGCTGACCAAGGCGGAAGGAGGCGTGACCTGCTGCTCTCTGGTCTTCGACGAGAAAGTGGCGATTTGAGCCTACTCTTCGCCCAGGAGCAACTCTTGATGGACGATCGAGTCGATCCCCGATAATTCGTCCCACACCCCGACCGCGATTCTCGCCGGCCCGCCCCGGGCCACCAAGGTCATCAGGTGTCCGATCTCCTTGTCGAGCGCCTCCTCGAGCCGGGCTGCGGGCACCTTGATCGGGTAGGGGCTCTGCTGAACGTCCGAGACTGCGCCGTCTTGGTCCTTCACCGCGACATAGAGCCGCAACCGACCGCTGTATGACGGGCCGTTGGGCACCAGAGTAACTTTTGAAAAAGGCACCCGCACCAAAACCGGTAGGCGGAACTTGTTGCGGCCGCTTTTCTCCCAGCTCCCAAAGTCCACCTGGATCTCCAGCGGGTTCTTGTCCACATCGAGGAGCAACGAAGAAAGCGTTCGATCGGCCATCAGCTCCGCGGCCGTCTTGGCGACATAGCCCGAGCGATGCCGCACCACCAGTCCGGGTGGCTTCACCCGCACCTCGATCCGCCGGTAGCGGTTGGAATCGATGTCCGCCGGGCTGTATCCCAGTGAGTAGAAACTGTCGAAGTCGTCGGCCAGTCGGTCCAAGACCTTGTCGAAGTTGAAGGTCCCCAGAATCGCTGTTCCTCCCGTGGCCTCGGCGAGTTCGCTCAGCGGCTCCTGGAGATTGGCCTTGCGCATGTGAGCAAACGCCGTCGGTCCGGCGTTGCCGACAATGGCGGCGCCGCCGGTCGCCGCCGAGAGCCCCATCGTGGTCGGTCCGCTGGCGTCCAGGGTGTAGAAGGTCACCTGGTGAGCGTTGGCCTCGCGCACGATCTCCTCGAAGAGACTCGTCTGGTCTTCACCCAGGGCATCGCTCGAGGCGTGGAGACCGGCGGTGCGCAGCTGGCGGCTATCGAAGATCTCCTGAATCTGGGCGTAGAGGCCTTCACCAGGTCGCTGTGGCAACCCCTCGCTGACATACATCAGGGACTTGCGTCCGGGAAGACCGGAAAGCGAGCGCACGGTATCCCGCAGCAACCCGGTCGACCGTCTGAGCTCGCTCTGCGCCGACTCCACATAGCTGCGAAGGTGTTGGTAAGCGTCCCGAGGGTCGTCGTTCAAGGTCATCGACTTGATGGTGCGCAAGAGAGCCGCCTCATCGACCTGCCGGTGGGTTGCCGCCTTACGCATCTTGTTCAACGAGCTCGCCACCGTCACCCAGTCGCCGGTGAACGGTTGGATCGCTTCGGCGCCGAGGAAGGCGCCGACCAGCATCACGCGGTCTCCGTTCCCCATAAAGCCTTGGAGAAATCCCTCGATGTTGCGGATCGCACGGTTTCGGCTTGACGGTCGCAAGTTGAAATGATCGATATAGACCACCAGGCTGATCGGGTGCTGGACTCCCGGTGGAGTCTCGGCGGGCGAGCTCTGCTTGTCGGTGGTCCGGCCGGGCTCGGGGCTGCTTTCGACTCGCCGGTCCCGATCGACGGCAAAGAAGTTGGTGAGCTCGACCGGCCGGCCGTCTTCCAGGACCTCGAAATCGCCCCTCGTCAACCCGGTGACACGGCTGCCTTTCTTGTCGAAAACAAAGGCCTCGATGTTGACCACCTGGACATCCACCCGATCCACAAAAAGGGACGATGGCGGTTCTTGCGCCGCCAACGGCGCAAGACCGAGACCCAGCAACAGCAAAGAAGGCGCTGAGCTCGTGAACCCGTTATGTCCGAAGATCATGGTGTGTTCGAAGAATGGGATGCAGTTCTCTTGCCGGGCCGCAACCGACAACCGAGATACTAAGGTCTCAGGACACTACGCGTCTTTGACCTGGGTGGATCGGCCACATTTCGGTTGGGGCGGCGGCGACGCTCAGATTGCCGCTTGTGGGCGAGAAACGGGTAGTCTCGGCGGCATGACTCGAACGACACACCACCTGAGCCTCGATTCTCTCCGGTGGGTAGGGCTTCTGAGCCTCTCGTGCATCCTGATGATCGCTTGCGGCAGGACCGCCCCCGAGGGCGACACCGTGAGTGAACGCACCGCCGCCGCCACCGAAGTGGCGTGGTTCGAAGGCACTCCGGACGAGGCGTTTGCCTACGCCAAAGCCAAGGGTAAGCCGCTTTTTCTTTACTGGGGTGCCGAGTGGTGTCCGCCGTGCCACTACTTGAAGGACAAGATCTTCCATCGGCCGGAATTTGTGGGGCGCTCACGAGAATTCGTGGCGGTCTATCTCGACGGTGATGACGCGAGCGCCCAAATTCTGGGCGAGCAGCTGGATGTTCAGGGCTACCCGACGGTGATGGTCTATAGCGCCGAGGGTGAGGAGCTGCTGCGCATGCCGAGCGATGTGCCGGTTTCGCGCTATGCCGCCATCATGGATCGGGCTCTGCGTCTCGATCGGCCGGTGAAGGAGATCCTGGACGCGGTGCTTGCGGTCGGCCCAGCGCGGGCCGACGAGGCCGATCTGGATGTGTTGGCCTACTACTCCTGGGGTCAGGACAGTCAGATCGATCTGGCCGAAGAGGAGCGTCTGGAGACTTTTCGCCGTCTGTGGGAGGAGACACCGGGCGGACAGGTGGGCGTACGGGCTCGGTTTCTGGGTCTCTATGTCGGTGAGGCGGCAAGCCGCGCTCGCGATGCGGGCGAGGGGGATGAACCGTTGCTCGGGGAGGCGGAGCGCGTGCGACTCACTGAGGCGATGCTGGCTCTCCTCGCCGACCCTGCACTGTGCCGGGCGAATGTCTTCGATGTCACCTACGGAGCCGAAGGCGCAATCGGACTGCTGCAGCCCGAGCGCGGTACCGGGAGAACAGAGCTGATCGAAGCGTGGCGTACCGCGGCAGTGCGCTTCGAGAGCGACCAGGAGCTCTCCACCGACGATCGTCTGACCGCACTGGCCGCGAGTATCGATCTCGCTCGGCTCGAGACCGAAACCGAAGCCGACATTGAGGAGGCGCCGCTGCCGCCGTCGCTGGTGGAGCGAGCGCGAAAGCATGTGGAATGGGCCGTCGGATCGGTGAGCGGCGGCAGCGAACTGCAGACGGTGCTCAACACTGCGGCTTTTCTGCTCGACGAGGTCGGGCTTGCCCAGGAGGCTCAGGATCTTCTGGTGGACAAGCTCGACGAAGCGGAGGCACCGTACTACTTCATGTCCTGGCTGGCGCGCCTCAAGAAAGACGGTGGCGAGACCGAGGAGGCGCTGACCCTCTATCGACAGGCTTGGGAGTCGGCCGGTGGGCGCTACACTCGCTTTCGCTGGGGTTCGACCTATCTGCGGCGGTTGATGGACTTGGCGCCCGAGCGCGCCGAGGTGATCGAGACCGACTCGCTCATTATCCTCGACGAGCTGCTGACTCACGATGATGCCTTTGCCCTCGGCAACGGCTTGCGTCTCGGTCAATTAGAGGAGGCTTATCGTGAGTGGAACGAGGACTCCACCCACGATGGAACCGTCGGCCGCATCCGCGACCGCGTGCGCTCGGCCTGTGAGCGATACCCGACGGAGGGCGAGGACTCGCAGCGGGATCGCTGCCTGGGCTTTCTGGAGGAGGAAGCCTGACGTCGTAGGACGCGATCAGCTTTCGACCAGGAGCTTCTTGTCGATCTTGCCGATAGCCGTCTTGGGTAGCTCTTCGAAAATCTCGACAGTTTGTGGCAGCTTGTACTTGGCCAGTCGTTCTGCCAGGAAGCTCCTGAACGAGTCCTGAGAGAACTCGATGCCCGCGGCGATGACCAGACAGGCCTTGCCGACCTCGCCCCACTTTTCGTCGGGCACGCCAACCAGGGCAGCCTCGGCCACGCCCTTGTACGCGAGCATCACCGATTCGACCTCCGCCGGGTACACATTCTCGCCACCCGAGATGAACATGTCTTTGGAGCGGCCCTTGATGGTGTAGAAGCCCTCGTCGTCTTTGACTGCGAGGTCGCCGGTCCAAAGCCAGCCGTCCCGGATGGCCGCGGCCGTGGCCTCGGGTCGCTTCCAGTAGCCGCTCATGACGTGGGGGCCGCGAATCAGGAGTTCCCCGGCCTCCCCTCGGTTGACCTCGCCTCCCGCCCCATCGACGATCTTCATGTCGATGTGGAAGATCGGCATTCCGACCGAGGTCGTCTTGTCGCGCACGCGGTCTTTTGGGAGCCAGAAGTTGTTGCCGGTGGCCTCGGTCAAACCGTAGCCCATCTTGAAATCGACACCGCGACTCCAGAACCTCTGCATGATCGGCAGCGGGCAAGGCGCACCGCCCGAAATCACCAGTTCGAGCTTGGAGAAGTCGGCTTGCTCCCAGCGCGGATCGGCCTGAATCATTTGGTACATCGTGGGTACGCCCACGTAGTGGGTGACGCCGCCCGTCTCGATCAGATCGAAGGTCTCGTCGAGACTGAACTCGCGGCAGAGGATGGTCGTGCCGCCGACGTGGACCAGCGGCACCATAAAGATGTTGGGACCGCCGACATGGAAGAACGGCAACTGGAGCGCCGCCACGTGACCGCCATGGATACCCCACGAGACAATCGTGTTGACGCTGTTCCAGGTGATGTTGCCGTGGGTCAGGACAGCGCCCTTGGGTAGACCGGTGGTGCCACCCGTGTAGTAGATGCCCCAAGGATGATCGAGCGAGAGATCGGGAAGGTCCTCGATCCGTTCGGGCTGCCCGTCACGCTCCGAGAACGAGTGGTCGCCGGGGCGGGTTCGCCGAACGCGATGACTTCACGGATGCTGTCAAGCGAGGGGCGCAGCTCTTCGACCTGCGAGCACCAGTCCGGGCTGTAGAACAGCACGCGCGGCTCGGCATCGGTTACGATCTCGCGCAGCTCGTGCACCGTCAGGCGCCAATTGAGATTTTGGAGAATGGCTCCGATCTTGCCAGCGGCCCAAAAGAGATCCACGAACTCCGGGCAGTTGGAGGAATACACGGAGACCAGATCACCCTTCTCGACTCCGAGCGATCGCAGGTAGTTGGCGGTTTGGTTGACGCGCGCGTTCCAGGCGGAATAGGTGATCTGTGCCCCTCCGAGTCCCTCTATCAGCCCGACGCGGTCGGGGGTCAACCCCGCGCGCTTGGCAAGCCAGTCGGTGACGTAAGCGGATTCGTGTGGATTCATTTCTTTCCCCACTGCACGATGCCGGCACCCCAGACATAGCCGATGCCGGCTCCGAGGATCACCATGAGATCGCCGTCCTCCAGCGCGCCGGTACGCTCACCCTCGATCATCGAGAGGATCGCGTCCTGCTCCCCGATGTGACCGATGTGGCCGAGATAGACAGACTGGTCCTTTGAGAGACCGAGAAGCTCGAGAATCTGTGCGTGCGCCGAGGGCTTGACCAGGAGCATGTTCAGGTACCCGAGGTCGTCTCGGTCGTAGGGAGATCCGTCTACCTTATTTCCCGACTTGGCAAGAGCCTGGTCGACGCAGCGCATCCAGTTGTCGATCGAAACGTCCCCGAGCCGGCTCTTCATCGCCTCCGGCTCGACCAGGTCGAATTTGAATCGACCTGCCGCCACCGCCTCGTCGCTGGGGTGCTCGAGGGTGCCGCTCGCCGGCACGACAACGTGGCGACTCATCGAGCCATCGGAGATCAGGTGGGTGCCGAGAACCTGGTTCTCCGGCCAATCGCGCCGCACAATGAGCGCTCCTGCGCCCGCACCGATGTTGAACAGGAACGACGTGCGCGGGTTCGAGAAATCGATGAAGTCGGCGACCGTGTAGCCGCCCGCGATCATGACGGTCTCGACCGACGGATCCTCGCGCATCAGGGCGCGCGCCAGCTTGAGGGCCGCGATCGTGGTGGCACAACGCATGTGGACGTCCATGCCCCAGGCGTTGATCGCGCCGATCTCTGAAGCCAGGTCGATACCCGCTGTCCACAGGGCGTACTCCTTCCACTCCTCGGTGGTGCAGAGCAGGACATCGATCTCCTTGGCGTCCATACCCGCTGAGTCCAGGCACTGTTTCGCCGCTCGCGCGGCCATCTCGTTGGGATGAACGTTGGGGTCGGTGACGTGTTTGCGCTCGATGCCGAGCTTTTCGCGGATCACCCACTCCTCCATCCCGCTGGCCTGGGCGATGTCGGCGGCCGTCATCACCGTCTCGGGCAGGTACATCCCGGTGGCGACGATCCCCATGGTGGAGGTTTCGGTCATCCGCTCGCTTGCCGCTTGCGAAAGGCGAGATGAAGGATTCCACCGACGAGAGTCGCGGCCACGATGCCCAGCGCCGTCGAGATTCCGGGGTTCTTCACCGTGACGCCGACGTAGTAGGGGAAGTAGTTCTGGCCCGTGTAGTAGAGAGCGAAGTGCACCACGACGGCCGTGACCGCGGCGGCGACGACCGCGACACGGGGCGTGTCATGAAGAAACGTGCCGAAGAGTACCGGGACGAACGCCGCCGCAAAAAAGGCGTAGACACCCAGCTGGGCGAAGATGATCACGCTCAGGTTGGGTGACACCAGCTGCCAGTAGGCCAGACCGAAAGACACGACGGCAAGACCCGTGATGACGACGCGGTTGAGAATAAACAGGTAGTGGTCCGTCAGGGATCGTCCCGTGACCCAGTCGTGGATGGTGTGAATCAAGTCGTTGGTGATGATGATCGACATCGACTGAATCAGGCCTTCCAGGGTCGACATACCGGCCGAGATGAGACCGAGAAACACCAGCACGCCGACAAACCAGGGAAACTGGGTCACGAGATAGACCGAGGTCACGCTGTCCGGGGCAATCGCCTGGCCGTTGTGAACCAAATCGGGGAACTCGAGCCGGGCGTAGAGACCGACGAGCACGACCAGAAAGAAGAGCATCTGAACGATGATTCCCGCGACGAGATAGCGGTTGACGTCCCGCTTCTTCTTGAGCAGGAGAGACTTGGTGATGATGTGCGGTTGGCACACGATGGCCATTCCCACGACGATGGTGCAGAAGATCACTTCGAAGCCGTCTCGAAAGAGCGGGCTCGCGGTGTTGAACAGCGTGGCGAGATGGGGGTCGACGGTTCGCAGTCTCTCGACGAAGCCGCCCACGCCTTGCGCGAAATGCTCGTAGCCCGAGCCCAGCAGGATCACCGCGACCACCAGCATGATCACGCCCTGGATGGTGTTGGTATAGACCATTGAGTTGGCGCCGCCGAACATCATGTAACCAAACGAGAAGGCGACCAGCGCGGCGAGCACCAGGGTCTCGTTGAGACCCAGCGAAGCCGCAATGACCTTGGTCAGACCGACGAGGATGAGCACGATGAAGGTGACCAGCAGTAGAGAGAGGATGGCAAAAAACACCGCAAAGCCCTTGCTCTCATACCGCTGTCCGACCCATTGCGAGAGCGTCAGGGCCTTGACCGACTCACCGTACTTTCGAAAGCCCTTGGTCAGCACGATCAAGGAGGCGAACATCGAGATCGGCAGCACGACGCACAGGCCAAAGACTGCGCTGAGACCGAAATAGGCGACAAGCCCCGGGTTGATGATGAAGGTCGCGGCACTGGTCGTCGACGCGGCCAGGGCCAGACCCACCGCGATCGGCGAGAAGGCGATGTTGCCTACCGCGTAATCGGCGACGCTCTTGTTGCGGCGAGCGCCGCGCACGACCAGGACGATAATGGCGGCCATGTAGGCGAGTACGAGCAGCCAGCTGGCGATGATGTTGATTTCCATCTAAAACCCCGTCGATTTGGCTTTCATGAACGCTCGGAGCATCGGGAAGAAGACGTCCTTTCTTTCGAGGTAGAGGACGTGTCCGGCACCCTCGACCAGTTCGAAACGGATATCGGGGAAGATATCGAGCATTTTCTTTTGCTGCCAGAGCGGCAGAACACGGTCCTGCTCGCCGGAGACCAGGAGCGTCGGGGTCTTCACGCGGCGGTACTCGGGGTAACGCTCCTCGAGCCCCCTGAAGAAGGGGTCTTGGGCCTCGGTCAGCCGCACCAGGGAGTGGATGCGGTCCTTGTAGCGCTCGAAGAAGCGCTGACGCATGTCTTGGAGAGTCTCAGGATCAAGCGCTTCGAGAAACGGTTCACCAAAGATCTTCTCGTAGAGGTAGTGGGTGTAGATCTCGAAGCCGACCGGGCCCGAGCGGTAGAAGAGTAGTGAGAGAGCCTGGTACATCTCGAACTGGCGCTCGTGGCTCAGCAAGATCCCGGACAGGGTCAGGGTGTGTAGCCGATCCTGATAGAGCCGGCCGTAGTCCAGGGCGATGAAGCCGCCATAGGAGATTCCCATCACATGAATCTTGTCGATGCCGAGATGATCGATGATGCCGGTGAGGTAGTGGCAGAAGTCCGGGATGAAATGGGGTTCGTCGGGGCACGACGACCGACCCTGCCCCAGATAGTCGTAGAGGATGACGTCGTACTCGTCGGTGAGCTCGGGCAGGCACCAGTACCAGGCCGGCGTGTGCATGGCGAGACCGTTCAGGAGACAGACCGCCTCCTTGTCGCCCTTGCCGTGGTACTCCCAGTAGATTCGGTGCTCGCCGAAAGGCAGGTGCCCGCTCTTCTCGGGGACGACTTCAGCCATCGTCTGCTCCCGCCTCGTGGAGGTCGACTGCTGCCCCGATGGGTGCTGCGTTGTAGCGGGCGAGCTCCGTCTCGACCGAACCCCGTTTCGGAATGACTGCCGACTTCCTGGAACGACGGTCGACACGGAGGTCGACCGCTACGGGAGCCGTCTCGCTTCGTTCGATCCTCGGCATCAGGCCACTTGTTTGAGAACCGTGCACACCGAGGCGCAGATCGGGCCACCGATGTTGAAGGTCGCTGCAACTTCGGCATCCTGGCGCTGCAGCTCGGTTGGCGCCTGGCCCAGCAGCTGTTTGGCGGCCCAGCCGATCATCGCAACGCCGGTGGCGCCGATCGGATGTCCCTTGGCGATGAGCCCCCCGGATGTGTTGACCGCGCAGTCTCCATGCACCGAAGCCCGACACTCCTTCCAGAACTCAGCGCCTTCGCCGTAGCCGGCCTTGCCGATGACTTCGACGCCGATCGCGCCCATCACGGTGAAGCAGTCGTGGACCTCGGCGACCGTGACGTCGGCGGGCGTGACGCCCGCCGCCTCGTAGGCGGTGTTCATGGCCCCGAGGGCCCCGGCCGGGCGCAGCACGTCACGGCCTTCTTTCTGGATCGGGTCGGTCGCCTGGGCGAATCCGGCCAACTCGACACACTCCTGTTTCGCGACACCGAGCTTGGCCAGGCCTTCTTCGGTCGCCAGGATGAGTCCGGCATAGCCATCGGTGATCTGCGAACAATCGTAGGTCTTGAGCGGTAGGCCGTCGACGATGTAGCGATTGATGCCTTCGATCGTCGTCGCCTGCTCGAGGGTGAGATCGACTCGGCTCATCTGGGCGTTGGGGTTATGAGTGGCGTGCCCGTACTCGGCCACGGCGATACGGGCGAGGTCTTCTTCGCTGACTCCGTGGGTGTCCATATAGAGCTGCATCACCTCGGCGAAGAGATGGGGAAAGATGTAGGCCTTGCCCTCCCGCTCATCGGGGTGTGAGAAAACGCCCAGCGCCCGGCCGATCCGTTTGCCATCCATCTTGCCTTCGTCGTTGCGCATCTTCTCGAAGCCGACGGCGATACCGACATCTCCCAGCCCGAGCAGAAGTTTGTGAGCCACCGAAAGAACGGCTTGGCCGCCCGAGGCGCAGGCGTTCTCGACCGATTCCATCGGCTTGCCTTCGAGCCCCGAAACCATGGCCATCAAACCGCTCAGTAGGCCCTGATCGTTGAGGGTGAAGCCGCAGGCAGACGCGATCGAGCCGACGTCGATCGCTCCCGGCTCGCAATCGATCTCGGTGCAGGTGCCAACGACCGCGTTCGAGACGATCTCGGGAACCGTCATCGTCTTCAGTTTGCCGAACTTTGATTGGTGATAGGACGCGATAAAGAGCGGCTTGTTGAGCATGGGATCTCCTATTGGGTCTTGTGCCGCCGCAGGAACTCGAGGCAGACCTCGGTCAACCACTGAGGGTCTTCCGCGACCAGGGCATGGCCGCTGGTCTCGTGGGTGCGGGTCTCGGCGCCGCGAATGGCGGCAGCCAGAGCGATCGAACGCTCCGGCGGAATGACTTGATCTTTGGCCGCGATGACGACCAGGGTCGGGCAACGAATAGACTCCAGATGGGGTCGCGCGTCGAGGGTTTCCATGGCGGCCATGATGCCTTCCAGGCCCTCGAACCAGACATCCGGAAGGGCCGCAACCTGCTCGCGACGCTGGGCGAGCTCGTCCGTGTACTTTGCTTGGAACTGGCGGGAGTAGACCTCCTCGACGACGCGGTCGTGGAGCCGGCCTTTGTCGCCACCGGCCAGGGCATCGGCCACCAGCAGTCGCAGATCTTCGACCCCCTGCCAGATCGATTTGGTCGCATAGTCCATGACAGTGACCGCGATCAGGGATCGCACCCGCTCCGGGCGCAGGGCGGCGAAGAAGAGACCGACCTCACCGCCGTAGGACGTGCCGAGGACGTGCACCGAGTCGATCTCGAGATGGTCCAGCAAGGCCGTCAAATCCTCCGCGTTCTCGGCCATTGCGGCCGGCGCCCTGCCCGGGCTCAAGAGCTGCCCGCGCAGGTCGTTGAGAATCAGGCGGTGGCTTTTTACGAGCCGGGCCGACACCGGACCCCAGGCGGCGTAGGTCATCAACCCGCCGTTGAGGATCAGGACGGGCTCGCCGTCGCCCTCGACCTGATGAGCCAGGACCTCGGTGGGCGTCATTGCGCGTCCTCGTTTCCGGCCTCGTCTGTCGTCTCGACAGAGTCGTCGACAACAGGTGGAGGAGGCTCAGTCCGGAGTACTTCACCCAGCCGGTCCGCGAGTTTTTCGGGACATTCGTTGGCCGGATGGTGACCGCAGCCCGTGATGGTCGTGATCCTTGAGCGCGGCAGCTGTGCGGCCATGCGCTCGGCATAGGCGAGCGTCATCAACTGATCGGAGGCGCCCCACAGGAGATCGACCGGAACCGTGACCTCTCCCAAACGACCCTCCAGCAAATGCGCGATGAGATCATCGAGCTCGCTGGTCATTCTCCCGATCGGTCCCTTGGCCGACTGCTCGACGATGTCGTCGAGAACAAAGTCGGGCGTCGGCGGGCTGGCGGGATCGCGCAGAGAGGTCATGAGCTTGCGCGCCGCCTCGCGGTCGACCGGGGTCAGGCTGAGATCCGGCCGGTCTCCGACCAGCCCTCCGCCGTTGATCAACACGGCACGCGCCACAGCTTGTGGATGGCGATGAGCATGGATGGTCGCCAGCCAGGCGCCCATCGAGTGTCCCACCAGAATCATCGGTCCGTCGCCGCCCACACTCGACAGGAGCTCTTCGAGACCGCCGTAGACGAGAGTCATGGGCAGCGGACCCTCGACGGGTTCACTATCCCCGTGACCGGCCAGATCGGGAACGAGGACCCGGTAGTCGGGCAGGAGACTCTCGACGATGCCCTGGAAGGCGCCCGCCTGATCCCCGACACCATGGACCAACACCAGCGCCTGGCCGTTGCCGGCTTCCCAATAGGCGAGTTGGCCGGCCGAGCTGTCGAAGCTCTTCAACTCGAGACCGGCTTTGGCGAGGGCCGAGCGTGTGGCCTTCTCGTACACCGCCAGCGGGTTCTCTCTGGCATACCAGAGAAGGCTGATCGTGACGATCACCAACAGAGCGAGGGCCGCGAGAGCCCACTTGAGAACGGATCCTTGTTGCCTCTTGACTCTCTTCATGACTTCCCTTCCGGTAGGCGCTGCACTCGGAAGGCACAGCCCGCCTGGTTGTAGCCGACACCCGAACCGATCAAGACGACCAGGTTGCCGGGTTTCACGCGTCCCCTGCCGACCGCGTCATCGAGAGCCATGGCGAGGCAGGCGGAGCCGGTGTAGCCGCACTCCTCCATGATCGTGTGAGTCCTCTCGAGCGGCAGACCCAGGTTCTCCATGACCAACTCGATCGAAGGCTTGCGGACCTGGGTGAACAGAACGAGGTCGATCTCGTCGAGGCTAAATCCCCCCTCGGAAGCCAACCTCCGGACCAGACGAGGCCAGCCCTCGTGGTTGATCTCGGGCGGGTAGCGCTCGACCAGTCGCACCTGGGTACGCCCCGCTTCGACGCTCTCGACCGAGGCCGGCTCGAACGTGCCTCCCGAATAGATGCCCCAGTTGCCGTGATACGAGCCGTCGGCCTGGGTCGCCGCGACCACGAACCCGGGGTTGGAGGCGGCTTCGAGGACGGCCGCGCCGGCGCCATCGCCGTAGAAGAAGACCGTCGGATCATCGGCAGCCGCCAGTTTGCGCATCATGTAGACGCCGACCACCAGAACCGTTCGCAGGCTGGGATTGGTCGACAACCAGCCGGCCGCTGTTGCCAGGCCGGTGGGGAAGGAGGCGCAAGCGCAGCCGATGTCGAAGGTCCCGGCGTTTCCGGCGCCGAGCTTATGCTGCAGAACGACCGAGGTGGCCGGGGTGATGTAGTCCGGCGAATCGGTCCCGACGATGATCAGATCGATCTCTTCCGGGCTGCGGCCGGCTCGCGCGAGAGCTCGCTCGGCGGCACGTAGCGCCAGGTCCGAAGTCGCCCAGTCGTCGGGCGCGTACCAACGTCTCTTGATCCCGGTCGAGGCTTCCATACTGTCGATAAAGTCTGGGAAGTCGTCCGAGAAACGACGGCGCAAAGCGTCGTTCGAGACCTCGATCTCCGGCAGATAACTGCCGGTGGCGATAATCTGACCGAAACGATTCAAGACGCCCTCACCTCAGGTGCCGATCACCAGGCCGCCGTCGACCGACAGCACGGTGCCGGTCACGAAGGAAGCGGCGTCCGAGGCCAGCCAGACATAGGCGTTGGCGATGTCTTCGGGCTCGCCCATTCGACCGATCGGCGTATGGGACACCATGCCGTCGAGAATCTTCTGCGGCATGGCCTTGAGGATCTCGGTGCCGATAAAGCCTGGCGCGACGGCGTTGACGCGGATCTTGTAGCGGCCCAGCTCGCGCGACCAGGTGCGGCTCAGGTTGATCACCCCCGCCTTTGTGGGGGCGTAGTTACTCTGCCCGAAGTTGCCGTAATGGCCGACCACCGAGGAGGCGTTGAGGATCACCCCGCCGCCGCCGCGGATCATGTGCGGAACGACTGCGCGGCCGCAGTTGAAGACTCCCTTGAGGTTGACGGCGATGACCGAGTCGAACTGCTCATCGGTCATCACCGAGGCGACTTCATCATCCTTCCACTTCACCAGTTGGGCGTCGCGAACGATGCCCGCGTTGTTGATCAAAACGTCGATCCGTCCGAAGCGCTCCGCAACTTCCGACGCAGCGGCATTGACCGCCGCAGAGTCCGAGACATCAACGGATTGGAACAACCCGTTGGTCGGCGCCTTGTCTTCACCGATATCCCATACGGCCACTTTGCAGTCTTCACCGGCGAAAGCGCGGACAGTGTCTCGCCCGATCCCCGCCGCGCCGCCGGTAACGACAACGACCTTGCCCACCAATCCGGTTTCGATCATGGCGACTCCTTTGTTGCTCGAAGCGGCCCCGGCGGTTTGCCGCCGGGGCCGTCTTCTGAGTGGTTGCCTATGCGATTACCAGAACTTGTAACCAAAGGTCGCGGTCACCGTCCGCGGCTGTCCGAGCGAACCCGTCAGGATGGCCAACGACGGGATGTTGTAGCCGTTGGTCAGATAGACCTCATCGGTCAAGTTCTTGCCGTTGATGGTGATCGACCAGTCACCATCACCCGACAGCCATCCGATCGAGGCATTCAGAAGATCGAAAGCCTCCTGCACGATCGGAGTCGTCCCGTTGCCCTCGTTGGTGAGCTCCGAATCGTCCCGGTAGGAGAAGCCGATCTTGCCGGAGACGAGGCCCCCCCAGGCCGCCTGGTTGACATTGAGGAAGAGCGCACCGGTGAATTCGGGGGCGTTGGTGATGACCTGGACGTCCGCCAGGGTGTTGTTGTCGGTGTCGACAAAGTTCTCGCTGGTGTCGAGAAAGCTCACGTTGCCCGACACCCCCAGCCAGCTCACCGTCGGCGACTTCCAGTCGAACTCGACCTCCAGGCCGTTGAGCGTCGCGTCGCCGGCGTTGACGAAGTCGCCGAGGAAGGACTCGGCCGTGCCATCGCCGTCGCTGTCGAACTCGGTGAAGGTCGAGACCTGAACGTCGGTGTAATCGCCGGTAAAGACGGCCGCGTTCAAGACCAGGCTGCGGTTGGCGAGGACCGACTTGACGCCCACCTCGGCCACCGTGAGTTCCTCGTCCTTGAAGGGCTCGCCGGTTTTTGGGACGAACAGCGTCTGGGCGCGGACGTTGAAGCCGCCGCTCTTGAAGCCGCGGCTCAGCGAGACGTAGCCCATGACGTCATCGTTGAACTGGTAGTCGAGCCCGAGCTTGGGCGAGACCGAAGAAAAGGTCTCGGTTTGGTCGTAGTCCGCCGTCACAAGCACCGGAACAGCAAAAGTATCGTCCAGGTAACCGGCATTGAACGCCCGGCCGTTCTTGTCCTCCTCGGTGAAGCGAGCGCCGAAGTTGAAGGTTAGCTGATCGTTGACCTGGTAGCTGCCGTCCCCAAAGATCGCCATCGACTCGGTCTTGGTGGTGCCGTCGGTCGTGCCGAACTGCGGAAAGGGCGGGAAGGGGAAAAGCGTCCCGTCGAGGAAGATGTTCCGCACCAGCCCACCGGCGAGGCCGTCGAAGTAGTAGAACCCGAAGACTCCGTCGAGCCTGCCGCCGCCGGTGTAGATGAATTGGAATTCCTGAGAATCCTGCTCATCGAAGTAATCCGCGAACACGTCGACGATTCGCGCCGGCGAGGTGTCGAAGTCGATGTTGTTCTGGGTGTCCGTCTCGCGATGAGCGGTGATCGATTTGAACTGCCACTCGTTGTTGATGTCCCAGATGATCGTCAGGCCGTAGCCCTCCGAGTCGGTGCTGTTGGTGGGTGGCAGACCGCTCTCGGTGTCGAAGTTGTCGAGGACCGGGCATGAAATCCCGTAGAACACCGTGCAGACGCCATTTGCCGCCAGCCGGGTCAAGCCCTTGGGTTCGGAGTCGTCCTCGGTGCGGTCGTACCTCAGCTTGACGGTCACGTCATCGGACGCCAAAAAGTCCAGACCCAGTCGAAAGGCCGTAGTGTCCTTGTTCGACACCTCTCTACCGGTGAACAGGTTGGTCCCGTAGCCATCGTGCTGCAGTGAAGCAAAGGCGAATTTGCCGCGTAGTTTGCCCTCGACCAGAGGACCGCCGAAGCTGAGCTTGATGTCCTGGTTCGAGAACGATCCCGGAGTGATGGAGATCCGTCCTTCCTTCGTGTCGGTCAGCTCCCGGCTCACGTACTTGATCGCGCCGCCGATGGTGTTCTTGCCATAGAGGGTTCCCTGCGGACCGCGCAGGACTTCGATCCGTTGGACATCGAAGACGTCCAACAGCGCGCCCTGGGGGCGGGCGATATAGACATCGTCTAGATAGAGACCCACACCCGGGTCGACACCCCAGAGCGGATCGGCCTGGCCGATGCCGCGCATAAAGGCGGTCAGGGTCGTCGACTGGTTGCGGCCCGGATAGATCGACAGATTCGGCACGCTGGCCTGGATCTCCGAGATGTCCATCGCCGCGAGATCCTCGAGGGCGTCACCCTGGATCATGGTGACCGCGATCGGCACCTCCTGAATGTTCTCCTCGCGTTTGCGAGCGGTGACCGTGATCACGTCGCTCTCCTGGTGCATCTCTTCCTCGGCCTCGGCTTCGGCAGTGTCTTCCGCTGTGTCGTCGTCCTGCGCCAATACGGGCGCTGTGGGGAAGACCACCACGAGGGCGAGCACCAGAAAGACCGCGCGGATCAGTAGTGCAGTGTTCGGTGAATTGTGATGTGAGTTGAATCGACTCATGCTTCCTCCTCTTGTGTCGGTCCCTACGCCGGGCCGGCTGGGTCCTGGGTGTGTTCGCCGCCGGGCCTTGGTAGCAGGCCGTATCGCAGCAAGCGGATGAACTCTTGGGTTGCCTCCTTGGGCTTCATTCCGAAGTGCATCGGGACCCCGAAGCACTTTTCGACCGTGTAGAAATAGAAGAACCAGCGGGTCGCGACCATCACGGCGACCATCGGATCGGCTTCGCCGAAGTCGCCGGCGGCCTGGCGGTCGCGAAAGCGCTCGCCGTAGGTGTCCCGGAATCGGCCCGCCATGCCCTCGTAGAAAGCGTGGATGTGCCGACCCTCGAATTCGATGACGTCGACGTAAACCAGGAGGATGTAGGGCTTGAAGGCGTCTACGACTTCCTCGATGGCGCCGGCCACTTCTTCGAGGTCCTCGGGGAAGTCCGCCTTTGCGAAGAGCTGGTTGAGACGTAGGCGCGGGTCCGTGACGAGCTCCCAGTACTGGTCGATCAGACGCTCGAAGATCTCCTCTTTGTTGGAGAAGTGATGGTAGAGATTGCCGACCGAGAGGCCCGACTCGGCGGCAATCTGCCGCATCGAGGTGGCGCGGAAACCTTGCGTCGAGAACAGCCCCAAGGCCGCCTCGAGAGCTTGGGCCACGGACAACTCGGATCTTGGGTCCGGCGACGTAATCGGCATCAAGTTGACTCCCAACCGAACGTTCGGTCGGTACTGTAGCGAGGATCTGTCTTGCTGTCAACAGATTCAGTTGGAGCAACAAGTCCCGACGGGTTCTAGCTCGGGCTGCTCGGTACCGGTGGCCTGCCGAACCCACGCCGTAGCGCCGCCCGGACTCCGTCCGCGGACTTCTCGCGCGCGTCGTCGAACAAGGTGTAGAAGACCGGTACGACCAGGAGGGTGAGCAAGGTCGCGGTGGTGAGACCGCCGATCAAGGTGAGGCCAAAGCTCTTGTAGCTCAGCCCGATGCTCGATGACCCCTGGAGTGTCAGCGGCACCATGCCGCCGATCGTGGTCAGGGCGGTCATCATGATGGGCCGGAAACGCCGTTCCGCCGCCAGCAGGAGCGCCTCACTGCGCTCGTAGCCTTCATGGCGCAGCCGAGTCACATAGTCGATCAGCACGATGCCGTTGTTGACGACGACACCGACCAGCAGTATCAATCCCACGACACCGAGAAAGTCGATATTGAGTCGTGAGACGAAGTGGGCCCAGTAGACACCCAGGCTGGCGAGTGGGATCGTCAAGATGATCGACAACGGCAAGATAAAGCTCTCGAACAAGAAGCCCATCAGCAGGTAGATAAAAACGATCGAGACGATACCGGCAAAGAGCATCCCCGCGAGATCCTCGTTGAGGCCTTGCTGACCGCCGTTGGTGCCGAAGCTCACCCCCTCCGGAAGATCGATCCCGGCGGTGAGAACGGTGAGCTTCTTGCGGGTGTCATCGGCCTTGTCTTTCTCCAGCTCCAGGTTGATCGTTCTGTTGGTGCGCTTATTGGTGCGGAAGATGCGGGTGGCGGAGCTCAAATACTGTGGTTTGGTGAGCGCCGACAGGGGCGCTGAGTCACCGTCCATCGTGGGGACGGCGAAGTTGTTGAGCTCGTCGAGCGAGTCGCGATCCTCCTCGCGGAATCGCACGGTCACCGGGATCTCGGTGCCGCCTTGGCGGAAGCGTGGCAGCCCCTGGCCTCGCAGGGCGTACCCGACCACCGCCGAGACCACTGTCGGGTTGATGTTCTGCGCTTGGATGCGGTCGCGATCGAGAACCAGTGCCAGCTCGCTCGGCGAGTCGTCGGCGACCTTCTTCATTCCGACCACGCCGTCGATCGACAGGAACAGGCTCTCCAGGTCCTCCGCTACCTTCTCCAGAGTCTCCGAGTCCTCACCCTGGAGGACGATCGTGTGGAGGTTCTGATCTCTGTCTTCCCTGCGGTCGTCGTTGGTGAAGAGCTTGACGCCGGCCTTCTCCGGCAGCGCCTCCTTGACCCGCTTGGTCGCTTCCAACGGAGTGACCTTGTTGGTTCTCGGACTCTTGAACCAGCCCTGCAATTCGCCAAAGGTCGAACGGTGAAAGACAAACCAGCCGTCGAGATCGAGCTCTTCGGCGAGGTCCTCGATCACCTTCTCGCCTGCCAGAAAGAACTCTTCCGCCTCCTCGAGGGTTGTGTTTTGGGGCAGTGAAGCGGAAATTTCGAACCCGCCACGATCCTCGTCCTGCATCTCGACGAACTCGACTTTCTTGAACGCGAAGGCGGCGCTGATGACGAAGACCGCGACCATCGCCAGCACCAGATCCAGGCGTCGACGCAGAAAAAGCTCGAGCAGTTTTGTGTAGCCGTGATTGAGCAGGCCGAATGTCCCGTCGTACGCCTTCTTGAGCCAATTGAAGACAGGATGAGGCTTTTCGGACTCAGCCCCGTCTTTGGGGAGAGATACATAGACCGACAAGGGGATGAAGATCAGCGCCACGAGCAGCGACCCCAGAAGGGCTACCGAGATGGGAATCGAAAGACGCAGAAGAAAGAACTGACCCATACCCTCCACCAGCGACACCGGTAGAAAGACGATGATCGTCGTGAGGGTGGCCATGACGATTGCCAGAGCGATCTCACCGGCCCCCTTGATACACGCCTCGCGACGCGACATCCCCTGACGATGGAGCCGGAAGATGTTCTCCCCGACGACCACCGAGTTGTCGACCAACAAGCCGACTGAGATCATGAGTGCCAGAAGCGTCAGGATGTTGAGTGATTCGCCGACAAAGTACATGACGGTCAGTGCGATGACGATCGATACGGGGATCGAGAGAGTCACGATCAGGGTCATGCGAAAACGACGAAGAAAGAAGAACAGCACCAGGAGGGCGATGATGCCGCCGATCCTGCCGCTCGACAGCAGGGATCCAAGGCTCTCTCGGATCACTTCGCCCTGGTCGAAAAGAGTGGCCACATCGATCACTTGGAGCCTTGGGTTGCTGCGCATTTCCTCGACCACCGCGTCGACGCGGCTGGCGACCTCGAGGGCGTTGGCGTCGCCCTCCTTCATGACCCCAAGGGCTATCGCCGGCCGGCTCATCGCACGCACGCGGTAGTTCTTGTCGGGAAGGTCGTAGCTGACGCGGGCGATGTCGCTGAGCTTGGTGTTGGGTCCCACCAAGCGGCTCTCGAGCTGCTCGAGGTTGTCGTAGCGCGATACCGAGCGCAGCAGCAGCTTGCGTTCGCCGTGCCGAACGTTGCCGCTCGACATCGTGAAGTTGTCGTCTCCGAGTTGCTGTGCGAGCTCATAAATGTTGAGTCCGGCGGCAGACGTTCGTTCGCGGTTGAGCTCGATGAGGATCTCCTTTTCCTCCAAGCCATGGGCCTCGACCGAGGCGACGCCCTCGATGCGCTCGAGCTTCAAGACGACTTCGTTCTGGACCAGGTTGTAGACATCGACCACGGCGGGGTCGATAGCGAGACCGACGAAGTAGATGGGGATCCCCGAGACGTCGTCCTTCAAGATGAAGACCTGTTCGACGTCCTCGGGCATCAGCAGGCGGGCGCGCTCGATCCGGTCGCGGACTTCGCGATAGGCGACGTCCATGTCGGTGCCTTGCTTGAACGACAGCCAGGCCATGCCCAGACCGGTCCTCGCATAGGATTCGAGCTTGCTGATTCCAGCCACCGTCGACAGTTCCTCCTCGAGAGGCCGCACGATCTTTTCGAGAACCTCCTGGGACGGCGCGTCTCGCCAGGGGACCTGAATGGTGAGAAAGGGTCCAGTGAATCCCGATGGAAAGAGCTCCACCGGGATGCTGAGCGTGGCCACGGCGCCCAGTACGATGACGGTCACGAGCGAGACCAGGACGGTGATGCGGCGGTCAAGGGAGAAGCGCGGCAGGCGCGATTCGCTGGCAGGAGAGTTTTCTTTCATGACTCGGCTCACGATCTTCAAACGGTTCCGATGGTGGAGAGGGTATCGGGCGATGCGGGCGATGCGGGCGATACGGTGTCTGGCAGTGTCTCCTGACCGGTGAGGCGGGCTCGTAGCTGGTCGAGAAGCGAGTAGATGACCGGGATCACGAGCAGGGTGAGAAAGGTCGAGACCAGGAGCCCGCTGATGACCGTGATCGCCATGGGTGTTCGAAGCTCGGCGCCGTTACCGAGGCCCAGGGCCATGGGTAGGAGGCCAAGCGCCGTGGTTGCCGTGGTCATCAGAATGGGTCGCAGGCGAACGGAGCCGGCGGTGACGACGGCTTCGGTCGCGTCCATCCCACGGCGCCGCAGTAGGTTGATGTAGTCGACCAGAACGATGGCGTTGTTGACCACGATCCCGGCCAGCATGATCATGCCGAGGAAGACCACGATCGACAGGGAGATGCCGAGAGCGTAGAGGCAGACGACGGTTCCGAAGAACGCCAGTGGGATGGTGAACAAGATCACCAGGGGATGGAAGAGAGACTCGAATTGGGCCGCCATGATGACGTAGACGAGAAAAATCGACAACGCCATAGCCAACCACAGACTGCCTTTGCTGCGCTCCCACTCGTCGTTTTGCCCCGCCATCAGATAAGTCGTTCCCGAGGGCCAGACGAGCCGATCGAGGTTGGCTTCGATTGCCTCGACGGCGCTTCCCAAGGACCCCTTGGCGATCGAGGCGGTCACCAGCGAGATGCGGCGGCCGTCTACGCGGCGCACCTCACTTGGCCCCTCCGCCAGCTCGACCACACCGACGGCCGACAACGGAATCGGTCGCGCGCCACCCGGATTGATGATCAATGCGCTGACATCCGCGACGCTCTCGCGGTCGGTGTCTTCGAGTCGTACGACGATGGGAATCCGTCGGTCTTTGAGATTGAACCGGGTGGCCTCGAAGCCCTGGACCTTGTCGCGAACGCGGCGCGCGACCTGGCCGGGGGCGAGGTCATAGCGCGCCAGCAGATCTCGGTCGTAGACCACCTGGACCTCGGGCGCTCCGCGGCGAGAGGTCGTCTCGACATCGGCGAGTTCGGGCATGGCGCTCATGGTTCGTTTGACTAGATCGGCCTGGCGTCGCAACTCGACGAGGTCGTTGCCGTGCACTTCGACCTCGATCGGCGTCTTGAAGCTGAAAAGCACCGGTCGGGTGACGCGGGCGTCGAGGTCGGGGATGCCGGAAAAGCGCTTGCGAAGGCGGTCGATCACCTTTCGCTCGAGGGTTGGGTTGGCCCGGTCCAATAGGACCTTGAAACGAGCGGTGTGCTCGCCTTCGTCGGACCGGTTTGAATACGCCGGATCGAAGCCGACCGTGAGCATCAGTGATTCGATGTGCTCCTTCTCTTCGAGAATGGCCTGCTCGACCGGCGCCACGATGGCCTCGGTGGCTTCGATCGGCGTACCAACGGGCAAACCGACTTCGACTGTGAACTCTCCTTGGTGAACCTCGGGTAAGAGTTCGGTATCGAGGGAAAGAGCGGTCCACGCGGTGGCGGCGAAACAGAGAAGGACCACGACAACGACGGTCAAGGGGCTGCGCAATGCCCATCGCAGGGTGTGTGGATACCGTTCATGAAGGCCGTCCAGTGATCCTTGCGTCAGTCGCAGTGGCACCGCGGCCATGAGACCGAAGAGCTTGCCCATGGCCGGGACCACGAACTTCCGACCGAGCCAGAGAGCACCGAAGAGAAATCCGAGCAGGAGCTTGCCGATGATCTCGAGGACCACACCGACTACGAATCGCAGACCCAGATACAGCATCACTACGGGCAAAGCGGTGTATCCTAGCGCCTTGCGGAGCCCACTCCTTTGCTTGGCTCGGGAGAGTGTGCTTTTCGCGTCAGCGGTAAGCCCACGCCAGGAGGCGAAGGTCTTCCATTCGATGGGCTGGTCGCGGCCGCCGGTCAGACGCATTCCCTGCCGGCTGGCCAGCATGGGAATCAAGAAGAGGGCGACGACGAGGGCTGCGAGAAGCGAGATGACGACCGCCAACCCGAGGTCTCCAAAGGCCTGACCCGCGACGCCCTCGACAAACACCATGGGAAAGAAGACGGCGATTGTCGTCAGCGTGGAAGCGATGACGGGGCCGCGGACCTCGGTGGTGCCTCTCACCGCCGCGGCTTCGAGAGGGTCGCCCTCCTCGCGACAGCGAAAAATCGACTCGAGCACGACGATGGAGGAGTCGACAAGCATGCCGATGCCGAGGGCCAAGCCGCCGAGCGACATGATGTTGAGACTGACGCCGAGCAGATGCAGCGGCGCAAAGGTCACCAGGAGAGAAATCGGGATCGAGATGGCGATGATCGACGTGGTGCGAACGTCCTTCAAGAACAAGAAGAGAATTGTTATGGCCAGGAGCCCGCCCAGAAGAGCAGTATTGCGGACTTCGCGGATGCTCGACTCGATGAAGAGCGACCGGTCGGCGACCAGGGACAATTCGGCGCCTTCGTTGCGCCAGGTCTTTTCGATCAGGCCTGGCGGGCCTCGACGCTTTTTCTTCCTGCGAGCTCGTTGCCCGTCCTTTGCCTCCTCAGGTTGTTGATCCTTCGAGCCTGAGGCTGCGGCGAGAAGCTCTTGCCGGGCCTCTTCGAAGTCAAATTCGCCGAGGGCGGTCTTGACCCGTTTGGCCAGCGCCACGATGTTGGCGTCGGCCTCTTTGAAAACGTCGATCTGCACACCCTCGTGCCCGTTGGTGCGGGTCAGGATCTCGCGCTCCTTGTGCGCTCGAACGACCCTTCCGATGGACCCTAAACGGACGTCGCGACCCTCGAAGCGGGCGATGATCGTGTCGGAAATCTCCGCAAGGTCCTCGTACTCGTTGAGAGTTCGCACCATGTACTCGGTGCGACCCTCGGTCAGCGTGCCGCCGGCGAGGTTGATGTTCTCCTGTGCCAGCCGATCGATGACGCTGCGGATCGACAGACCCGTTCGCTGCAGCTCCGTCTCGTCGAGCAGGACGTGGATCTCCTCCTCCAGACCGCCGCGAACCCGCACCGCCGCCACGCCCTTGATCGGCTCGAGCTCCCGCTTGAGCTGCAGCTCGGCGATGCGGCGCAGCCGTCTGAGCCCCTCTTCCCCGCCAAAGCGGTCGCCCGAGCCGGCCAGCGAAAGCTCCATGACCGGGTCGAGAGACGGATCGAAACGCAGGATGAGCGGTCTCTCGGCTTCCTCGGGAAGGAGAATCAGGTCGAGTTTCTCGAGCGAGTCCTGGATGGCCTCGGACATCGAAGTGTCCCAGCTGAACTCGAGCACGACGTCGCTGACCCCGGCGCGGCTGATACTCGAGGCTTTTCTCAACCCGGCGACCACCCCCAGCGCCTCTTCGACGGGGCGGCTGACATCGCTTTCCACCTCCTCGGGTGCGGCCCCCGGGTATTCGGTGCGGACGGTGAGGGTCGGGTAGGAGAGTCTCGGCATCAGGGTCACCGACAGGCGACCATAGGAGAAATAGCCAAAGACCAACGCCGCCACGAAAACCATGGTGATGGCCACCGGGCGCTCGGTCATGAAACTCGAGAGGTTGCCCCTCCCGTCATCGGCCGCCAAGGGTCGGTCGCTCGACTCCATCAATCCGCCTCGGTCTCATCCTCGGCGTCTTCGATCTTCTTACCCGCTTCGCGCACCAGCGAGCCTTCTTTGAGACCCGCCTGGCCGGCGACGACAATCCGATCGGCTGCCTCGAGGACTCCAGCCGGCTCGATGTTGTGGCGATCTTCGAGCGCCGCCTCGATCAGCAGGCGCTCCACTCGCCACTCCCCTTCTTTCAGGTCGTCCCGTTCCTCTTCTTTGACCCGAAAGACATAGATCTGATCGCCGTCGTAGATCAGGGCCTTCTTCGGCACCAGCACGGCATCGGTGTGGACATCGGTCACCAGCTCGACCGAGACGTACATGCCCGGTAACAAACCCTCGCTCCTCGGTACGGTCACCGTGGCTTTGACGGTGCCACTCTTGGGATCGACTCGGGGCGCCATGCGGTCGACCGTTCCCCGGCGCGCCTCGCCCCCGGCGGCTTCGGCGATAATCCGCGCCTCGACGCCAGGCCGCAGCCGCGCCAACTCCTTCTCCGGCACATAGACCCGTGCCACGATCGAATCGAAATCCACCAGATCAAAGAGGTGTTGGTTCGGTGTCACCTGGTCGCCGATGTTGACCAGGCGGGCGGTGACGGTGCCCGAGATCGGTGCCCGTACCGCGGTGTAGCCGAGGTTTCGCTGAGCGTCCTTGAGTGCCAACTCGAGCTGTTCGATCTCGTAGGTAGCCTCGTTGAACGTCTGTTCGCTGATCAGTAGTTTTTCGTACAGGTCTGTCTGGCGGGTGTATTCACGCGTCGCCTTGGCGAGCTGGCTCTCGACCCGGGCCAGGGCGGTGCGCTGCTCGTCGTCCTCGAGACGAAGCAGAACCTGTCCCTTGCGCACTTCGTCGCCTTCCTCGACCAGCAGACTACGCACTTTGCGTGCGGCCTGCGAGAACACCTTGACATCGCTCTCGGCCTCGAGATTGGTGGAGAAGCGAAGGACCGTTTCGATGGGTCCCCGCTCGAGAGTCACCAGTTCAACCGGAACAGCTTCCTCTTCGTCCTCCTCCTTCTTGCCGTCTTTCTTGGCGTCGTCGCTATCGTCGGCTGTCTGCTGGGTGTCTTTCTCATCGTCCTTTTGAGACACAGAGTCGGAATCCGTTTGCGCCTTCTGGTTTCCCCCACAAGCCCACCCGCCGCCAAACACCAGCATCAGCAAGCTGAGGAGCACCAAGATCCCTGTCGCATCCATCCTGCGCATCATCGACATCCTTCCCTGTGCAAATGAGGGCCGCCATCGAGCCCCGAGAAGTCCCGAGTGCCGCCCAAGTTGATTCTACGTTTTGTGACGGTGTTTGTTGTGCTCCGCCGCGGCAGAATCCGGAAATACCGTTACTGTCCGATCGACCGCGGCCGGCCCGTGACAGCCGATCCTTGACAGGTATCGAAACATTAAGATAAAACTTAAAGTCAATTCCAAAAAAGGAAGAACAATGCACGAGATAACCGCTAGAGCTTTGACCCTGGCTCACGAGACTCTTCGATGTGGTGTTCCCCACTTCCGCGAGCGGCGGTTGATTCCGATTCGAACGTCAGCCCATTTGATCGTGTTCGACGCGGCCAAGATCAGCCCGCTGTACACCATGCTCGAAGTCCAGCCGACCGACGAAACCGTTGTCAAACGCGAGGACAATTTCAGCAGCGGCGACATCTCGCTGCCGGGCGAGCTGAGTACGACCGAAAAGCACTACGCCAACTGGAACAAGAAACACTCCGACTTCCCGGTCGACAAAGGGCACAGCGCGGGTTCTCAGTATCGTCGCGGTGATGTGGTCGAGCAGTCCGATATCGACACGTTGGCCGGTGTGACGCCCGAGGCCAGCAAGACCAATCAGAACGTCAAGGGGCCGCTGGAATCGGCGATCCTCGCGCACGCGAAAAAAACACCCACACCTACTTGGTGCAAGGGCCGGTTTGGTACGGGATCGAACCGATCCACGGCAAACTGGAAAACGGTCAGTGGATTCCGGATGCGCTCTTCATCTCCGCAATGTTTTTGCACAAGAAGACCGCAAGATCGTGGACGTTCCTGATGGAAAACTCGAAAACGATCAAAGGCGCCAACCTCCGCGAAATAACCCTCGATGAACTCGAGGCTCTCACCGGTCTGTATTGTTGGGGCAATGTCCGTTCGAACGACTTCAAGAAGCGTCGGAACAAGCTGAGCGGCGGCAAATGGTGGCAGGTCGGTCAACCGGGTCCAAGCCCAAGGCAAAGTCGAAGACCAGGGCGAGATCCAAGAAGACGACGAAGCGCAAGGCCTAGCGGTAGTCCCATCCTCGCAGCAGCCGGCGCTGGTCGCCGAGTCCGTGCGAAGGATTCTCGGTCGATTCGCATCTAAGAGTCGTAGTGGGACTCTCAGGGCTTCGGCGGATGATGTGGTCCGTCTCGATTTGAGGGTCGAGAAATGGATTGACCGAAGGAGGCGACATGGAACACGGAATCAGAGGCGGCGGACGGTTCGGAATCGGTTGGATGATCGTACTGGCGTTCATTGTGGCGTTGGCATCGATCCAATTACCCGTGAAGGCCCAGGAGTTCACAGAGGATTTCGACGTACAGGACTGCACCTGGAAGCACAGAGGTAGTCAGAACAAGCTCTTCCCCTTGAAACCCGGTCGGCAAACAGTCCTCGAAGGTGAAGAAGAAGACGACGAGGGCGAGATCGTCACGATCCGAGTGGAGATCACGACTCTCAATGAAAAGGAGCTCATCCGATTCGAGGCGCCCAACGGTGACCGGGTTTCCCTGCGGGCCCGCGTCTGGCAAGAGACCGAGTTCGAGGATGACGAGTTGGTCGAGATTTCGCGGAATTTCCTGGCCATCTGCAAGGAAACCGGCGACATCTTCTATTTCGGTGAGGACGTCGATGACTATGAGGACGGAGAGATCGTCGGTCACGACGGAGCGTGGCGGGCCGGAGTCGATGGAGCACAACCCGGCATTCTGTTCCCCGGACGGTTCCTTCTGGGCTCGCGGTACATGCAGGAGATCGCGCCCGGAGTCGCCCTCGACCGGGCCGAAAACGTGTCAATGGGTCTCGATGTTCTTACTCCCGCCGGCAACTTCAGCGGCTGTGTGGGTGTTCTCGACTCGACTGCTTTCGAGCCAAACGCCGAGGGCGATCCCAAGGTCTACTGTCCGAGGGTGGGATTGGTGATGGACGAAGACATCGTCCTGGTCGAGCGCAACTAGAGCCGACGCTCCCTGCCAAGGGTGCAACCCACTTTTTTGGGTTCCGGCAGGCCGGCTCGAGGGCGCATAGCCCTCGCGCAGCTGAAACCGGGAGGGTGGCGGTTCGAACGGCTCGCCACGTGCGATGATCCTCGTGGAGGGCCACCTTGGGTCGGCTGCTGCTTCTCTTCATCCTGGTTCCGATCGCCGAGCTCGTCCTTTTGATCGAGATCGGCAAGCGGGTTGGCTTGACGACCACCCTGGCGCTGATCGTGCTCACCGGCGTGATCGGTGCTTGGCTGGCCCGGTGGCAGGGCCTGGGGATCTTGGCGAAGATCCAATCTGAAATATCCGAAGGCCGGCTCCCGGCCGGCCAGTTGATCGATGGTGCCTTGATCCTGGTGGCGGGCGCCGTACTCATGACGCCCGGGATCCTCACCGACGCTCTGGGTTTCTTTTGTTTGATCCCGCCGGGCCGCAGGGTTCTCAAAAACTACCTCAGCCGCAGATTTGAGCGTGCCGTCCAGAGCGGCACGGTCCGCATGTCCGCCGACCGCGGTGGGTTCTCGCGACCCCACCCACCTGAACCTCGCGACATCACGCCGCAGCCAAAGCCGGATCGGAACGCATCTTCAGAGTGGAGTGAGTGAGAGTCTGTTGACCGGCTACCGTTTTCTAGAGCACACCGCGGATGCCGGTGTCGAGATCGATGCTCCGAGCCCGACCGAGATCTACCGACTGGGTCTCTTCGCTCTGACCGATTGCTTGACCGTGTTGAAAAAGATCGAGCCGCGCGAGCGGCACCCATTCTCCCTGCGGGCCGGCGGTCTGGATCTGTTGCTGGTCGACTGGTTGCAGGAGCTTCTTTTCCGCTTCGAGACCACCGGCTTTGTGGCTCGAGACACCGAACTGCGGTTGACGAGCGAAGACGAAGGAGAGTTCGTTCTCGAGGGAGTCCTCCTCGGTGAGCCGTTCGATCCTGCCAGGCACCCGGTGAGATTGCCGGTCAAGGCCGTGACGTATCACCAGCTGGTCTTCGAGCCGACGGATCACGGTTATTTTGCCCGAGTGATCTTCGACGTATGAAACCGCGACGGAGGATCGAGCTCGAGCGGATCGACGCCAATCGATGGCGCATTCCGAAGTCCGGTGGCATGCGGGTCGACGGCATCGTCTACTCGAGCGCCGAGTTGATCGATGGCCTCCTGGGCGATCCGTGTCTCGAACAGGTGGCGAACGTGGCCCATCTTCCAGGAATTGTCGGCGCCTCGCTCGGCATGCCGGACATTCATTGGGGCTACGGGTTTCCAATCGGCGGCGTCGCCGCGATGGATCCGGACGAGGGCGGTGTCGTGTCGCCGGGCGGCGTCGGCTATGACATCAACTGCGGTGTCCGGCTCCTGCGCACCAATCTCGAGCGCGCTGACCTCGGAACCCACCTGACGAGTCTGGTCGAGGAGATGTACCGCAACATCCCGACCGGAGTCGGTGCGGCGCGCAAGGATCTGCGACTGACCGTCCCGGAGCTCCGCAAGGTCCTCGCGCAAGGCGCCGAGTGGGCGGTGGAGCGCGGTTTCGGCGAGCCCGAGGATCTCGAGGTCCTGGAGGAGGGTGGGTCCCTGGCGAACGCGCGACCGCACCTGGTGTCCTTCCGGGCGCTGGAGCGCGGTCGAGCACAACTCGGCACCCTCGGTTCGGGAAACCACTTTGGTGAGGTGCAGGTGGTGGCCGAGATCTTCGACCGGAAGGCGGCCACCGCGCTCGGTCTTGAGACCGGCCAGATCAACGTCACCCTCCACACCGGTTCACGAGGACTGGGTCATCAGGTCTGTACCGATCATTTGAAGACCATGGTCGAGGCCGGCCGCCGCTACCGGATCGATCTTCCTGACCGACAGCTCTGTTGTGCCCCCATCCGCTCGCCGGAGGGCAAGGCCTACCTGGGGGCGATGTCGGCGGCGGCCAACTACGCGTTTGCCAACCGGCAGGTGATGACCGATCGTGTGCGGCGGAGCTTCGGCCGGGTGCTTGGGAGTGATTGTCGGGTCGACGTGGTCTACGACGTCTGCCACAACATCGCCAAGTTCGAGGAGCTCGAGGTTCGAGGCAAGCGGCGTTCGCTCTGTGTCCATCGCAAGGGAGCGACCAGGGCCTACCCACCCGGACATGAGAAGACTCCGGAAGCCTACCGCGACGTTGGGCAGCCGGTCCTGATACCCGGCGACATGGGGCGCTATTCCTTCGTGCTGGTTGGAACCGAGACCGCCTTTGTCGACACCTTTGGCTCGACCTGCCACGGCGCCGGTCGCAGGTGGAGCCGGAAAAAGGCGAAGAAGGAGGCCAGGGGTCGGGACCTCCTGCAGGAGATGACCGAGCGCGGGGTGGTGGTACGGGCGGCCGGAATGGCGACCGTTGCCGAAGAGATGCCGGAGGCCTACAAGGACGTGGCCGAGGTGGTCCGGGTCGTCGAAGCCGCCGGGCTCTCGAAAATCGTCGCGCGGCTCGAGCCCATTGGCGTCATCAAGGGCTGAGGATAGGCGACTGCACAATCCCTCAGCTGGGTCTGGACTTGGCCATGGTGCGCGATCGAATGGCGGCTGTCGGGCTAGAAGAGCTTGCGCGGTTCAATCGTCAGATTGGCCAGCAGTAGACCGGTCACGAGAGCGAGCGCGATCATGGCCATGGTGAAGCCGGCCTCGACACCGGAGACGACGTCCTTGGCGATCAAGGCCGAGAGGCTGCGGAACCCGAGGCTCCCGGGGACCAGAAGAAGCAGCGCCGGCAGGATCGGGGTAGCCGACGGGATGTTGCGCCAGCGCGAGATGATCGTGCCCACGGAGCCTACGAGATAGGCGCCGAGACAGGTGCCGAGCTCCAATCCGAGGTACTCGGACCCGTAGCGGGCGCCGAGAAACGCCGTCGCCGCCGCGGCCAGGATGATCGGGGCGTCTTTGAGACGCGCTTGAAAGAGCACCGAGAGAGCCATCGCGTTGACTACAAGAGCGGCCGCCAGAAACGGAAACGGCAGGCTCTCGGGCGCCGCCGCCTCGACCTCGCCGAACAAGCGCCAGGCCACCGCGTTACCCAACGCCATTCCGAATCCGATCTGAAGAAAGGTGATGAGCGCGCTCGCGAGCCGAGCCGAGCCGCTGACGATGTGTCGGTGCGCCATTTCATTGACCGCGATCGTAAGCGTCAACCCCGGCAGCAGCACGATCAAGCCGGCCAGCGTCGGAATGGACGGGAAGAGAGGCTCGACCCAATGCGCCGCGATCTGAGCGCCGGAGGCGCAGGCGATTCCTGCAACGGCCGGTAGCACCAGCGCGAAGCGAGGCGAGCGGCCGGCCGCGACCACCAGCACCCCGACCATGACACCCAATCCCAAGGCCACCATGCCTTCCCGCAGACCGCCACCGAAGAACATCGATACCACACCCGAGACCACGCCGAAGCTCACCACATTCGCCAAGGGTCCGTAGAGGGGCTGCTTTTCTTCGATCCCGATGAGTCGTGCGCTCGCCTCGGCCGGCGTCGCACGGCCGGCGAAGACATCCCGCAGGACATCGTGGAGGTCGGCGAGCTTGGCAAGGTCGGCCTCTCCTTGATCGAGTCGCAAGAGGGTCGTCTGTGAGCGCCCCTCGGTTCCGATCGAAGTCACGATCGAAGTCGGCGTGACCAGAAACTGCGCCGGTACGCTCAGCTTGGCGGCGACTTCGGAAAGCGCGTGCTCGATCCGATGGACCGGCGTGCCGTAGCGATGAAGAGCGCCGGCAAGCTTCCTGAGGAATCTCCCTGCTTCCGCGTCGTCCACGGCTTGGCGGTGCGACTGGAGCACGGAGCAGATGATACCGCTGGGTGTGCTTGCGGGATGTGTCTCCGCCCCCGCGCCAGGTGGGTGGGCGGCGACTCACCCGCTCGGGTGTGGGAGCGGTAAGAGCGAGCGCGGTACGTTTTGCCTCGGAGAAGAGGAACGATGATCGAACCAGCACCTTCGACGACTAGACCAACGTCCGTCGCTTCGAAGCGGCGAGATGAGAAGAAGATGCAGCTCGTTTGCGGGCGCCAGCGCGGCGGAGAGAATCAGAGCGCGTCCACCGGCTGGCCCGAGAAAACGGTCGGCAAGAAGGGCGATCGAACGTATCGGTTGAGGCTGTTGGTCCAGGCTGGATTCGCCCTTGGGTGCGTTCTGCTGGGCATTCAATTCGCTCGCTTCACTCGCGCCGCGGTCGCCGGCGACCTGCCGTTGCCGGTGCGCCCGCCCGGGGTCGAAGGCTTTCTTCCGATCAGCGGCATGATGGGGCTGTTGGACTGGTTCCACCAAGGCACCCTGAACCGGGTCCATCCCGCCGCGACGATGCTCTTTGTAATCATCGTTGGGGTTGCCTTTGTGGCTCGCAAATCGTTCTGCTCCTGGATCTGCCCGGTAGGCTTCTTGTCCGAGACGCTGGCGCGTTTAGGCAGGCGGATCTTCGGCCGAAACTTCAGGCCCTGGAAGTGGCTCGACATCCCTCTTCGGGGTCTCAAGTACCTCCTCATGTTCTTCTTCGTCTACTCGGTTGTCACGATGAGCGACACGGCCTTACGGGCGTTCATCGAATCACCCTACAACCGGGTGGCGGACGTCAAGATGGGACTGTTCTTTGTTCGCCTGGGAACAGTGGGAGCGACAGTCATGGTCGTTCTCTTTGTTCTCTCCATTCTGATCAACGGCGCTTGGTGCCGCTATCTCTGCCCGTACGGGGGTCTGCTCGGACTGGTGTCGTTGTTCTCCCCGTTCAAGGTCACCCGCAAGGCCGAGGCCTGTATCGACTGTGGGCTCTGCGACAAAGTGTGTATGGCCCGGCTGCCGGTGTCGACCCTCGATCGGGTGTCGAGCGCCGAGTGCACCGGTTGCTTAGACTGTGTTGCCACCTGCCCGATTACGGAGGCTCTCGACGTCCGGGCGGCGCGGCGCTGGCGGGTGAGCTTGCCGGTCTTTGCTCTGGTGGTCCTCGTCCTCTTCCTCGGCGGGTACTCGGGAGCTCGGCTGACCGACCTGTGGCGGAGCGGCATCAGCGACGCGGAGTACTCAGAGCGGATTCAGAATCTCGATCGACCCGAGTACGGGCATCCCGGCAGCTGAACACGGGAAAAGGTCCCTGGTCGGCGTACCAGAGAGCCCCAAGGGCCCTCGGCTTGAGAGGTTGGTCGAATTCTGCTAAAATTAAGGGAGACAAAACTGATATTCGATGGTCAAAAGCCTGACGCGTCGAGAGCGCCTGCGGTGACGGCGCTCCGAGCGTCAAACCGAAAGGCCGGAAGATGAACGAAAAAGGGAGTCCTGGAGGCAAGGGCGCAACGCGCGACCGCCGTGACCAAGCCCAACACGTTCAATCGTTCTTGCTCGAGCTGCTCAAGGCCGCCAGTACATCGAGCGGCCTCGAGGAAATGCTGGCCACAACTCACCGAGCGTTGGGCAAGTTGATGGACACCACCAACTTCTATGTGGCTCTCTACGACGAAGCAACCGAGCACTACTCGTTTCCGTTCCACGTCGACAAGCACGAGACCGATGAGCAACCACCGCGCAGCCTGCCGCGCAGCCTCACCGATTATGTCCGCAGGACCGGCCAGCCGCTCTTTGCCGACGAGAAAACCGATGAACTTCTGATTCGCGAGGGGCATGTCGATCTGGTGGGT
>Ga0224508_10000635_pt1 | contig 33780 bp, 29 predicted proteins | sample SF_Jan12_sed_USG_4_FD_170157 | JGI IMG/M metagenome (GOLD analysis project Ga0224508, IMG submission 170157) | Sediment microbial communities from San Francisco Bay, California, United States - SF_Jan12_sed_USGS_21 | ecosystem: Environmental > Aquatic > Marine > Sediment | place: USA...
GAACGCAGTGGCGACAATCAGAGTTGGGGTGACGCAGTACAGAAATATGTTATCGAACGCCATGCTTATCCCGGCTATGAAATATTGCTGGATAAGCTATTATCGAATAGCTCATGAATAGCTAGGAAAGTTATGCAATGGATAAACTGAACGCATTTCAACAACAAATGGAAACGGCAGGTTATGTTGCGGAGCGCAGCTTGGCATCCAGTCTGTTGCTCATGGATGCATTGCATAGACCGTTATTGTTGGAAGGCGACGCGGGGGTAGGCAAGACCGAAGTGGGCAAGATGCTGGCCCGGTTGCACCAGTGCGAATTGATTCGTTTGCAATGTTACGAAGGGCTTGATGTCAACAGCACGATATACGAATGGAATTATCAGCGTCAGTTGTTAGCAATCAAGTTAATGGAAAATAACGACGACGGCATCGAGCAACGCGAGCAGGCGATATTTAGCGAACGATTCTTATTGGAACGCCCTTTGCTGCGATCCATTAGGCAGGAAGCGTCGCCAGTTTTGCTCATCGATGAAATTGACCGCACTGACGAGGAGTTTGAATCCTATTTATTAGAACTGTTATCTGATTTTCAAATCAGTATTCCAGAGTTAGGCACAATCAATGCAAAAACAATTCCACGAGTGGTACTAACGTCTAACGGTACAAGGGAATTGAGCGACGCTTTGCGCCGACGTTGTTTATATTATTTTCTCGATTATCCATCCTACGAAAAAGAATTACACATATTGCAAATACACATGCCGGATGCTGGTCGAAATCTGGCTGGGCAAATTGTGAATTTTGTGCAGCAGTTGCGACAGGAAGACTTACGTAAGACACCGGGTATTGCGGAGACGTTGGATTGGACGGCTGCGTTGATGAACCTTGAGGTGCAAAGCTTAAACCGATCCGTCGACGATTTCTATGACACCTTGGTGTGTCTTCTGAAAACCCGTGAGGATAGAGAGACGGTTTCGCGGGAAATGATTGGTGCGATTGTCGCGACACTCTGAGCTTTTTCAATGCAACACACCAGCCACGGACAACTGACTCAGCGTCTGGCGGCTTTTGTCCGTTTTGCCAGGGATAGGGACTATCAAATCGGTGTTGGCGAAACCCTTGATGCTATCAAGATGGCACAGGGAGATGTGTTGCATAGCCGTGAGAAGATGTATTGGGGTTTACGTTCCATTTTTTGTCAAAACAAGATGCAGTGGATCGAGTTCGATCAAATGTTCAAGGAGTTTTGGCAAAAACTGGACTTTGAGGACGTCGCCCAAGAGCAAATTGTAGAAACGACGACACACACGCGCAGTCACGGCGCAACCGGAATATCCGGCACCATGGCAACAGACGATGAGCATGAACGATCAAAAACTGCGCTGCAGGAAGATGACAGCGCCGTTGGGCAAGGTGGTGCCAGCAGTTACGAAGTCCTGGCTCATTGCGATTTTCGATTTGTCTGGGACCACGAGCAGATGCGAATAATCGAGTTGTGGGTGGACCAGTTAGCAGTGCGTTTGCAACGTCGTTTGCGAAGGCGTTTCAAAGAGAAAGACCGGGGCAACATAATTGATTTTCGCCGAACGGCCAGAAGCAGCGTGCGTTATGGTGGGTGGCCAATCGATGTGAGTTACCGGCAACGTCGACGACGCGTGCCCGAGTTTGTCTTGTTACTCGACGTCAGTCAGTCCATGGAAGTTTACAGCTATCTTTTTCTGCGCTTTGCCCGCGCGATTGCGCAGTCATTTAAGCGGGCCGACGTGTTCGCCTTTCATACACGGCTGGTGCATATCGGTGACGTATTAAAATATCGGGACAATGAAAAAGTACAAGCCTGTGTCAGTGAATTATCATCCGGCTGGTTGGGGGGCACGCGTATCAGCGATAGTCTGGCTGAGTATAGTCATAAAAATATAAAACAACTCAACTCGCAATCTATTGTTTTAATCTTTAGTGATGGCTACGACACGGCCGAACCGGAAGATTTGTCCATCGAGATAAAAAAAATAAAGGAGCAGGCCAAACGAGTGATTTGGGTGAATCCATTACTGGGGCGGCGTGAGGGTAAGAAAACTGAAAAAATTTACCCGGTAGAAAAAAGTTTGCAACTGGCTTTGCCCTATCTTGATCTATATACCTCAGCTCACAACCTGCACAGTTTGAAAAAACTGGAGTCCGCTTTAGTTCGCTTCTGTTAGCCTGCCCCGCGCATGCGGCCCCGTTGTTGTTCCAATTCTTATAAATCCCCGCATAGATATACGCGCAATTGACTACCAACAGGTAATGATTATATAAGTCCGCGGTAATGTGAAAGTTATAGCCTGGTTTCCAGGATAGATAGTGCGCTTTGAAACGCGTTGCAGAGCACGTTTAGGGCGAAAACCTGGACACCGGACGGAGGCTGACACATGTCGGACATACTTGACGTACAAACCGCCGCTGAAAGCGGCAGTGCTTTCACGCTTGTTTACGTCATGCTAATGGCGTTCGTCTATCAGAAAACATTTATCAGCGGTCTAATTGGTAATAGTTTTATGAACCCGGCGATATCGTTCCACCTTATCGACCGGTGTTAACGGTTTATCCGGATACACCGGGTTTTGTTAAAGATTATATCCATGAGAACGTCAGAATATTGAATCAACATGACGATAAATCCTGGGCGTTTGCGGTTGGTTTTGTAAATTCATCCTTTACCGGTATAGCGGAGATGGGCAACGGTGATATTCTTGTCCTCGAACGTGCCTTCGACAACATTACCAAACCGTTTTATATCGGATTACGACAACTCAAAATCGCCGGTTGCGATGCCGGTGGTGTCTGTGAAAGCACGTCCCTGCTCATACTGGACAGCCAGCGGGAGCATAATCTGGACAATTTTGAAGGTCTGGCGAAGATTGATGATCGCCGTTATTTGATGGTTAGCGACAATAATGAGAACAAAACCCAACGAAACTTGTTGTCTCTTATTGTACTTCGATATAGTAGAAACGCCAGAATATTTATCTTTATAACAAATTAAAACTCAAACTCCAGCAGTAATCCCATTTCCCGGCTTCTATGCGGTGTAAGCTCAATTTCCTCGTCTTCATCTTCTTCGTCCAGAACGATATGAAAGCGTTTAAATCTTCCGGTTAAATAGTCGAGGGAAATAGAAACATACTTGCTAACAAACCAGGTAAGTGCGATGCCGTAGCGTTCTTCCTGGGTGTCCTCAAGTTCTCGGCTTCGTTCAAGGCGCGTGGCGATAACAACACGTTCCGTTGGAAAATAGGCAAGTTCGAGGTTATATGATGACGGTTTATCAAATTCGAGGTCGAATTCTCGGAACTTTTTATTTGCTTCAATCCACTCTGCTGTGACCTCAATTTGTTCAAAGCCCATGAGGACATGGGCGCTAACTGCAGACACACGTTGCTGAAAACGGTTGCCAAAGTCGAACAACAGCTGCTCATCGCTTTCCGCCAGATCCGAGATATAACCTGCGCCGATTCGAATTGATTCGTCTTTATTTGTAAAAGATAAGACAGCGCCCCAATCAACACTGTCGTTGTCGAGTTCTTTTGATACATTGCTTTCAAATACAAACGGGGAAATGGCCAAAAATTCCGCAAAACCGTAATCGGCTACTAGCGCATCTGCTTTTGTTTCACCAAACTGAAGCAGGGGATCAGCAACAAAATAACTGTAGTATTCGCCAAAGGGTAAATCCTGGCGACCGAGTTGTAATGTCAGGTTTTCAAACTCCGCGTGGATAAATCCTTCATCGACTTCGCCGCGAATTCGATCACTGCTTTCTCCTTCAAACACCAATTCAATGCCCACGTTATCGGAAATTCCGACCTCAAAACCCAATTGCAAGGTTTGTGCCGGATCCTCGTTTTCGACACTACGGGTACCGTCGTCAAAGTGAAGGGTCAAATTCTCTTTTTCAAATTCAAGCGAGCCGGTTAATGTCACCCTCTCGTTGAGTTCAATACCGAATTCAGACTCGCGCCGCTCATCGGCGGTTTGATATAACGTGTCTTCGTCTTCATTCGTATCGTCGTCAGCACTGATGGTTAACGGTATAAGTAAAAACAACAACAGCGTCAGGCGCAATTTCAGTACTGTCAATTTTATGCTCCGGGGTCCAGTGTTTGTTATATTTTGTTGCTGTCTTAAATGTTGTAGCAAAGTTTTAGAATATGTCTACTGTCTTGTAGTAAATTCACCATATGGTAATGTTGTGGCAAGCAAATTGCATTGGTTGAAATCGTATAGTTACTGGGTGTCCGGGAATTAAACTAGCGGTGGCTGAGATTGAATATAAGCCATTCATTGTGGAATGAGTCAGATTGTAAAGATTATTGGATTATGAGAATTCTTTTGATCGAAGATGATAGTGTCATCGCCGATTTTATAACAAAGGGGATGAAGCAGGCCGGTTTTGCTATTGATCATATGGAAGACGGTATTACGGGGTTACATGCGGCTTTAGACGGCGTATACGATCTTGCTATTGTTGATCTCATGTTGCCTCGTCTCGATGGTTTGAAAGTGATTGATCGCGTGCGCGAGAAGAAGATCAATATTCCCATTATAGTTCTGAGTGCAAAAAGAACCGTCGATGAGAGAGTCGATGGATTACAACATGGCGCTGATGATTACCTCACCAAACCTTTTTCATTTAGCGAATTGTTAGCCAGAGTTGAGGCGTTGCTACGTCGTTCCAGTAATACCGTCGAGCCAACCAGTGTGTCTATCCGCGATTTGACTCTAGACTTGTTAGCGCGTACTGCTGAGCGTGCTGGTAAGAAAATTGATTTGCAACCCAAAGAATTTTCGCTATTGGAATACCTCATTCGTAACGCGGGTCATGTGGTATCGAAGACAATGATTATGGAACGTGTGTGGGACTATAATTTTGATCCCGGTACCAATGTCGTAGAAGCGAGAATAAGCAAGTTAAGAGAGAAAATTGATAAGGGTTTTGATTTACCATTGATAAACACGGTGCGAGGTTTGGGATACGTCATAAACAAATAAGATGATTAGATTGCCAAATACTCTGGCTGTAAGGTTGACGCTATGGTACGCGTCAGCATTCGTATTTTTTCTTTTGGTCGCGTTTGTGATCATGTATTTCTTCATGAATACGGTTTTGAATAGCCGTATAGATGAAGATTTGGAGGAAGATGTAGAAGAGTTCCAACTCACATTCGAGACTAATGGTCTGGAGGGAACCAATCAGGAAATTGACCGCGAAGTAATGGCAGGTGACAACGTCGATAAATTCTTGCGTTTACTGGATCCCACGGGTAAAGAGATTTATTCTTCAAGTAAGACACATTGGGAAAATTTATACACAGATATCGACGTACTAAGTGAGTTAAACGAACCTGTCCTGGTTGATTTCAAACTCGAAAGTCAGGAACACACGACCAGGGCGATATATGGCAATATCGGACCCGGAGTGATTTTGCATCTCGGGGAATCGTTAGAAGAAAAAGAAGAGATCATGGAGATATTGCTTACCGTGTTTGCAGTCATGTCTCTCTTCGTTATACCACTCGCATATGGTGTCGGTCGTTTTGTCGCAAAACGGGCGGTCAGGGGTATTGAGGCGGTCAGTCAGGCGGCAATAGACATTGAACACGGCAGGTTTGATCATCGTGTCTCGGTTCAAGGCTCTGGTGATGAGATCGAAACACTGGCCAACACGTTTAACACCATGGCGGAACGCATTCGCAGTTTAATCGCGGAAATGCGTGAAATGATTGACAACATCGCGCACGATTTGCGTAGTCCGTTAGGTCGTATCAGGGCTATCTCCGAATCGGCTTTATCAGGGACTCAAAATGACCGAAGCGATGCTAAAGAGTTCAAGAAAGCAGCCTCGGACACACTCGAAGAATGCGACCGTCTGATTCAATTGATCAACACGACTCTGGATGTGGCGGAAGCAGAAGCCGGCGTTGCCAACAACGTCACTGAAGATGTCAATATTTCTGAGTTAACGGAAGAAGCATGTGAATTATTTGAGCCGTTGGCGGAAGAAAAGGAGATCACTGTTTCACCCAGACTCACCCCAGGATGTTGGTTACGAGGCAATAAACAAAACCTGCAACGTATGCTGGTTAATCTTCTCGACAATGCGATGAAATATACCCCGACAAAAGGGCAAGTTAACATAAAGCTTGATCGCAATGACGATGAAATTCAGATTGAAATTGCCGATACCGGTATGGGTGTGCCGTTACCGGATCAGCATCGGGTTTTTCAACGATTTTTTCGTTGTGATCAAAGTCGATCACAAGAAGGGTGTGGTTTGGGTTTGAGTTTTGCCCGAGCCGTCGCCCGCACTCACGGTGGCGATATAGATCTCGCCAGTACGCCATCCGAAGGCAGCACGTTTACCATCATATTGCCCGCGTAGTTTTTCCTTTCACACGGACGCGCCGTCTGGTTGGACTGCAATCTAAAACCTTCGAATAGATGCGCTACACGCGACAACTCGTTGCGTTTGTTCATTCATTACCAAACGATCACCTTACGGTAAGTTTCCGGTGAATTGGAGTTTGTAGAGTGTTGTTCCTCGCCAGAGATTGCAAGCAAGGCGAGAAATTGAATCTGTATAACACACTCTATTAAGGAGATATTTCAATGAAACATATAAATAGCTTACTACCAATATTGACACTACCATTAGCCCTGATATTGAGCATCGTTGTGCCGCTGACTGCGTGGGCAAATGATAATGACGACGAGGAGCTTGAATTCGAAGAGGCTGAACTTTTCTTTGAACTCAACGATACCGATGGAGATTTGGGGATTCATGCGCTAATCGACGGAGAGCCGTGGAAGCGTCTCGAAATCGAAGATCCACGCGAGCGCCGAATGCTGAACATCTACGTTCAGGGTAGATTACGTCGCCAGGGTTTGACCGAAATCTTTTTCGAAAGCGCGGAACCGACATTTGATGAACTTCCACCTGAAAAGTTCTTTCGCAGATTCCGGGAAGGCACCTATGAAATTGAAGGTAAAACTCTCGACGGTGTTGAGTTGGAGAGTGAGACGGAACTGACCCATGTGATGCCGGCCCCACCTGTGGTCTCGGTAAATGGTCAACCTGCCGCGGAGAATTGCGATGCGGATGAGTTACCCATTGTCGGAGGGGGTGATGTCGTAACCTTAAGCTGGGATCCTGTCACGCAGTCCCACCCTGATTTGGGAACTCGAGGTGTTGCAGTCGAAGTCGTCAACTACGAAGTGGTTGCGGAAATAGACGAGACCCCATTCAGGACCAGTACCATTCTTCCACCGGAAGTAAATTCATTCCAAGTGCCACCAGAATTACTCGCCTTGAATGACGAAATAAAGTTCGAAATCCTGGTGCGCGAGGAAAGCTACAACCAAACCGCAGTTGAAAGTTGTTTTTGCATTGAAGAATGTCCGGAAGAGGAAGAATAGTAACTTCTTGTCAATCGCAAGTTAACTGATCGATATATCGCAAGGTCCCATTCGTTGCCGATTCTGGCACGAATGGGGCCGACTTTAAGAGATGCAATAATGATCGAACTGGTTGTGGAAACGACTAAAAGTTACCAATTCAAGGTTCTCTCCCTTGTCAGCATTTGTCTGCTGACGTTGTCGTTTGCTGACTTTACGACAGCACAAAATATGCCAGACCAGGCGGCGGGTGCAGGCAAGGGAAACTCAAGCATCCAAGTTGACACCGAGAACGCGTTGGTGACGCTAGATGTGCATGATGTGCCACTCGTTGACATTCTGCAAGAAATTGCGCAAAAGACTGAGCTCATTGTTTATATGCATGATTTGTTAAATGAGCGCATTACGTTGCAAGTCGAAAATGTTTCACTACCCGAGGTATTAGTGAAGGTATTGCGTAATTACAGTTTTGCACTGCACTATGTCGAACCCGTTCGGAACCCTGAGTCGATTCACCCGGAATCCATGAGTAGGTTGTGGGTATACGCAGACATTGATGTCGCCGGTAGTTCTGTGTCACCGGTAGTCATCGTTCGGTCAACGAAACAGGAACTAAGAACAAACTTAGAACAAGATGATTTGAAATCGGTTGCCCATGACCGCGACAAAAAGGTATCGAAATTAAGTGTCATGTTATTGCACGAAAATAAAGATGTACGTTTGGATGCCATAGCCATGTTAGCGGAAATGGATGATGCCGATTCGTTGACGCTGCTTGCATTCGCGTTAAGCGATCAAGACAGTGTGGTGCGAGAACAGACGGTTGATGCGTTGTTAACAGTTGAAGGGGCCGATACTGTTCATTTGTTTGAACAAGCGATAAACGATATCGACGCTGCGGTACGTGCGGCGGCTGTTAGTGCTTTAGGTGAAGTTGGGGGCGCCGAATCTGTCCGTGTTTTGGGGCTCGCTTTGCATAACCAAGACCCCAAAACACGTGAAGAAACTATTTATGCTTTGGGTGACCTGAATGATGATTCCGCTACCAGACTTATCGAGTTCGGTCTAAAAGACACGCATCCATCGGTGCGTTTGACCGCAATCGAAACACTCGCCAGTACTGGCAATAGGCGGTCCGTCGCTGCTTTGGCGATGGCATTGAACGATAAAAGCACATTGGTCAGGGAAGAAGTTATCCATGCGCTCGGTGAATTTGGCGGCGATGATGCTGTCGCGCTGCTGGAACGGGCTACGGCTGACAAAGATGAAACGATTGCAACCCTGGCTCGCGAGGTACTGGACCTTTATCGAACGAACAATAATAGTTCCGAACTTAAACCACACCGACCGGTGGTCGTTTTCTTACCCCATGAATAGCTTGTGCAACGATTGCGCTCAATACGATTGCGCCGCCAAGCAGAGTTAACTGCGAGGGTGTCTCGCCTACACCGATCCACACCCAAATCGGACCAAGCACAACTTCGGTTAAGGATAACAGTGTGATTTCCGCTGCCGGTACATAACGTGAACCCGCTGTAAACAAGATTAGCCCGAGGCCTACTTGCACGAATCCAAGCAAGCCGCACAGCAAGACATCATGCGTCGATAAACTAAAACTGAGTTGTGATCCCGCCAACATAAATGCGGCAATGAATGTTCCCCATATTCCGGCCCAACATACGGCCGGGGTCATGTCGACCGCTTTACCTTTGCGTAACGTGACGGTAAATGCGGCGAAACCCATTGCAGCGCCGAGAGCATATAAGTTACCGGACAAGGTGCCGATCTTGGCTCCTTCACCGACCATAACGGCAACACCAGCGGATGCGAGTATCATGTATAACCAGGTCGAACGTTTTACTTTTTCGCCAAGAAACAGGCGCGCGAGAATCGCCGCAAGAAAAGGAGCGGCTGATAACACAAACAATGCATTGGCAATGGTTGTGTGTGTCATGGCAAAAATCCAACAGGCAAAGCCAATAGACAGAAATGCACCGGCCATGTAGGCATGGAATCCTGCCAGCAAAAATGTTTCGATTAATTTTCCATGATTGCGTAAACCAATAAAGATCAGCAGTGTAACCACCAATGCCAAAGAGCGATAAAACAAGATTTGCCACTCGGTGGCTTCGTGCATTAAACGCACGACTAATCCCGCGATACTCCAGAAACAACCGGCGATCAGAACCAGCGTAACGCCTCTAGCGTAGTGTTCGTCGTGGGTTGCAACGGGTGCGCTAACGGCCAAGAAAGAGATTCCCCTTGATCTACACAAGTTGAAAAAAGCGAAGCGTACTACCGAAACCCTTATTTGTGCTATCTTTTTGTGAATAAAAGACGTTCCAAAAACAGCTGAAACCAAAGGAATAAAAATGCTGCCGCTTACAGGTTATACCAATCGTTTATCTGCCGCTCCCGGTGAAACCATCGAGTTTAAAATCAGTAGTATCGCGGATCAGGATTTCACCGCCCGTTTGGTGCGGGTGATTTGTGGCGATCCCAACCCGGCGGGTCCGGGAATTAAGGAGCAGGATTTGTCTTCGATTTTTGCCGGGCAATATCCATCGCGTATGCAAAACATTACCCTGGGATCTTATGGCCGGGTGACCGGTGTTGCACTTAAAGACATATCAACACTCACGCTGGCGTCGACCATCTGGCCGACAACGCCAGACAAAGGCGCGCAGGTTGTTCTGGCGTGCGCGGGGGAAGAGTCAGAGTCGTCTGTTTCGCTTGTGATTGACGATGCCGGAAGTATAGCCGCACGACTTATTGATTCATCGGGAGCAGTTACAGAGATTTCGGTTGGCAAATCATTAAGGGAAAGGGTCTGGTATCGCGTTTGGTTAAGTATCGATAAACAAACCAAAGCGGTTTCAGTAGGGCAGCGACCACTGAGCGAAGCTTTTGCCGTTGATGATACCGGTCATGTGCGGCGATCGGTAGACTTGGCACCGGACTTCGCAATGTTTGAAAGCGTGACTATCTCGGCGAGTGGCAGAAATAATCCAGAACACCATTACAACGGCAAGATCGAGAAGCCCTTTTTGATGGCGAGTGCAATTAAGCAAGAGGCGGTTACACAAGTATTTGAACCGCAACCCAACAATGTCATTGCCGCATGGGATTTTTCTAAAGAAATATCCAGCCAGCGGATTGTTGACGTTGGTCCGAATGCATGGCATGGCGAATTGATCAATGTTCCGGCGCGCGGCATGACGGGTTCCATTTGGGATGGGTCAGAAGTGTGTTGGCGTCACGCTCCCGATCACTATGGTGCAATTCATTTTCATGATGACGATATTTACGATTGTCAGTGGCAAACGGATTTTAGTTTTACCATTCCACGGGATTTGCGCAGTGGCGTGTATGCGATGCGCTTGGAGTGTGATGGCATTGAAGAGATGTTGCCGTTCTTTGTGCGTCCTGCGCGTGGTACTGCTCAATCGAAGATTTGTGTACTGGTTCCGACGTTTACCTATACAGTTTATGCCAACCACGCACGTGACAATACGGATGATGATTATCGTGCGCTGGTGAACGCCTGGGACGCACGTCCCTGGACAGCGGACGAGCATCGCGAATACGGGTTTTCAACTTACAATTTCCATAGTGACGGCAGCGGTATTTGTTATGCCTCGCGCTTGCGGCCAATGATAACAATGCGCTCCGGTTTTGTGACTTATGCTGAAGATTTTAGTGGCTCGGGCTTGCGTCATTATCCAGCAGATACACACATCTATGATTGGCTGGAACAAAAAAAGTTTCAATTTGATGTCGTCACGGATGAGGATTTGCACGACGAAGGCGTCGATCTGATCAAACCCTACGATGTGGTAATGACATCATCACATCCCGAGTACCATACGCCACAAACATGGGATGCCATCCACGCTTATACGCAACAAGGTGGTCGCTTAATGTACCTCGGCGGCAACGGGTTTTATTGGCGTGTCGCGGTGGACGCGGAATTACCGGGTTTGGTTGAGATACGTCGTGGTGAAGGAGGTATTCGTGCCTGGGCGGCGGAGCCGGGAGAGTACTTTAACTGTCTCGATGGTCAATACGGTGGTTTATGGCGGCGTAATGGACGACCACCACAACAAATCACGGGCGTTGGTTTTTCCGGACAGGGAAAATTTCAAGGCACTTATTATCGACGCGCAAAAAATACCAACGATGCGCAAGTGAGTTGGATTTTCGATGGCGTCGACGATGAAATTCTCGGTGATTTCGGACTCAGTGGCGGTGGTGCCGCGGGTTTTGAACTGGATCGTGTGGACTACAGACTCGGTTCGCCATTGAATACTCGAATCCTGGCCAGCTCGGAAGAATACGCCGAGCACTTTGTATTGGTGCCGGAAGAACAATTGACACATGTTGTGACTTGGGCGCGGGAGCCAGAGGAAAAATTGATACACGCGGATATGGCTTACTACGAAACGCCAAGTGACGGTGCCGTATTTTCGGTAGGATCAATTACGTATTGTGGCAGTCTTTCGCATAATAACTACGACAATAATATTTCCCGGATTACGGAGAACGTGTTGCGACGATTCGCACGGTTGGACTGAACCATTAATATCAGTTTAATTTCTCCGCACGTTGGATTACTTCACGCCGTAAAATATACAAGCCACTTAGAGTTACGATGATCACGCCGGTAACGGTCGCAATGGTTGGCACTTCGCCCCAAACTAAAAATCCCAGAATTGCCGCCCAAATAAAGTAAGAGTATTCAAACGGCGCGACCGTGCTGGCGGGTGCCAAACGGTATGCTTGCGCCAGGCAAAAGTGTCCGGTAGCCGCTATGAAACCTGTGAGCGCCATCAACATGAAATCAACAAGGTTTGGCAGTATCCATTCACGTACCAGGAATGCATGGCTTGCGTGCGTCGCCGTCGATGTATTTTCTGGTGAAGAAAATAAAATACCAAAACTGCTGCCAATAGCAAAAACTAACGTCGTGTAAAAAGCCAGAGTCCATCCTGACTCACTCGCACCAACGCGACGCGTGAGAATACTGGATAACGCATAAGTCAGTGCTGCGCCTAAAGCCAATAGCGCAGCGACATTGAATTCACCCTCGAAGCGACCCGCCATAACCAGTACGCCACAGAATCCAACGAGAACCGCAATCCATCGTCTGCTATCAACATTTTCACGTAACAACGGCACGGACAAAGCAGTAACAAATAATGGTGCGGAAAAAGTAATTGATACGACGTAGGCGAGTGGTAGTGCTGCTAACGCGAGGTAAAAGCAAACGTAGGAGCTGAACATCATGCTACCACGCAGGATCAGGGCGCCGAAATGAAAGGAAGTAAATCCCCGCGGCCCTTCGGTTAACATGATAGCGATGGTTATCGGCACGAATGCCACCATGCTGCGGATGAATACGATTTCAAAAACCGGATAGTCGCCGCTGAGTAGTTTAACGATAACGTCTTGTCCGGCAAATATTGCCAGACCGATCATGTTAAAAGCGATTCCCCAGTGTGGACGGTCAGCGTTCACGGTTTTGTATGGAACACATATTGACGGCATAACTGCCACCGCGCGATTTAAAATTGTCCGGCATCATCGCAGGAATTTAAACACTATGGATGAAGACCTTTCGCGTTTGTTGTTATTACCATCGTGTGAGATGTCACGCGATGAACCCCGGCATGTTTCACCGCCGTTGAGCGCGATTTTATTCGCTGCGGATATGGGGCTGCAATAGAATTATTTCGCCTGAAACACTATCTGGTCGCAGGAGACGGTACCTGCCAGGGCGTCGGATTCTATCGCCGATGTGGCCAATGTGACCCGGGTCAATAGTTATTGCTTTATTTTTAGTGAATCCTTAAACACTGTCATAGGTTCGTTGCCCGCTTTCCCGGTGCCATGTCCTGACCAGATGACGTTGTTGCGCGGGTTCCGGGTGATCCTGGAATTCGCTGCGGTAATGTGCCACATCGCGATTATTGAGATATTGCATTTGGCCGCGTTCTAGCGGCAATTCAAAATGGAACCCGGGTCTATTCGTCATCTCGTCTACGCAATCCAGCGCAGCATTTAATTCTAAATCCATTTCGAATTCCGCACGTTCATAAGATTTACGCACCAATCCGGTGTTGGCGCGTGCCAGTAATTTTTTACCGTCAAATCGAAACATGGGAGCAAAGGAAAATTTGGGTTTGTCCGGTGCATGTTCCGCCTGCCTGTCCCAAAGTACGGGTTGATATAAACGGTTCAACGCTTTAGGGTTTTTTTGTAGCAATTCATTGTGTACGGCATACAAACTACAAAATCGGCTCACGCCGCCGCTTAATGCGGGGCGCAGACACAACAGTCCCACAGCTTCAGGCGGTGAGATCGCGAACGCATTATCGGTATGAAACGTGAGTTCGATATTGGTGTAGGACCCACGCACGCCATAACCAAACGGCATGCCAGTGTCTTTTACCTGATACAACATGGTGCCATCCCACTTTTGCGCGACCGGGTGTCCAACGAGTTGTCCCAAAATCCAGAATACAGTCGTGGCCTGGGTTTCATCCAGATCGCCCATTGGTAATGCGTCGATAATCGCGACGCCTATACCATAAGTCAAACGCGACTTTATTGTCCGCATGATCGTGCGCAAATTCGGTATATCAAACTGATCGGGTGAACGCAGCAGATCGGGTAAAGGATTCTTTTGCGTTAGAATTGCAATGCTGTGAATTTCGTCCAAGCAGTGTTCGTCCAAAGAAACAACACAGGTCGACGCATCAACATTGTCACCCGTCCACGCTTTGTCGCGGGTTTGTTGTTCCAGCATGGAAGTACATTCTGACGACAAGTCAATGTAATTCATGCACGCAAGCCGGGGGTCTTTTACGAGATCAAGCAAGTCGCAACACCTAACCTGAGGAGAAGGATGATTTGTTATCCGGATTGTTGTTAGATGACCGTAGCGTTCCCGGTGGCAATATCTGTGTTGGTTGTTCAAACTCACGTTGAATCCGTTTGGATACCAACTTGGCTGCAATAGCGGACTCAAATGGCCCGGCAATCACTTTATAAGCACCATCGTGTGTGATGGAATGAGCGGGAATCTGCGGGCCTTGATGATTGAAGATCGCGGCTACGCGTTTCGCCGCGAGCGAATCACTAAAGGTTCCCGCATCCACATACCATCCATCACTGGTCATGGGTGGTGCTTTTGGTGTTCCGTAAAATGTGCCAGGGTGGCGCACGCGTTGACTGTCAGCAACCATGTCGATCCAGGATTTGGTATCCGTACTGATAGGTTCGGGAACGCCATTAGCCGTGGTGACAATTCGCTCGACCCGATCCCAGTCAATCGTTGTTTTGCCAGAATTTTCCTCACGTTCGATTTTTCTAACCAGCTGGCCGATTAATTTTTTAAGTTTACGATTACTTTTCTGTAAAGGTGGGTGTGCTTCAAGATATAGAACATCTCCTCGCCAGCCGAGAAGATAAGGTTGGTCGATAAGGTGTACGTCTGTACTCAGTGCAGCGGACTGAAACAACGGTTGAATGTCTTCCGGATATAGACGAACACAACCGTGACTCACACGCATGCCGATGCCATAAGGTTTGTTGGTGCCGTGAATTAAATATTCCGGTCGAGTCAAACGCATAGCAAACTCTCCCAACGGATTATCCGGCCCGGCTGGCACTACTGCCGGCAAAGGATCACCCATTTGCGCGTGCTCTTTGCGAATCGATGCGGGCACACGCCAGTCGGGTTGTTCCTTTTTTTCAATAATGCGCATATGTCCGGTTGGGGTGGCCCAACCTTCGCGGCCAATGCCGACGGGATAAGTGAAAACTCTGGCGTCTTGCGCATCTACCGGATAGTAGTAAATACGCATAGTGGCGACATTCAAAACAATTCCTTGACGCGGTGCTTCATCCGGCAAAACGAATTGCAGTGGTAGTAGTACACGTGCGCCCGCAGGCGGCACCCAAACATCGACGCTAGGATTCGCACCGGCAACATCGTTGTGACCGAGACTGAAGTGGCGTGCAATATCCGGCAAAGTATCGCCGCGCTTGGTTGTTATCTTCGCGAGATCGCCGATAACATCGTCCCCTGGCGGTAATGTGAATTCTCGAGTCGCCACGGTTGACTCAGCACTTGGGAAGCGCATGGGTATGGACTCGCACGCAGAGAGCAAGACGGTTAAGAATAATACGGTGTACTTAAATAAGCGGCGCATGGCGACGGAATTGCGCTGAACTTTATTTTTCACTTGCCGGTGTGTCATTCAGTATTCGCTAATAATTAAGTATGCATTGGAAGCTCAAAGGCTGCAATAATATTGCAAAGTTTCTTGAAATAAGATGGGTAAGCTATTGATTTATAATATTAATGTGGTATTAATTTGTGAACCACTTTATTACATCAAACAACAAAGGAATATAACACTTGTTAACGATCCAAAAGATTCCACGCGCAAGTTTAATGCTACATTTTCTGTGGGGCATTAATTATAACTAGGTGGTAACTATGGGTGAAATTATGAGATGGAATGAAATGATTAAATGGGACGAATTCATCTCCAGTAACACGGATGAATACGGTACGTTTTTGCAGAACTACTGGAATCTGACTCAGGCGTCGACTCGCGTCGAATGCGGAGACGATTGGTCTGATGAAAGCTTCGCTTTGACCAAGGCTTACTTATTCCTGTTTGGAGTCGTGAATTGGTATGGTCGCCAACAGAAGTTGTCCATCGCGGAGACATATACAACGTATGTCAGCTTTCTTGTGGATCATGTTGGATTGCCTCAAGAGTCGACACAGAATCTTATAGACAATCTATCATTCTTGGTTGAGTCTTCGGCTGAAGTCCACCCTTATCTGCAAGCGGGTGAACAATCAATTCAGGAATTCGTAGAAGGCGATGTGGAAGCACCAGTGCGACTTGCAAAAACACTGCAAACACAGGAAGACTTCGGCGTGTGGTCGGAATTATCTAATTCAAGTTCCAAATCCGTCTCGGCAATTGCGTTGTAGGTGATGTGCGGGGTCTAAGGATCTAAGTGTGTTTTACAGCCTTCCGGGCGAAGGTGGTTGCTACAGTATTATCAAAGTAGTCATGTAACCGACAGTTCGTGATAGATTGCGGGTCGTTAGTATTGACGGCCATAGTAGTGCATGACATTTATCATAACTGACCCGTATCCGTCACACCAGGAAATCGATTTCGCCCGTTCAATTGAACGGGCTGAAACACAGACGGAGAAAGTCGAGTTAACCGCGCATTGGATTTTGCATGAGTTGGACGCTTATTACTCCGAATACCTCGGTATACCGGAGCAGGCAAAAACCGCGTTTGAAAACCGTGCGCACAAAACCTCTATAGAACTGAGCAAACGGCGTCTATCTATTTACAGTCTCAGTCTTTATGAGTTGGGACCACGGCTTAAAGAAGTTTTTCCTGAAATAGCTCGTGATGAAAAACTGTGGGACGCGGTTGAAATGTTTTATTTACCACTAATCAAGGACAGATACTCGGCCGATTTAGCTTTCGCCTATATCCACTCGGTGAGGCGCATTGTTTATCGTGGGGACTGGACGCCGGTGGCGTATTCGTTCGAAGACCAGGGCGAATCGCATCCGGACTACACCTGCTATATCTACCGGTCATTTCCGGTTCGTGGTGACATCAGCGACGAAACCGTTAATGCGATTTTGGAGATACCTCAATTTTCGATTGCATATCGAAATGCATCACAAGACGCATTACTGGTTATCGAACGGGTCAATCAATTTCTCGCAAGTTATATGGAACAATTCAATGTTTTGCCCATTCGCATTGAAATGATAGACGCCGGGTTTTATCGCAATCGTGGTGCGTATCTGGTGGGGCGTATCGTGATGAGTAACGAAAGCAATATTCCCCTAATTATCGCATTGCTGAATCATGACGATGGCATATATGTCGATGCAGTCATGAATACCGAAGACGATTCACACAACGTATTCAGCTCGACTTTGGCGAATTTTCACGTTACCAATGCCTACTACCATGAGTTGGGTGTGTTTCTGCATAGCATCATGCCATCACGGCCATTGGGGTTGCACTATTCGACCATCGGTTTTAACCACGTCGGCAAGGTCGCGGTAATGAACGAGTTGTGCGACGAGTTGATCGCGTCGGGCGATGTCTTGCAAACGTCAGTCGGCTTTCGGGGCACGGTTGCTATAGGTTTTTGTTCGCCGGACTCGGCGTACAACCTTAAAGTAATCCGCGATCATCCTACGGAACAATATAAGTGGGGCGAATTTGACGGGCTGGAATCCGTGTTAAGTAAATATCGCCGGGTGCATGAGATTAATCGAACCGGCAGTATGTTAGACAATATTATTTACTATAACCTGAAACTTGATAAGGCCTGGTTCGATCCCGCATTGTTGGACGAAATCCTGCAACAAGCCAGTGAAAGCGTGTCACTTCGGGGTGACGACGTGGTCTTTAAATCCTTGATCGTGCAACGCCGAATGACACCCTTGCATGTATTTTTGGAGACAGCGCCGGTAACAGAAGCCAGGACGGCGGTGATTAATCTGGGTTACTGTATCAAGAATAATGCGGCGGCCAATATTTTTAACAAGGACCTGGATGGAAGAAACTATGGTGTAAGTCGCTATCGTAAGGTCTATTTATACGACTACGATGCGCTGGAGTTGTTAACCGACGTAAAGATCAGAACTAACCTCAATAGAATAGACGGCGAGGAAGATATCCCGGACTGGTATTTCGAGGACGGCGTTATTTTTCTGCCCGAAGAAATCGAATCTGGTTTGCGTATACCTAATCGAGAATTGCGTCAGTTATTCCGCGAAGAGCACGGCGATTTGCTGACCATGGATTATTGGGAAGGCATTCAGAATGAATTGCACGCGGGCGTTGTACCAAGTGTGCGAATTTATCCGAAAAGCCGGCAACTCGACCACGGCCTAAACTAATTTGCATTGTCTGGGATTTGCGCAAGTACCTTCTCCAAAGTATCCACTAGCAAATCAGCATTGGATTTGCAAAACACCATCGGCGGACGTATTTTCAATACATTGTATTTACAGCCGGTTAACCCAACTAGAACATTGTTCTCACGCAGGGCGTTAAAAATACTTGATGCCATTGCTGCATCTGGTGTGCGTGTTTCAGGGTTGTCGACGATTTCGATGCCAATGAATAAACCCGATCCGCGAATATCGCCTATGAAAGAGTAACGGTCTTTGAGTGGCAACAACCTGTTTAGAAGTTTGGTACCGAGTTGTAAGGCGTTGCCTTGCAATCCTTCGTTTTCAATAACATCGAGCACGGCCAGCGCGGCGGCACAGGCAACTGGGTTTCCGCCATAAGTGTTAAAGTAACTCTGGTGGCGGCCAAAGGTTTTTGCGATTTCCGGTGTTGTAATTACCGCACCAATCGGGTGACCATTGCCCATGGGCTTGCCCAGGGTCACAATGTCGGGTATGACATCGTATTGTTGAAACCCCCACATATGCGTACCCATACGACCAAATCCTGACTGTACCTCATCAGCAATGCACAAGCCGCCTGCCGCTCCCACACGTTTATAGATTCCAGGCAAGTATCCATTGGGTGAATAAGAATGCCGTCGCTTGAATGAGCGGAGTCAAGTATACAGGCAGCAAGCGAGTGACTGTTTTTGTTCAAAGTATCGACAGCAGTTTCGACATGGGCAGCGTACAACTCACCAGGGTTTGGCGTATCTTCCCGATACAGTCCCGCATAAGTATCCGGCGCGGGTATGGTCGCAATCCAGTCTTCTCTTTCATCAAGCGGCACGTCCTCCGTTGACAATTGCCGGGTTGCAACAGAATTACCATGGTATGAAAACTCCGTAACGATTGCGCCGCGCGCATCGCTGACCGTTCTGGCAATTTGCAATGCCAAATCGTTTGCCTCACTGCCCGTGCAAACGAACATACAAACACTGAGTTCGCCAGGTAACGTATCACCAAGTCGTTGTGCGAGTTCAACGATAGTGGTGTGCAGATAACGAGTATTGGTATTCAGTGTTGCGGCTTGTTCTGCAATCGCACTGGCAACATGCGGGTGACAGTGGCCAACATGGGGCACGTTGTTATAAGCATCAAGAAACGCTTCTCCCTTCGTGTCGTACAACCAGACTCCATCGCCCCGCACAAGGTGTAATGGATTATCATAAGTCAGACTTAATGACTCACCTAAATAACGCACACGGTTCTCGATAAGTTCGCCATTCGATATATCTTGTTTGTCTATATTGTCTTTTCCTGTAAAGAATTGTCGTTCGATGTTGCAGCTTCGCAGCAACGCGTTCGTCAATTCCGATTCATTTGTTTGCGCAAACCATTGCAAATTGTTCCAGGCAAGATCATCGTGGCCTGTAATGTAGTCAAAATTCTCAGGATGACTCTTTGAACGCCATGCTGATATAGCCACGGTCATTAACGCGCGGGTGCGAATTAAATCCGGCAGTAAAAGCAGTTCTTCTTCAAACAACGGCGAGACATTGTGATAAGCCGAGACCAATTCACACACCGTGTGAATGGGGGTATTGTTTACATCCAGTTGATATGCGGCGGCGACTGCTAGGTCGTTGATTAATGCTGCATGCACCAAGTCACCGAAGTCGATTACCCCTGACGCCCGACCATTATCCGATGTGTCGACCAGGGTATTGTCCGGGTTTAAGTCGTTGTGAATGACTTGTGCGCGTAAGCCTCTTAATATGGGAAGAACTTTTTCATCAAAGTTGTCCTCTGTGTCTGCGGCTAAACTGTGTTTGTCGGGATCAGTAATATGAATGAGCAAGTCACGCATTTGCGCCGCATGGGTCAAGTCCCACAACAGTTTATGCCCTGCAGCAGGGTGAAAAAAACCACGCAGTGCAATTCCCAGTCGGGCCAGGAGTTCAGCCATGCTTTTTCGTAGCGCAGAATTCGATTCGCAATCGGTTAACGGTCGCCCCTCAAGGTAGGTCAACATGCGAATCGCGTGGTGTTTCCCTTCGTGCTCAAATAGAGTCACATCTTCGTCGCTTATAGATTGACATACTTTTGGAACGGGCAGAGTGGGGTCTTGTTGAGCAATATGTCGCAGGGCAGCAAATTGAAAATCCAACACCGATAGATTCTCAGCCGAGTTGGATATTTTTAGAACGTAAGCTTCTCCATTGTCGCTTCGAACGCGAAAATTTTGATCGCGTTCACTGACAAGCGGACTGAGATCGCCTGTGATTCCGAATACATCGAGCGCGACCTGTTTCGCCTCGTTTAAGGATAGAGTCGGTGCAGGGGATTGTAATATTTCGTGGGTTTCAGTCGCGGCAATTGCTGTCAACAGGTAGTTCCTCAGAGTGATCGATGGCCAAGTCTAACCAATCCACCTGCCGATGAGAATGTATAATCACGCATCGCTATAACCCGGGTGTTTTGGCGAATACCGGTCAAAGGCTTGGTGCAAGCCAATCGAGGTTTGCAACGCTACACAATGAACTTATTAGAATGAGCGGCGGGTTTTAATTATCGAATAATTGTGTGCGATCGAAAGAGGAACGTTATGAAAAAAACATTATTGGTTGGCCTGGTTTGGGTGATCCCGTCAATTAGTTTTGGAATAGCAGTTGAAGACTGCAATGTGCACTTTATTGCAAAGACTCACGGCGAGATTGTTTCGAAATACTACGAACGCTTTCGCAATCAACAAGCCACAGCGGAAGATGTACAACGCGCTTCAGAGCAGGCAGCAAATGTTTCCGGGATGGCGCTCACGGATATGTTACTTGCATGTAACGAGATTGAAAAATTGCGAATCGCGCTGTTGGAGGATGGGCTACAGGCGGAAAGTCAAACTAAACTGCCAGCACGATCTTTGTTGGAACAATCGATTAAACGATACGTGGAAGCGGCGAATTCTGGTGATGAGATGTGGCTTAAAGCGTCGATGACGTCTTATGCTTATCACAAGTTAAAAGACAATTATGCAAAGGCGGGAATTGATCTAACTTCAGACGAAATAACAAATATGGTGAGTAGCGTGCCAGACATTACCGTTGCGAAATTTGATCAAATATTTTCCGAAGGCGCAACAGCCGGTATTGTGTACCAGCAGGAAGGTGAAAAAGAAGCTGATGGGGTTGAGCGAGTTAAGTTTATGTTTTTTAAGCTGGTTAAAGAATCTGCTGAGTGGCTGTATTCCGGTGGCGCGATATTCTATAGTCCTAAATATCAAGATGACGGTACAGAGTCCAAGTTCAACCTTTCCGATTTAGAGTTATTAGGGAAAAGTGATCTATTGGTTGACGGCGTGGTGCACAAACGAACAACGCAGAGTGCGGGAGCGGGACTGTCTTTGTTCGTGACTATACAATCATTCGGATACGATACCAAAGTATTTATTGATGGAGAACTACAAGCGAGTGCGTCGGGTTCTCAAAGTGCAAAAAGAGTCGTTCTTTCTGTGGGTAATCATACTTTGAAAATCAAATTGTCCAGAACCGATCAACAGGTAGTCGACGTGCCCACTGTTTCTCTAGAAGCGGTAAACGACGATGGGAGTTATTCGGAAGTGTTTGTTTCTGAGTTCTCCGCCGACGCTATTGGAGAATATGAATTTCCGGTTTCCGTAGGCAAGTGAGCGTAATGTAGCTCGGATTGGGAATCTTTTCGTTGCATTGATGTCTATTCGGATTATGAAAGACCTTACATTCTCAAAACAACGCCGACAGTTCGTTGCGCACTCGGCAATGGCGCTCGCAGCACCGACTTTAATGCTACAGGCGAATACAACGTTGGCACAGTCTAGTAATAAATATGGGATTCTCGGTTCCTCTGCACCGGAAATAGCGCTCGACTACTGGATCGACAAAGACGGCGAACCGGGAAGTTTTTCCGTCGTAGAAAATCGTGGCAAGTGGATGTTTTTAAAATGCTTTCAAAATTGGTGCCCAGGCTGCCATTCCAGCGGATTTCCAACCTTAAAAAAATTCGCCGATGCGTTTTGGGATCATCCAAAGGTGGCGATCGCGGGTATTCAAACCGTGTTTGAAGGTTTTAGTTCGAATACGGTATACGACGTGCGCAAGCTACAACTGCGTTACGAGTTACCGATCACCATGGGTCACGATCCGGGAAATCCAGATGACCATACGCGCCCGCAAACCATGCAAAAATACCGCACGGGTGGAACGCCTTGGTTAATTCTGATATCGCCCGATGGTTTAGTCGTTTTCAACGACTATCACGCCAATCCCGACAAGTTGGTCGAATATATAAAAGAGCAGGTAGCTTAAGGCGCGCTCAGTCTTCGGCTGTCAGCAGCCAGTCTTTTTCAGAAAAAATTTATTTTCCCACCGGGTCGATCGGACTTTTGGGGCTTCCTCCTTGCTCGATAATTTCGCCTGCTTCGAGCAAAATCGTCTCCTGAAAACGTCCTCCAACAAGTTGAACGCCGACCGGAACGGTGCCGACCATGTTTGTGCTTACGGTTAGCCCGGGTAGTCCCATTAATGGCAGGCCAATCTGAGTAAGTTGCGCTTCGATTACGCGTCGAAATGATTCGGGCGAATCAACATCCAGTAAATCAGCAAAAGGAAGTTCCCCAGATACCGGACAAATCAGAACAGGGTATTTTTCCAGAAACAGTTGCCACTGGCGTGTCAATGTCACACGTTTTTGCAGAGCATCTAATACAGCGCTTAAATCGGATTCCGGGCACAAAGCATCCATTTGTTCATAAACAAACTTTGCGTCCGGATCGTTTTCGTCTGCAATTGGTTTTGCATTGCTACGACGAAATTCGGACAACCAAAGGATAGCCTGCAAATGTGCAGGCTCGCGAAATGGTGGGCATTCGACTTCATCAACATTCCATCCGGTACCACGAAGTTTTTTTGCCGCATCGCGTAATGCTTTTTCTACTTCTGGCGCAACTTCTAAATTTTCCGGAGCCACGGTCAGTGCCGCGCGTTTTTCAATGTTGATTTTGTCGCTAGGAATAGGTGTCCACCAGGGATCGCGTAAATCTTGTGCTGACATTGCTTCGAATGCGATACGCAAATCATTCACCGTGCGTGCAATTGGGCCTGATACAGCCATTAGCTGCGCACCAATATGTCGGTCGGGCGCGGTGAAATTGGCAGCCGGAATGCGCCCTAGCGTTGGTCGCAGACCGTGAACACCACACGCATACGCAGGATAGCGAATCGATCCGCCAATATCCGTGCCGTGTCCGATCGCACTAATCCCGGCTGTCACTGCCGCCGCCGCGCCACCGGAAGAACCGCCAGGGGTGATAGACGCATCGCGTGGATTAAGCGTGTGACCGTGCACGGAGTTGCGGGTAAACCAGCGCAACGAAAACGCTGGTGTGTTAGTACGTCCGATAATAACCGCACCCGATTTTCGAAAGTTCGAAACAACCGGACTATCTTCTTTTGCGATCAGGTCACGTTGCAGTTGCAACCCGTTTGTTGTCGCAAAGCCTTTTTGATCGATGTTGACCTTTACCGTAACCGGTACACCAGCCAGTATCCCCGGATCTTCACCACGCGCGATAGTCTGGTCGACACTTTTTGCCGCATCTAACGCTTCCTTAGGCATGTCGGCAACGACGGCATTGATTTTAGGATTTACCGCATCAAGGCGGGCGAGGGCATCATTTGTAATTTCTACTGCGGACGCTTCGCGGTTACGAACCATCTTGGCGAGTTCAGTCGCTGGCAGTCGCCAGAATTCGGTCACTGAATTACTCCTTATTGTTAGTAAATCGTTCTAAAGCCACTGATTATGACACTCGATCTGTCTTTGCCGCCATTACAAAATCATTGACGTGCAATCCTCTGACTTTATGACTTCACCAAGTCACAGTATCCTCTTCCCATTCGGTAAGTATAACGGGGTTATGACCTTCTACCTCGAGTGGATAAGGCTGTAAATGAGCGTTCTCTCGTAAAACGTACGTAAATTGGCTCTAGAATCGAATGGTATTAGGAGTTTGTGATAATCTATCAATGCGCTGGTATGGGCAGAAATTTCAAACTAAAAACTTATATGCCATTGGAGAATATTATGAGCAAGCAATCGATACTTATCAAAATTTTTGCGGCAGCTGTCGTTTCGCTGCTGTCGATTCAAACTGTTTTCGCAGAAACCCTGCGCGTTGGTATGGAGTGCACATATGCACCATTCAATTTCAAAAACGCCGATGGTGACCTTGATGGTTATGACGTCGATGTCGCCAAGGGTGTCGCTGAACTTATTAATGCCGATTTGGAATTTGTTTGTCAGAAATGGGACGGCATGATTCCAGCTCTCCTTGCTAACAAATTCGATTTGGTTGTGGCGTCCATGTCTATTACAGAAAAACGTTTGGAAAAAATGGATTTCTCCGACACTTACCGCATCTCAGTCGGTCGCCTGGTCGGCAAAAAGGATTCCGGCTGGAATCTTTTCGATGATGCAGGCAAGCCAATTGCGGCCAACTTTGCCGGCCTCAAGGTCGGCCTGGAGAGGGCTACGACTTATTCTGATTGGTTTGAAAACGTGCTTCCCGAGGCTGACGTAGTTTTATACGATACAAACGAAGCTTTGTATCTTGATCTGGTGAATGGACGGACCGATATGATTATGACCAACCCAATGAAAGCTCACCTGAGATTTCTCAGCAAGGAAGACGGTGCGGGATTTGAATTTGTCAGCCCACAGATCGATGAGCCAAAATACTTTGGCATTGGTGTCGGCATTGGCCTTCGCCAGGGAAATGATGAGTTGAAAGGCCGTTTGAATGCTGCCATAAAAACCCTGACTGATAATGGATCGCTAGAGAAGTATGCCCTGAAATATTTCCCTTTTGCTATTCATTAAAAATGTGGGAAGCCGTTAGATAGGCGCGTTTCTCTTGCATTATATTCTTCGGCGGGGGCGCTGTATTGGCCCCCGCCGCCGTTTGTTGCCTGTTTCATTTTCTATCTTTGGGTGAGGGTGTATAGCGCTTTGAGAAGCGAGTGGCCATGGAAGCAATAACCGGTTGGTGGGACGATTATTTCTGGGGCTCACTAGTCGTTGTTAAGCTTTTTTTTGTAGCTCTGTTTTTGACAGTCTTGTTCGGACTGATTGGAGCCGCCGCCAAGCTGTCGAAAAATCGGGTCGCCAACACGATTGCCAATGCCTATACGGTTATCTTTCGCGGCACACCGGAGATTCTGGTTCTTTTGCTGTTTTACTTTGGTTCTGCCATAACCCTCACGGCCATCGCCCAGGCCTTCGATCCCGAAATCAAGTTTGTGGATTTCCCGCCATTCTGGGCCGGGTCATTCGCCATCGCATTGATCATCGGATCATATGCGACGGAGACGTTTCGCGGCGCCTTCCTTGGTGTCGATGCTGGGCAGATCGAGGCCGCTCGGGCTCTCGGTCTGTCGAATCTTAAAACGTTCGTTTATGTGCGTATTCCAGCGATGTGGCGGCTGGCGCTACCGCCCTTCGGTAATCATATGCTCTCTTTGATCAAGGATACAGCGTTGATTGCCATCATTGGTCTGGAAGAGACTTTGTTTGTCGCTGAACAGGCCATTGGCACCACGGGCAAGCCGTTCACCATGTATATTCTGGTCGGCGCGATTTATCTAGGGTTTTCAACCATCATCACGCTGACGGTCATGGTACTCGAGAAGTATGCCAACCGGCATCTGGAGATCGCGGAATGAGTTTTGATGTTGCTCTGATCATCGATAGCATTCCGAAAATGCTGATGGGAATAGGTCTGACCTTACAGTTGCTGTTTCTGTCGCTTTTGTTGGGTACGGCACTCGCCATAATTCTACTGTTAATGCGAATTAGTGGTCGTTGGTATCTCTCTGTGCCCACGATGGTCTACATCTATATTTTTCGCGGCACCCCTATTTTGGTGCAGATATTCATCATTTATTACGGTCTGCCGCAACTTGATTTTGTCCGAGATAGCATTTTCTGGCCCATTCTGAGAGAGCCCTTTGGCTGTGCAGTTGTCGCGCTGTCACTGAATACTGGTGCCTATGTTTCGGAAATATTTCGTGGCGGCGTTCTCGGCGTTGATCGTGGCCTGACCGAAGCGGGCGCGGCGCTGGGACTTTCTGTGCGGCATCGCTTTGTCTATATCACGGCCCCCATAGCCATACGGTTGAGCCTCCCAGCCTACAGCAATGATGTCATCAGCCTACAAAAGAGCACTGCCCTGGCCAGTACGATTACGCTGCTCGATATGACGGGCATTGCAAGAACCATCGTGGCCGAAACCTATGCCCCCTATGAGATATTCATATCGTTGATGATTATTTATTTGATCCTGACGTGGGTTATTCAGAGAAGTTTTGGTTGGATCGAGAAAAGAATGAGCCGACATATAAGAAGTGAGGCCTAATATGAAAAATAGTGACCAGAAAAATATAATCTTATTGGAGAATGTCGACAAATTCTTTGGTGAGTTTCAGGCGCTGAAAAATATCAGTTTGTCAGTGAACAAGGGCGAGCGCATCGTCGTATGCGGTCCTTCCGGGTCCGGGAAGTCGACCTTAATCCGTTGTATCAACCGGCTTGAGGAACACAGCAACGGCAAGATCGTTGTGAATGGCCACGAACTGACTAGCGACGTGAAGGATATCGATGCGGTACGAAGGGAAGTCGGAATGGTGTTTCAGAGCTTTAATCTGTTTCCCCATCTGACGGTCATTAAGAATCTTATGCTGGCGCCCAAGTTGGTGCGCAATTCCTCAAAGTCTGAAGCATATGATATGGCTATGAAATACCTAGAGCGTGTGAAAATTCCAGAGCAGGCGGACAAGTATCCCAGCCAGCTATCCGGCGGCCAGCAGCAACGCGTCGCCATTGCTCGCGCACTGTGTATGAATCCTCTGGTGATGCTGTTTGATGAACCGACCTCAGCTCTCGACCCGGAAATGATCAGCGAAGTGCTCGACGTTATGACAGACTTGGCGCAGGAAGGCATGACAATGATTGTGGTGACCCACGAGATGGGGTTTGCGCGGTCGGTGGCTGATAATATGGTTTTCATGGATAACGGTGAGATTGTAGAAATGAACAACCCGACGGAGTTCTTCGAGAACCCTACGAGCGATCGGACAAAACTATTTCTCAAACAGATTTTGACTCATTAATCAAATGAAGCAAATAAACAAATGAAAGATATCGACGCGCTAGTCTCATTTGCCACTGAGTTGGCGGAACTAAGTCGTAGCATAATACGATCGCATCCTATTCTGGATATCACCCACGAGATCAAGTCAGATGGTACCCCCGTCACCTCCGTAGATCGTGAGGTCGAACAAAAGTTGCGCGCACATATTGACGCACACTATCCTCACTACGGGGTTTTAGGTGAGGAATTTCCGGATCGGGATACAGGTGCAGACCGGGTATGGGTGATAGACCCTATAGACGGCACCAAACACTTCGCCATCGGAGTGCCGGTCTATGGCACGTTAATTGGGCTAGCTGAAGCGGGCCAGTTCGTCCTGGGTGTCATGGATTTTCCGGCCACCGGTGACCGATGGATAGGTGGACGTGACTACCCGACTCGCTGGAATGATCGGGTGGTCCGTGCTGCGCAATGTAACGATCTGAGTCGCGCCACTGTTGTGCGTAGTGATCCAGACAGGTCCAGTGTCGAGGAAAATATTGGTTTATCAAGACTCGCCGACGCCGGTGCTTATAGTGTCTGTGGGGCTGGAAGCTATGGATTTGCGATGGTGGCATCCGGTAAGTTAGATATTGCGATAGACGTCGGACTGGACGCATTTGATATCGGCGCTCCCGTGGCGATTATTGAAGCTGCCGGTGGATCGGCGACCGATTGGTTCGGTCAACCGCTAACACTTGAATCTCACGGTCGTGTTTTATTTCTAAGTGACTCCGCCTTGCTTGGCTCGGCGATGGATAATTTGCAGGCCTAATCGCTGTTATTGATTGTAAGATCTAGGCGCGTACGCAGCATGCATGTCTGTCGATTGACTAATTTTAATTACCAATTCCAAGGAGTGTGATCTTTGAGTAAACTTGACATTGGCTATATTCGCTCACAATTTCCGGCATTTTCACATCCAGAAACCGGGCAATGGGCTTTCTTCGAAAATGCCGGCGGGTCATACGCCGCCGCACCAGTGATTGAGAAACTTAATCATTTTATGACGGCGACCAAGATGCAACCTTATGGTGCGAGCGCGCCATCACGTGAGGCAGGGGAGGCGATGGATTTATCGCACGAGAAATTGGCGGCGGCGATAAACGCCGAAACCGACGAAGTTATGTTTGGCCCGTCCACGTCGATGAATACTTACGTTATTTCTCACTCAATGCGTTCCATGTTGCGAGCTGGTGATGAAGTCATTGTCACCAATCAGGACCATGAAGCGAATATCGGTGCCTGGTGGCGTATGGGTGAGGGTGATTCCGGAATTGTCGTGCGCGAATGGCAAGTGGATGCGGAATCGGGTTTGTTGGATATCAGCGGATTGACTCGTTTATTAAACGAACGCACAAAACTGGTTTGCGTAACACATTGCTCGAATATAGTGGGGGCCATCAATGATATTTCAAAGATTTCCAGTTTGGTGCGCGACGCAGGTGCGTGGCTAGCGGTGGATGGAGTTTCATTCGCACCACACCTTTTTCCCAATGTGAAGGCACTCGATGTCGATTTTTATTTTTTTAGTCTGTATAAAACTTTCGGCCCGCACCAGGGTTTACTCTATGTGCGCAAACCGGTTCTAGAGCAAATGCCGAATCAAGGACATTTTTTCAATGCCAATTCCTTAGGCAAAAAACTGACACCTGCCGGGCCGCAGCACGGCGAGATCGCATGCGCATCCGGCGTTGTTGACTACCTGGAGAATGTCTATGCGCATCATTTTCCAGAATCAGAAAATACCTCTGATAATGTTCAGGACCGTGTATCCGCGGCAATGCATCTCGGTCATGATCACGAAATTGAGCAGACGAATCGAATTCTAGGTTTTCTGCGTGATAAACAACTGCGCATTATCGGTGATGAAACCGCCGTCGCCAGAAAACGTGCGCCGACCATTGCGTTTACTGGTGCAAAACTGCAACCGATGGAACTAGCAACACGATGTGCGTCAGCGCAAGTCGGTATCGGTGGCGATCATTTTTATGCTTATCGTTTGATGCAGGTGTTGGGTATCGAACCGGATGAAGGCGTCGTTCGGATCTCTCTTGTCCACTACACCTCAGCCGAAGATGTTGATCGGTTATTGAATGCGCTGGACGAGCATTTGTAGTTTATGGACAACTCGCGCGATAAGCTTCCATTAGAGAAACTCGGATTTATTCAATTTAGTCATTTTCATCCTCGAACTCTTCAAGAAGTTTACGAAGACAAAGCTATGGTTATGCACGCGTAGTAGACGAGAAAAAGACGTAAAACTGTAAATGCAGTTTTGACCGATTCAAAACCGGCGGATATATCTACATACACAAAAGATGTTTTAGTCACTTTATATTGTCACACTAAAACCAATCGACAGTATTCATTATTGAAATCAGTTAATTAGACGCTAATCATCATATTCATTATATGTAATAAATAGGATAAACCTTGTCCTATTTCAGTCAGTGTCGTACTCTATATATAGGTGTTTGTGACGGTAATGCCTAATTACTGGAATCAAATTTAGCCGAAATTCAGTTATTTAAAAAAACTATGAGTAGGAGTGATACATGAAAGACAAATTCGATAAGAAGTCTGTCCCAGGCGAAATCAGCTTCCAGGATCTTGACTTCGAAGATAAACACATTGTTGAGCAAGCGATTCGCCGTGGATTTTCCCGTCGTGAAATTCTAAAACTCATGATGGCGACTGGTGTGACTTATGCCGCTGCCAATAACATTTTTAGCTCAGGTCAAATGGTTATGGCGCAAACGCCGAAGAAAGGTGGTACCGTGCGCATGGCGTCTAACTTACACGGCCCTGATGATCAACTCGATCCGCCTTTGTTTACGTCGACTGTTGACTATACCCGTGGGCGAGCTACTTATAACAGTCTGGTACAGCATGCCAATGATCTCACGCCACAACCGGAATTGGCCGAAGAGTTTATGCCTAATGACGATGCTACCGAGTGGACGTTCAAGATTCGTCAAGGCGTGAACTTTCATGATGGTTCACCACTGACAGCGGATGATGTCGTTTACAGCATGAACCGTCACTTGGGTGAAGACTCTACCTCAGTGATCAAGGCGGTATTAGATTCAGTTAAGGAATGGAAGAAGACCGGCGAGCATGAAGCGAAAGCGGTAATGGCTACGCCAAATGCCGACTTGCCAACAGTACTTGGAATATTCCAGACCAAGATTGTTAAGAATGGTACCAAAGGCGAGGGCATTGGAACGGGTCCGTTTACCCTGGAATCATTTGAACCGGGTGTTAAATCAGTTCATAAACGTAATGAAAATTATTGGCGTGAGGGTGCTAACCTCGATGCCCTTGAAATTACTGCAATCACCGATCCCGTTGCGCGGGTGAATGCTTTGATCGCTGGCGACGTTCAGTTGGCCACCATTATTGAGCCTAAGGCATTTAAACAAGTTGAATCCGCTAGTGGTGTAACACTGCTTTCGACGCCAGCGGCGTTGCAATTAGGAATCTGTTGCCTGAAAAATTCCGAACCCGGTAGCAATGACGATTTCGTTCTAGGCATGAAGTACATCCAGGATCGAGAGCGTGTCGTGAAGAGAATTCTTAAGGGTAAGGGTTCGCTTGGAAATGACACACCTATCTCGGCTGCCCATGGCGCTGACTTCTGCGCGGAACTGCCACAACGGGCATTCGATCCGGATAAAGCAAAATTCCATTTCGAAAAGTCCGGTTATAAGTCGGCTGAAGTTTTTGTCGCGCCAGTCGCCGCGGGTATCGAAGATGCCTGTCTGTTAGCCCAGGCCAACTGCGCCAAGATCGGATTTGACCTGCAAATCAAGAAAGTGCCGACGGATGGTTACTGGGGTGCGGTGTGGATGAATGAACCCGTGAATGTTGTAACGTGGAATATGCGGCCAACTGCACAATCGCAAATGGCGATCCAGTTTGGGCCGGGAGCGGCATGGAACGATACCTACTGGAACAATGATCGTATGGGTGAGCTACTAACATCTTCGCTGTCAGAACTTGATCCAGACAAGCGTCACGCAATGATGTGCGAAATGCAAACCCTGATACACGAAGGCAGCGGCATGGTTATCCCCGCGTTCTCGAATATCAATGACGGTATTGCCGATAACATCATGGGTATGCCCACAGTACCGCTGGGTCAATTAGGAGGATGCGAGTGGCCTGAGTTTATCTGGCTGGCGTAATTGATATCGTTTTTTAAGCCGGGTTAGTTGGTGAACGAGGCCTGCATAAAGCTGCTTTATGCAGGCCTTTTTTTGTTTGCAGGGGAAGTAAAGTATGTCGTGGGCGCAGGGAAATGCAATGACGACGCACCGCATAGTTGTAAAAATGTTGTGTGTATATGCGGTGGATTGTAATAAGCAACCTTTAATTATAATTATTAATAGAGGATATTTCTTATGATGACGCAAATGGTCATGCGCCGGATTGCAATCGGCATCGCTGTATTGATTGTAGTCTCGATTATCGTATTCTTGATGACGAGTGTTCTGCCCGGAGATGTGGCGCAAATCATTTTGGGGCAAAGCGCAACGCCTGAAACTCTGGCTGCGCTGCGTGCGGAACTCGGTATGGATCAACCCGGTTATATCAGGTATTTTTCCTGGTTGGGAAATATGGTTACAGGCGATCTGGGTACTTCCAAAGCCGGAGGCGCATCCATTTCAAGTCTTATTGGCGGGCGCCTGGGTAACACCATGATGATGGCCGGTTTGGTTGCGTTAATCTCCATTCCAATTTCAATAGCGTTGGGGTTGTGGGCTGCCATGCACCCAGGTACATGGCTGGATCGCATCGTGACATTTGGCACATTGAGCCTTATATCCGTGCCAGAGTTTTTTGTTGCTACCATATTGGTTCTTATTCTGGCGGTGAAATTTCACTGGTTGCCTTCTACTGCGTACCTGACCGGTAATGAAACTTTTCTCGAACTGATGCGAGCGCTGGCGATGCCGTTAATTACCCTAGTCATTGTGGTTTCAGCGCAAATGATACGCATGACGCGCGCCGGGATTTTAAATGTGATGAATTCACCTTACATCGAAATGGCAATTTTAAAAGGTGTACCACGCAAGCGAATTATTCTGCGTCACGCCTTCTTCAATGCTATTGGTCCTATCGTTAACGTGATCGCATTGAACCTGGCTTATCTGGTCAGTGGCGTGGTTATAGTGGAAACCATTTTTGCTTACCCCGGTTTAGCAAAACTAATGATTGACGGTGTACAAACTCGCGATCTCCCATTAGTGCAAGCCTGTGCAATGATATTCTGTGGTACCTACGTGGTGTTGATATTGCTCGCCGACGTTGCCTCCATTCTTTCCAATCCGCGTCTGCGTCAACCAAAATAGGGTAAACTGAAATGGCTGAAGAAATCAAAACTAAAGAAGATGCAGTTATCGCGCAGCTCGATTCTTTTGATGAATTGCCCGATGCACCGCCAAAACGACGCATCAAACTCTCATGGGTCGGTAAAATCTCGGTTGCCGTGGTGGTGTTCTGGCTGGTGATTGTAGCGATTGGACCTTACATCGCGCCATTTCACGAGATGGATATGGATGGTGATGACAGTTTTATGAATGCCCATACCAATGAATATGGTACGTTTTATTTCGGCACGGATCATTTGGGCAGAGATACCCTGTCGAGAATTTTATTTGGAGCCAGGAATACCATCGGCATATCACTGCTCGCTACGCTGCTCGCGTATTTGATGGGCATTACCCTCGGGATCCTGGCCGCCGTGAAAGGCGGTTGGATAGACATGGCAATCAGTCGTGTTAACGATGCCGTTCTCGCACTACCCACTATCATGTTGGGCTTGATTGTGATTGCGGCATTTGGTTCGTCCATCCCGATTTTAATCGCTACGGCAGCCGTCATTTACGCCACCAGTGTGTTCCGTATTGCACGTGCATTGGGGCAGGATATTATGGTGCAGGACTTTGTTGAAGCAGCTAGAGCACGGGGTGAAGGCGTGTGGTGGATTATCAAATCCGAGGTGTTGCCCAATGCCGCGATGCCGCTGGCAACGGATTTTGGACTGCGGCTTGTATTTGTTGTGTTGTTTATTTCCAGTCTCAGCTTTCTTGGGTTGGGTGTGCAACCACCCGCGTCTGATTGGGGCAGTATGGTGCGGGAGAATCTGCAA
>Ga0224508_10000636_pt1 | contig 33762 bp, 27 predicted proteins | sample SF_Jan12_sed_USG_4_FD_170157 | JGI IMG/M metagenome (GOLD analysis project Ga0224508, IMG submission 170157) | Sediment microbial communities from San Francisco Bay, California, United States - SF_Jan12_sed_USGS_21 | ecosystem: Environmental > Aquatic > Marine > Sediment | place: USA...
ACCCGCCCCTATTATGATCAATGGCAGCAAACCTATGCGGCGATGATGGTGAATTCCAGCGTCGCCACGGTCGAGGAAATATCGACCGGCAGGATGAACGCGCCCGTCACCGGCCTGCGCCCGCCAATGGCGCCCGAGGACGTCGAAAACGCAAAAAAGGCCAATAAACGTTTCGACCGCAAAATCGACGAACCGCCGGCATTTTCGGTCGGCGATACGGTGCGCACGCAGACCCATGGCGCAACGGGACATACCCGGCTGCCCGCTTATGCGCGCGGCCGTCGGGGCACCATCGAGGCGTTGCACGGCGCACACATCCTGCCGGATTCGAAGGCCCATGGCGGCGACCTCGCGGAGCCGCTCTACACGGTCGGTTTCGATGCGGCCGAACTGTGGCCGGACGCCGAAGACGCCCGCGACAGGATCAATCTGAACTTGTGGCAAAGTTACCTTGAACGCGCATAACACAACGCCGATCGCACCGCTGGCGAGCCGGGACGGCGAACCGACATTCGCCGAGCCGTGGCAGGCGGAAGTTCTGGCGCTGGCATTTGGGCTTATCCAGGAAAACGTCGTCACCGCGGCGGAATGGTCGGATATGCTTGGCGCCGCGTTGCGCCAATCGGCGGAGGATGGCGACCCGGACGATCAGACCACCTACTACATGGCGATACTGACCGCGCTGGAGCGCCTTGTCGCCGCGGATGGCCGCGTGACCACCGAGTGCCTGTCCGAACGTGTCGAGCAATGGCGCCGGGCCTATTTGAACACGCCGCACGGCCAGCCGGTCAACCTATCCGCCGGCGCGGCGGACCACCGCGCACCCTGAACAACGATCTTCACGAGATCGACGGATATCTGATCGCCCTCATCGAGCGCGTCATTGTGCCAATCAGTATGAATAATCGGCGCCCGTGCGCCCGCAACTCAGGCGCCAAACTTTTCTCCGGCCAACGTTGTTTCGTCGCCTCCTAACGCCTTGACCTAACCGCCAGCGAACTCCAAACTTGGGTTAACCGTTGGGACGGGCCGGCAGGCCTCAGTCCCGACCTTTTCGAAGGCCAGGGAGCTTACGCATATGTCTTACGCCGTTTCGATGACGGTGAACGGCAAGTCGGTCAGCGGCGACGTCGAAGGCCGCACCTTGCTCGTTCAGTTCCTGCGGGAACATCTCAGAATGACCGGCACGCATGTCGGATGCGACACCAGTCAGTGCGGCGCCTGCGTCGTCCACGTGAACGGCACGTCGCTGAAGAGCTGCACCATGCTGGCGGTTCAGGCCGAAGGCGCCGATGTCACCACCATCGAAGGTCTGGCGAACGGCGACGAGTTGCACCCGATGCAGGCGGCGTTCCGCGAGCACCACGGCCTGCAATGCGGCTTTTGCACGCCCGGCATGGTCATGAGCGCGATCGACCTGGTGAACGAAAATCCGGATCCGTCGGAAACCGAGATCCGGGAGTGGCTGGAAGGCAATCTCTGCCGCTGCACCGGCTACCACAACATCGTCAAATCGATCGAGGCGGGCGCCAAAGCAATGCGCGGCGGCTAAAGCCGCAGCGCCTACCGGGAGGAGCACCTATGACTGCCACAGGAATCGGCGCCGCGGTAAAGCGGGTCGAAGATTTCCGCTTTCTCACGGGCCGAGGGAACTACACCGACGACATCAACCGCCCGGGCCAATCCTATGCCTGGATCCTCCGCAGCCCGCACGCCCATGCGCAGATCAAGAAACTCGACACCTCGAAAGCGGCGGCCGCGCCCGGCGTAATCGCGGTCTTCACCGGCAAGGATTTGGAAGCCGACGGCATCGGCGGCCTGCCCTGCGGCTGGCAGGTCAACAACAAGGACGAGTCACCGATGGCCGAGCCGGCGCATCCGGCGCTCGTCACCGACAAGGTTCGCCATGTCGGCGACCAGGTTGCCGTGGTGATCGCCGAGAGCAAGGACGAAGCACGGGTCGCCGCCGAACTGATCACGGTCGACTATGCGCCCCTGCCCGCCGTGCTGGACATGAACGCCGCGATCGGCGGCGGTGCGCTGGTGCATGACGACGCGCCCGACAACACCTGCTATGACTGGCATATCGGCGACGCGGCGGCGGTGGACGACGCCTTCAAGAAGGCCGCGCATGTCACGCAGATCGACATCGTCAACAACCGGCTCGTGCCCAATGCGATGGAGCCGCGCGCCGCGATCGGCGATTTCGACAGCGCCACCGGCGATTACACGCTTTTTACGACGAGCCAGAATCCGCATGTCATCCGGCTGCTGATGGGCGCCTTCGTGCTCAATATTCCCGAGCACAAGCTGCGCGTCATCGCCCCCGATGTCGGCGGCGGATTTGGATCGAAGATCTATCACTACGCCGAGGAAGCCATCGTCACCTGGGCCGCGGGCAAGCTGCGCCGGCCGGTGAAATGGACCGCGGAGCGTTCCGAATCCTTCATCACCGACTGCCACGGCCGGGACCACGCCACGAGCGCGGAGCTGGCGCTCGACAAGGACGGTAAGTTCCTGGCGCTCCGGGTCGCGACCAAGGCGAATATGGGCGCCTATCTCTCCACCTTCGCGCCGTGTGTACCGACCTATCTCTATGCAACGTTGCTGGCGGGTGTGTACACGACACCGCAAATCTACTGCGAAGTCCGCGCCGTCTTCACCAACACCGTGCCGGTCGACGCCTATCGCGGCGCGGGCCGGCCCGAGGCGTCCTATCTGCTGGAGCGGCTGGTCGACCGGGCCGCGCGCGAGACCGGGCTGAGCCAGGTCGAAATCCGCGAGCGGAATTTCATCGCGGCCGACGCCTTTCCGTACCAGACGCCCGTTGCGCTCGCATACGACAGCGGCGACTACGGGGCGACCCTGGAGCAGGCGCTGACCGCCATCGGCCACGACAAGTTCGAGGCGCGCAAGAAGAAGTCGGCGAAGGCCGGCAAACGCCGCGGTATCGGCTTCTCCACCTATATCGAGGCGTGCGGCATCGCCCCATCGGCGGTCGTCGGATCGCTCGGCGCCCGGGCCGGCCTGTTCGAGTCCGCGGAAGTGCGGGTTCATCCCACCGGCAGCGTCACCGTATTCACCGGCTCGCACAGCCACGGCCAAGGCCACGAGACGACGTTTGCACAGCTCATTTCCGACACGCTCGGCGTGGAGTTCGAGAACATCGATATCGTCCATGGCGATACGGGCCGGATTGCCTATGGCATGGGTACCTACGGTTCGCGCTCGCTCGCCGTCGGCGGTGAGGCGATTATGCGCGCCACCAACCGCATCGTCGACAAGGCCCGCAAGATCGCCGCTCATATGCTGGAGGCGTCCGAGGAAGATATCGAGTTCAAGGACGGTACCTTCACCGTTTCCGGCACCGACAAGGCGCTGAGCTTCGGTGAGGTCGCGCTGTCCGCTTATGTGCCGCATAATTTCCCGCACGAGACGCTGGAGCCCGGGCTGGACGAGACGGCATTCTACGATCCGGCCAACTTCACCTTCCCCGGCGGCTGCCACATATGCGAAGTGGAAATCGATCCGGACACCGGCGAAATCAAGATCGCGGATTTCGTCGCCGTCGACGATGTCGGCCGGGTCGTCAATCCGATGATCGTCGAAGGACAGGTACATGGCGGCGTCGCCCAGGGTATCGGCCAGGCCTTGCTCGAAGGCTGCGTCTATGACGACAGCGGCCAATTGGTGACCGGCTCCTACATGGACTACACCATGCCGCGCGCCGACAACCTGCCCTCCTTCAAGGTCGGCAACCATGCCACGCTGTGCGCGCACAACTCGCTCGGCGTCAAGGGGTGCGGCGAGGTCGGCGCCATCGGATCGCCGCCCGCCGTGATCAACGCCATCGTCGATGCCCTTTGGGACGACGGTGTCCACGATATTTCAATGCCGGCCACGCCGGAAAAGATCTGGCAAGCAATCCAGGCCGGCCAACGGGCCGCCGCCGCGGAATAAGGAGACAACGAAATGTACGATTTCAACTATCACCGGGTCGGCTCAACCGACGAAGCCGCGGAAAAACTGAAGGCCGCGGAGGACGGGACGCTGGTCGCCGGCGGTATGACCCTGATCCCGACGCTCAAACAGCGCCTCGCCAGCCCGACGGACATGGTCGATCTCGGCGGTGTGTCGGATCTGGTCGGCATCTCGGTCGATGGCGACACGGTGACCATCGGCGCGATGACCACCCATGGCGCGGTCGCGGGATCGAGCGACGTCCGCGGCGCCATCCCTGCCCTGGCGGACCTTGCCGGCGAAATCGGCGACGCCCAGGTGCGCCACCGGGGCACCATCGGCGGATCGGTCGCCAACAACGACCCGGCGGCGGACTATCCCGCCGCCTGTATCGGCTTGGGCGCCACAATCGTAACCACCGCCCGTGAAATCGCGGCGGACGACTTTTTCACCGGGCTATTCGACACCGCGCTAGACGAGGGTGAAATCATCACCGCGGTCCGGTTCCCAAAACCCAAGCGCGCCGCCTACATGAAGTTTCCAAATCCGGCCTCCCGCTATGCCCTGGTCGGCGTTTTCGTCGCGGAAGCAAACGACGGCATGCGCGTCGCGGTCACCGGCGCCGGCGAAGACGGCGTTTTCTGCGTCGCGGAAATGGAAAGCGCGCTTTCCAAGAACTTCACCCCGGACGCGATTGCGGATATCGCCGTTCCGGACGGCGGCTTGAATTCCGACATTCACGCAAGCGCCGAATACCGCGCGCACCTCATCACCGTGATGGCAAAACGCGCGGTCGCCGCCGCCGGATGACCGGCCGGGCAATCGCTCCTGATTGCAGGGGCCGGGGTCCTAACGGGCCCCGGCCCCATGCGTTACCCGCATGAGCACCGATAGCGAACAACCGGCGGCCGCCGGCCCGGATATGAGAGGCGGCGGCCCGCGCTGGCTCAAGCGTCTGTTGATCGGTTCCGGCTTATTGGTGCTGCTATTGGTCGTCGGCGCTGTCCTGGCGGTGGTCAACCGGACGAGCCTGTTGGCGTGGGCGGTCGAAACCTATCTTGAGGACGACACCTTCAAATCCGTATCGCTCTCCGCCGAAAGTTTCGATACCGAACAATTGCACATTCGAAACCTGCGCCTTGCCGGGGACAACACGATCACCGTCAAGAACATCCGGCTCGATTACGATCTTGAGTCGGTATTCGGCGGCACGATCAACAAGATCCAGGCAACCGGGATCCGCAGCGAGCGGACCGGGTCCGTCATCACCGTAAAGGAGATCGTCGGTGCGGGGCGGTTCGACTCCGGGCCCGGCGGACCGCCGCGGCTCCAAGCAGGCTTGGACATCCTGCATCTGCAGATCAACGAACATCCGTTCGAGCCGGGCAGGATCGAATTCGACTTCGAGAATGATCGCCTTGCGGTCGAGGCGGCGATCGGCGCGGCGGACGGCTTCCTGACCTTTATCGGCAACGGACCGTTGGGCGAGGCGCCGGACGGCTTCAAGATGCACCTGTCGGGCCGGATCAACGCGGCGCCCCTTGCAGCCCTGGTCGGCGGGTCCACGGCCGCCAGCGGTCCGATCAGCGTGGTGATCGCCGGCACGACGGCGGATCCGTTCTCGTTGCTGCAGGAAGAGGATCCCAAGAACAAACAGCCACCCAATCCGCTTTCACTCACCGGCCACCTCGAACTGGCTCTGAAGACCTTGCGTATCGGCGATACTGAATTGCCCACGGGCGGCACCGATCGCATCGACTTCGCCCTGACCGACTTCAAGGCCACGGACAAGCAGACAACGACGAAGTTTGCCATCGGCGTCGCCATCGCCAAACGGGATGCCCCCACATTCGGATTCGATCGGGCGACGCTGAAATTTGCTGGAAAAGTTACGCACACCCCAAAAGCGACGGTCGTTTCGATCGGCGGTGGCGATCTCGTGACGCTCCGCAACCTGCGTGTGGCGGATGGCGGCCCGGTGAACGGTGACATGTCCTTGGCGCTGACCGGCCATCGGAACACCCTGACGGCCCGACACGACAAGGAAACCCTCCGCCACCAGTTGCAGGGGAAACTGACGTGGAACGCCGGTACGGTAACCCTGCAGTCCGAGGGAGACTTGAATGCGGAAGCGGACCCGTTGGTGCTCACCCTCCGAGGTGAATTCGACGCCACGCCTTTCCTGGCGTTGCAGCCGGCGCTGAAAGACGCCACCGGCAAGGCCAACCTTTTTCTCGCCGGCCGTATTAGCCAGGTTCTCGACCTCTTGGCCGACCGGAAACCCGATCGCGATTGGGCCGGTTCGGTGCGGCTGGACGGCGCCTTTAAACTGGACCTGTCCGGGTTTCAAATTCCGGATATGCCGGCCTCCGGCACCCCCAAGGACAGTCTCGAAATAACGCTAAAGGGCTTCAACGGCAGCGGCGGTCATCAACGCGGCAAGCTCGCCCTCACCGCGATGCTGGATGGCCGGCGCAGCAGCGGGATTCGGTTCGCGGGCGCGCGCCTCGCATTGGATGGACGGCTCGACATCGGTAGCAAGGGAATCACTTACGTCCCGGCGTCTGACAGCGCGCTCGCCATCTCCAAGGTCAGCTTCGATAACGGGTTTGCCGTGCCGGATGGCGTCACCTTTCAACTGACGGGAATTGACAATCACCTGACCATCGCGCCGACCCTCGACGGCGCCGAGCACAAGCTGACTTTCGCTCATTTGGAAATCGACGGGCTGTTCGACGCGGGGCATCGGAAGCAACAACCGATTCGCATCACCATACCCCGGTTCGGAAGCGAAAAGACCGGCAGCCAGCCCTATCACTTCTACGCCACCGGCGGCGCGTTGGAGCTGCCCACGCTGCAGATAAACGCAAACGGGATCAATCTGTCGATCGAGCAGCGTCCCGACGAAATCCAATACGGGCTCGAAGCCGCCGACGTGCGTCATACGGGCCGGCCGCCGCAGACGAAGCCCCTGGCGATTTCCGCCAAGGGCAAGATGAGGAAAGGCATTGCACGCGCAACTCTTTTGGCGAAACAGCGCCACGGCCCGGTATCGGTGCGAGGCCGTCTGAAACACAAGCTGAGCAGTGGGGCGGGCCGGCTCGATTTCGAAATGCCGACGGTAACCCTGACGCCCGATACGTTCACACTGGCCGACCTGTATCCGCCCGCCGAGAAGTGGTTCGACACAGCCCTGGGCAAGGCGTCCGCCAAGGGACATCTACTCTGGGACAAGGACGTACTGTCCGGGCAAATGTCGGTGAAGCTCAATGACGTGCAATTGGTGTCGGATGAATTCGGCCTCAAGGACGTCAATGGCAGTATCACCTTTATCGAGCTGATCCCCCTGGTCATGCCGCCGCGCCAGCGCCTGAAAGGGCTCGTTTCCTATGGTGAGCTTGGCCCGATGCCGGCGCAGCTCGAATTTCAACTACAGGATGACGGCAAGATCGCGATCCAGGACCTCGACCTGACGCTCGCGGGCGGTCACCTCAACACCCGCGGCCTGCTGCAGACCGACAAAGAATTGAGTGCAAAGGCCGCGATCGGCGTGCGGGCCGTCGACCTCAAGGAGCTGCTTCAACTCATCGGCGTCGAAGGCTTGAAAGGGACGGGAAAGCTCAGCGGCAGCATTCCCATTCGCATTACGGGCGGCAACCTGGTCATCCGCGATGGCAAATTGCGGGCGCTCGGCCCCGGCAGGCTGCGGTATGGCGGCTCGGCGCTCGAGAAGCAGCTTTCCGCCCGAAAAGATACGGCGGGCACCGTATCGAAAGTTCTCTCCGATTTTCACTATCAGAAATTGACCATGCGGCTCGACAAGCAAGCGAAGGGGCTGGGCACGATCATGCTTCAAATGGAGGGATCGAATCCGGCGGTCTACAAGGGACATCCCTTCGCCTTCAACATCCGCATAGAGAGCGATTTCGACAAGCTGGGACGGATCGCCTTCGGCGGCGCCCAGACCTTTTCCGAGGCGCTGAAGAAGGCGCAGAAATCGACCGAAGCGGAATGAGCAGTGCGCGGTGGCGAAATATCGGTCGGCGCGCTATTCTAGGCTCCGCAATGATTGCCGATACCGCGTTTTAGCCGCGGTCGCGCAGGGAGACGCTATGAAACGCGCCTGTATAATCCTAGGACTATCGCTGGCCGCCGTTGGTTGTACGCCAACCGTCGCGGTTGAAGCGCCCAAGGAACCGATCACCATCAACCTCAATATCAAGTTGGACGCGGAAGTTCGCCTCCGCATCGAGGAAAAAGCGAAAGAAGATGTCAAAAATAATCCGATCTTTTGACCGCCGAGCCTGCCTGACCGCAATCGCCCTGCTGCTATTCGTAGCGGCGGGATTTGCACCGGCGGAAGCGGCCAAACGCCCGCTCGACCCGCCGCGCGCCCAGGGCATTGTCGGCGAACGCTATGACGGTTTTGCCGTGCTGCGCAAGAAAGCCTCCAGCGCCATCAAAAAACTGGTCAAGCGGACCAACGACAAACGGCGCGCCGTCTACCGGAAACGGGCAAAGGCGACGAAAACCTCCGTCAAGGCAGTCGGCCAGATTTACGCCAAGGAAATCATGAAGAGCGCACCCCGGGGAACCTGGTACCTGAGCCAATCGGGCAAATGGTCTAGGAAAAAATAACTATTTGAAAATAATAATCTATTTATCGTTCCTCAGCCTTCATCGCCCGGACGCAACCACAAGTCGTATGGTACTATGATGGCGCTGTGCCCGTTGTGGCGCGGCGCATTTCATCCGATACCCGACCTTAGATATTCGGACTGAACCCATGACAAAGCCGCTTCCAGATTCCGTCGATGCCGCCCTCGCATTGCTGTCGAAGGGAGAGTATGTGGCCGACCGGAGCCTGGCGACGGCCCTGTTTCTCGCGCTAAAGCTGGGCCGTCCGCTGTTCCTCGAAGGCGAGGCCGGGGTCGGCAAGACGGAAATTGCCCGTGTGCTGTCGCAGACCCTGGATCGGCCGTTGATCCGCCTGCAATGCTATGAAGGCCTCGATGTCTCGTCCGCGGTCTATGAGTGGAACTACGCCCAGCAAATGGTGGAAATCCGCATGTCCGAAGCGCTCGGCGACCAGGACCGCGACACGCTGGAAAGCGGCATTTTCAGCGACCGTTTCCTGATCCGCCGGCCCTTATTGCAAGCACTGGAACCCAGCGCCGACGGACCGCCGGTATTGTTGATCGACGAACTCGACCGGACGGACGAGCCGTTCGAAGCCTTCCTGCTCGAAGTCCTGGCGGATTTTCAAATCACCATCCCCGAAATCGGCACGATCAAGGCCGCAGAGCCGCCGCTCGTCGTCATCACCTCGAACCGGACGCGCGAAATCCACGATGCCATCAAGCGCCGGTGTTTCTATTACTGGGTGGATTATCCCGACGCCGCACGGGAATTGGAAATCCTCACCGTGAAGGCGCCGGAAGTGCCCGCCGCCCTCTCCGCGCAAATCGTCGCCTTCATACAAAAGCTCCGCCAGGAAGATCTCTTCAAGCTTCCCGGCGTCGCCGAGACGATCGATTGGGCCCATGCGCTGACGCAGCTCGATTGCATGGCGCTCGACCCGGATACGATCAACAACACGCTTGGCACTTTGTTGAAGTACCAGGACGACATCGCCAAGATCCGCGGCAGCGAAGCCAGCCGGCTGCTGAGCGAGGTCCAGACGGAACTGGCCATCGCCGGAGCGGCCTGATGACCGCGCAGGCGCCCGACGGTACCGGCGGCCGGCTGCCCGAGAACATCATGCATTTCGGCCGCGTCTTGCGGGCCGCCGGACTGCCGGTTGGACCGGGCACGGTGCTCGACGCCATTCGGGCGGTCGCCGCCGTGGGAATCGGCAACCGCACGGATTTCTACTGGGCGCTGCACGCGGTGTTCGTGAACCGGCGCGATCAACGCGAACTGTTCGATCAGGCGTTCCATATTTTCTGGCGCAACCCGCGAATTCTAGAGCGGATGATGTCGCTCATGCTGCCGCAATTGCAGAGCGACGCCGACGAGCAACCGGCCGAAGACATATCGACCCGGATCGCGCAGGCGCTTGCCGCCGATAAAAATATGGACGACGCCGAAGAGAAAACCGCCGAAGAGCTCGAATTCGATTCCGCGATGACCTGGAGCAAAACCGAAGTCCTGCGCCAGAAGGATTTCGAGAAGATGACAACCGAGGAAGTCGATGCCGCGCGCCTCGCCATGCGCCGCCTCCGGCTGCCCATCCTGGCGCTGCCGACGCGCCGCTATAGACCGGACCGGAACGGCGCGCGGGCCGACATGCGCGCGAGCCTGCGCGCCGCGTTGCGCACCGGCGGCGACATCATTCCGCTGAAGTTCCGCAAGCGGCAGACCCGTCATCCGCCCCTGATCGTGCTGTGCGATATCTCAGGCTCGATGGAACGGTATTCGCGAATGCTACTGCATTTTCTGCATGCGGTGACCGGCGACCGCGACCGGGTGCATACGTTTCTGTTCGGCACGCGTTTGACCAATGTCACGCGCTATCTCCGCTACAAGGATATCGACGTCGCCCTCACCAAGATTACCGAAGAGGTAGAAGACTGGTCCGGTGGCACCCGTATCGGTCATTGCCTGCACACCTTCAACCGCGACTGGTCGCGGCGGGTTCTGTCCCAGGGCGCGGTCGTATTGCTGATCACCGACGGCTTGGACCGCGATGCGGGCGCCGGTCTGCGGATCGAGACCGACCGGTTGCATCGTTCCTGCCGGCGCCTGATCTGGCTCAATCCGCTGTTGCGCTATGACGGGTTCGAGCCGAAGTCCCAGGGAATTCGCGCGCTGCTTCCCTATGTTGACGATTTTCGGCCGGTCCATAACCTTGAAAGCCTGATGCATCTGACCGACATTCTTAGTGAGCCGGGATCGCGCCGCCATCCCGGCATGTCCAAATGGCTGGAGGCTGCCGCATGACCGCTCTCGAAGCACTCGACGAATCCGTCCTGCAACGCGCCGCGGACTGGCACGGCGCCGGCAAAGACGTTGCCATTGCCACCGTCGTCCGAACCTGGGGATCGTCCCCCCGCCCCGTCGGCAGCCAGCTCGTGGTCAATCAGGACAGCGAGTTCCTCGGTTCCGTTTCCGGCGGATGCATCGAAGGAGCGGTCGTCGCCGAAGCCCTCAAGGTCATGCAGGAGGGCACGCCCTCGATGATGGAATTCGGGGTCACGGACGAAATGGCTTGGGAAGTCGGCCTCGCCTGCGGCGGTACGGTCGAAGTGTTTGTGGAGAAGCTGGACGGATGAAACGCGCTCAACTTGACCTCCTGCTGCGCGCCCGCGTGGAAAAGAAACCCACCGTCCTGGTGACCGATCTGACCGGCGGTGCGCAGCTCCTGCTGATCGACGGCGAGGCGTCGGGCGACCTCGAGGCCGACGACAAGCTCTCCGCCGAAATCGACCGGGCCGGGATCGACGATCGCAGCCGCACCGTGGAAACCGAGCGAGGCAAATTCTTTATCCAAATCTTTAACCCGCCGCGCCGGATGATCGTGGTAGGGGCGGTTCATATCGCACAATTCCTGGTACCGATGGCCGCTATCGCGGGGTATGCGGTAACGGTTGTGGACCCGCGCGGCGCCTTTGCGACCGATCTCCGCTTCCCCGGCGTCACCTTATCGCAGGAGTGGCCGGACGAGGCCCTGGAAGCCTTGGCGCCCGACCGGCGAACGGCGGTGGTCACCCTCACCCACGATCCAAAACTGGATGATCCGGCGCTGGCGATCGCACTGCGCTCCGATGTTTTCTATATCGGTGCGCTCGGCAGCCGCCGTACCCACGCCCGGCGCCTCGACCGGTTGCGGGAGCTCGGCATTGACGATCGGACACTGGACCGCATCAACGGGCCGATCGGTCTCGATATCGGCGCGGTCTCGCCGGCCGAAATCGCCATATCGATCCTCGGCGAAATCACGCAGACCCTTCATCGGCCGGCGGCGGACAAGGCTGCATGAAGTTCGGCGAAACCCCGCTCGACGACGCGGCCGGCGCTATCCTGGCGCACAGCGTCCGGCGCGACGGACTCGCGTTCAAGAAAGGCCGCGTCCTGACACCGGACGATATTACGGCATTGCGCGACACCGGCATCGACACGGTTGTCGCCGCGCGTCTCGATGCCGACGATGTCGGTGAGGACGACGCGGCAACCCGGATCGCCAAAGCGGCCCAGGGCGCGGGATTGCGGGCAACATCGGCATTTACCGGCCGGGTGAATCTGGTCGCCGATGCACAAGGCATCGCCGTCATCGACCCACAGGTCGAAGCGCTGAACCTTATCCATGAGGCGATTACTGTCGCGACCCTGCCCCGCTGGGAGCTGGTCGATGCGAAACAGATCGTGGCTACGATCAAAGTCATTCCCTTTGCCGCACCAGCCAAGGTCGTCGCCGACTGCGAAGCCCTGGCGGGACGGATCGCCGGCGGCATGATCCGGGTCGCGGCGCTGCAGCCGAAACGGATCGGCCTGATACAGACACGCTTGGCGGGCACGAAGGAATCGGTTCTCGACAAGACCCGCAATGTCTTGGAAGCGCGGCTGCAAACACTCGGCGGCACGCTGGTCGGTGAATTGCGGTGCCCCCATGAGAGCGCGGGATTGGCCGCCGCCATCACCAAAATCCAGACCGATAGTGTTGATATTGTTCTCATCGCCGGCGCGTCGGCGATCACGGACCGGCGCGACGTCATCCCGGCGGCGATCATGGTAAGCGGCGGTATCATCGACCATTTCGGCATGCCGGTTGATCCCGGAAACCTGCTGATGGTCGCCCGGATCGCCGACACGCCCGTGGTCGGCCTGCCGGGCTGCGCCCGGTCACCCAAATTGAACGGCGTCGATTGGATACTGCAACGGCTTTGCGCGGATTTGCCGGTGGCCTCCGCGGACATCATGGCAATGGGTGTCGGCGGCCTGCTGAAGGAAATTCCCGGCCGGCCACAGCCCAGGAGTGCGGGGGAACCGCGTCCGGCCGCCCCGCACGCGCCGCGTGTCGCCGCGCTCATTCTGGCCGCCGGACAGTCGCGGCGGATGGGGCCGCTCAACAAGCTGCTGCAGCCGGTCGACGGCAAACCGATGGTCCAATGGGCGGTCGAGGCGGCGCGGGAATCGCATGTGGAAGCGGTGTATGTGGTCGTCGGACATGAAGCGCAAGCCGTGCGCGCGGCGCTGGACGGCGATGCGGTGTCCTTTATCGACAATCCCGATTATGCGGATGGCATCAGCACGTCGATCCGGCGCGCCGTCGCCACGCTGCCGGACGAATTGGACGGCGCCGTCGTCTGTCTGGGCGACATGCCGCGCATCGGCCCGCAACAGATCGACCGCCTGATCGCCGCCTTCAATCCGGTCGAGGGCCGCTCGATCTGTATTCCGACGTGGCGCGGCAAGCGTGGCAACCCGGTCCTTATCGGACGCCAATTCTTTGCCGAAATTCAGGAAATCTCCGGTGATGTCGGCGCGCGCTATCTGATCGGCCAGTACCCGGATCTCGTTTGCGAAGTGGAGATGGACGACGACGCAGTGCTCGTCGATGTCGACACCCCGCAAGCCCTGGATGCGCTGAGCGCCTAGAGTAAATCCCGAGCGAACCGAAACGGTTCGCGACGGCGTATTTGCGTAAGAACGAAGAGATAGACCATTTCACGTGAGTCAATTTGAACAAGAAATGGTCTAACCGGCCGTCAGCCCGTGATGTGGCGTCTCAGAAAATCCAGGACTTGCCGGGCAACGCCAAAATCGTAGAGATCCGCATGGCCGCCGCCGAGCACGACTTTAAGTTCCTTCGGCTCGACCGCCGCGGCGAAAAGTTTTTCGGCAAACCGGATGGGTATCGTGCGATCCGCGCTGCCGTGGAATATCAACAGCGGCGCACCGATGGTCGCGATCCGGTCACTGGACTCGAACTTGTCGAGCAATATCCACCGCGCCGGCGTGTACCAATAATGGCTTTGCGCAACGTCCGTCACGCTGCTGTACGGCGCTTCCAGAACCACCGCCGCGACCTTGTTCTCTGTCGCCAATTTCGTAGCGACGCCGGAACCCAGAGATTCACCATACAGGACGATCCGGTCCCGCGGGACGCCCGTCTCCAGCACGAAATTATAGGCGGATCGTCCGTCCTCGTAGAGCCCGTCCTCGCTCGGCTTTCCACCATTGCCGGCGTTGTAGCGGTAACTCACCATCATGACGCCGTAGCCCTCATCCAGATAGGCACGGACTTTGAAGGCACGATCGCCAATATGGCCGGCATTACCATGGAAATAGACAATGGTCGCCTTATCGGCGCGCTGCGGTGGCCGCCACCAGCTATAAAGATTGAAACCGTCGGGTGCCGGAACATCGACCTGCTGCATTTCCGGAACGCCGAAATCGGCGGGTTTCGGCCGCAATTCCGACGGATGATAGAGGATGTTTCGCTGCGCCACGAAGAGCAGAAGCACGAGGAAGGCGTATCCGCCGAAAACCAATCCAATGAAAGCCGGCATGCGCCGTTCCCTTTGCCGGCGGCTCACGTCGCCGCCCTCCGAACACGCGATGGTCCGCCTCGTTGCGGCCACCGAAAAAGACCTAATACCGGACTCATAACATGTGTTCTACATTAAAAATATTAATACTCTTGTAGCGGTGCCCGATAATCATGAAACAACCAAATGAAGACTATAATTCTTCTATTTGCACCACAGGTTGTGGCGCAAATTTCATGACCTCACGCCTCCATGGCGCCGGCACGGCCAGGGGCCGGCCAATTGCCGTCCGGATAGTCGATAGATCATGCACATAACGATTGCCGGGTTGTTGCTGATACTGATTTTTGGTGTGCCCGTTTCGGCCCAAACCGTCACTGTCCATCAAGTCCCGCTGGACCAGGACGACCCGTATCGCGACCGGATCGACAATCTGATCTGGCGCGGCGGCTTGGAAATCGTTTCGTCGGACAAGCGGTTCGGCGGATTGTCCGGCCTGCACGTCTCGGCAGACGGCAAACGACTGATCGCGGTGTCGGACCGCGGCCACTGGATCACCGCACGGTTGCGGTACCGCAACGGCGTCTTGACGGATCTCGACCATTTAAAGATCGGCTCCCTGCGGCGGCCCAACGGCAAGCGGGTTAGAGGGAGACGGATCGACGCGGAATCGTTGGCGGTCGCCCGGGACGGAAATCTGCTGGTCGCCTTCGAACGCCGTCATCGCATCGTCCGGTATTCCGGCAGTCGGGATACGCCCTTTTCCGGCCGGCCGCGCCGCGCCGGGGCGCCGCCGGACGCAAGGTCGCAAACGCGCAATAAGGGGATCGAGGCGCTCACGACGCTCTGCGACGGCCGTTTATTCGCCCTCTCCGAAGGCCTGCGTGTCCGCCAGAACAGCTTAAGAGGCTGGATCGGCTCCGGCACCCAATGGCGTGATCTTGAATATATTTACCGGTCTGGCGGATCCGCCGATTTCAGGCCGTCCGGGGCCACGACGCTCGCCAATTGCGATGTCTTGCTGATCGAACACATTTTCACGCTGCCGGGCGGCGTGCGCGCCCGGTTGACCCGTCTGCCGGCGCGCCGTCTCAAAGCGGGCAGCCGCATTCGCGGAGAAATCATCGCCACCTTGGAAGGCTCGCTGACGGTCGACAACATGGAAGGCATCGCAGCCCGGCAGGGCCCGGCCGGCCAGACGCTCGTCTATCTCATCTCGGACGACAACTTTTCCGTATTCCAGCGCACCCTTCTCATGATGTTCGAACTGGCGCCGGCGCGATAAATATTAAATACCGCCCGGCGGTGCCTAACCGTTTTCCAGCCCGAGCGTCTTTTCGTTCAGCATGCCGCTCGACCGGATGACGCGGAAGACCGCGACCCGGGAATCGAACAGGGCCTCGACGAAATTGATTTGCGCGTTGAAGACTTCGCCCTCGGCATCGAGAACATTCAGGGCGGTTTCCTTGCCCGCCCGGCGGAGCCGCCGCCGCGCCCGCAGCACCTCTTGGGCAATCCGCACGGCATTCTCCAGCAATGTCACCCGATGACGCTGCGTGGTCAGGCTCTCCCAGGAGAGCCGCACTTCCTCCGCCACCTTTCGATGACTGAAATCCAAGGTCCGCTGGCTCGCTTCATAGGTGCGGTTGGCCGCTCGAATCCGCGCGCGTGACTTGAAGCCCGAAAAGAATTCCCAGCGACCGCGCACGAACACGCCATAGGTCTCGTCATTGCCGTCAGTGCCGTTCGCATTGCCCTCATATTCGATTTCGCCGACCAAATCGAGCGTCGGGTAGTATTCCGATTTGGCGGCCGTGCGGCGCTCCCGATTGGCGCGCGCAGTGAAGTCGCCGGCCTGCGTGGTGGGATTGTTGGCTTTAGCCAGCGCCAATGTATCTTCCAGGTTCGCCGGCACCGCGACCTCCAGCAGCGGCGCGGCCGCCATGGCGGTCGCATCCGGCTGCCGGTCGAAAATCTGCAGGTACTGCGCCTCGGCGGCCCGCAGGCGCCCTTCGAACGCGACACGGCGTTCCTTTGCAATCTGCAGCCGCGACTTCGCCTGCAGGACGTCGACGGTAATGCCGGCCCCGCGCCGCACCCGCTCGTCCTCGAGCCGCAGCCGGTTCTGGATATTGCGTTCATTGAGCCGGGCAATGTCGATCAACTGGCTTTCCCGCAATATGTTGAGGTAGGCGGCGATGCCTTCGAGCAGGAGCGATTGCTTGGTTGCCGTGAGACGGGCGTCCAATACGGCGGCATCGTGCCGGGCCGCCTGCAGCCGGGCGGAATCGCCGAACCCGTTGAACAAATTTTGCGTGACGGACAATCTCAACCGATCCCGACGGCCGCTAAAGGGTTCGCCCTGGGCGCGCGTGACGTTGTTCTCGGCGCGCTCGAAACCGGTTTCGCCGACCACGTCGGCGCGCGGCAGAAAGCCGCTGAAGGCTTCATCGATCCGGTCGATGCCGGCCTCTTTCTGTTTTCGCGCCGCCGCGATTTGCGGATGGGTGGTGAGCAGCCGCGCAAGCTCCTCGCGCATTTGCTGCGCCTGTGCAGGCGCGGAATCGCCCCACAGCGGCACGACCGACACCGCCAAGGCCAAGAGCGACAGGCGAAGATGCTTAACGTTCACGGAAGGCCTCATGCCGCAATTTCAGGACGGGTTTGATCAGGTAGTTCAGGACCGATCGCGTGCCGGTATTGATGTCCACGATCGCCTGCATGCCCGGCGTGATCGGCAACTCGCCCTCGCGGTCGCCCAGATAGGTTCGATCCGTGTGCACGATGACCCCGTAGTACGGCTGCCCCGTGGCGCTATCCGTATTGGTATCGGCCGCAATCTGCGCGACCTGCCCGCTCAAGCCGCCATAGCGCACGAAGTCATAGGTCGAAATCTTGACGATGGCCTGTTGGCCTTCCTGGACATAGCCACGGTCAACCGGGCTCAGGCGCGCCTGGATCACCAGCTTGTCGCCGATCGGCACGATCTCCATGATCGCCTCACCGGGCCGGACCACGCCGCCGATCGTGTTGAAGCGCAAATTCTTCACGATACCATCAATCGGGCTGCGAATTTCCGTCCGCTTCACCCGATCCGACGCCTCGGATAGCGTTTCACGCACCCGGGCAATCTGGAGCGCCACCTTATTCAATTCCTCGACCGCGCGGCGGCGGAACTTCTCCGTCTCTTCCTCCTGGCGCGCCAACGCCTCGCCGAGCGCCGCCTGCGACCGCGGCACCGCCTGCTCCAGAACCTGCGCCTCGCCCCGAAGGCTCTCGAATTCGCGTTTCAGTTCCAGGTGCTCCAGGCGCGGGGTCAGACCGTTCTTGAGAAGCGACTGCGACAGTTTCACGCGTTCGCGGACAAGCTCCAAATTGGCCCCGATCGCCGTCTGTCGGGCTTGCAGTTCCTTGACCTCGAGTTCGCGCTGGCGAATTTGCGTCACCACAACGTCGCGCCGGCTCTTCAATTCAGACTGCCGCGCCTGGTAGGTCCGGCGTTCCGCGACCACCAACAAAGGTCGCCGTTTCGCCTCCGCCGCCGGAAATACCAGCGCCGCGTCGGAGCTCTCCGATTTCAGGCGCGCCCGGTTGAGGATGAATGAGTCGAGTTGAACCTGTAGGTCCTCACGGCTGGCGCCTGCACTGCCGAGGTTGAGCTGAACGAGGACCTGGCCGCCTTTTACCAGCGCGCCCTCCCCGACATCGAGCCGCTGAATGATACCGCCTTCCAAATGCTGGATGACCTTCACCTTGGCGGACGGGATGACTTCGCCGCTCGCCATCGAGACCTCGTCGAGCTGTGCGAAGGCCGCCCATGCGACAAAGCCGCCCATCAGCGCCATGACCAGCCACGCCAGGTGGCGCACGCCAAGCCGGCGGTCGCGCGCGAGCAGGCCGTCCAGACCAGACGACGTTCCGGCCGCCGGTTGAGGCAGTGCGTTTGCCGAGCCGTCCCGGGTCATGCGGTTTTCTTTCGCGTTCGGGCGGGCGCCCGCTTGGCGCGTTTCGGCCGCTGGGGCGGTTTGGCGGTTTGTGGCGGAACCTGCGGCGCTTGCGAGGATTGCGGCGCCGGCTTTGCCAATTGCCTAGCCTGCGGCTGCAGCTGCTGGAGCACCGCCGGCGCCGGTCCTGCCATTGCCACCCGGCCGCTATCCAGAACAAGCAACGTGCCGCATGCGGCCAGGAGCACCGGGCTGTGCGTCACCACCAGCACGGTGCTTTGGCGCGCCATGTCCTGCAGCGCCTTCGCGATTTCGCGCTCCGCATCGTTGTCGAGATTGCTCGTCGGCTCATCCAGCAGCAGGACCGGGGGCGCCCCGAGGAACGCGCGCGCCAAGGCAATCCTTTGCAGTTGTCCGCGGGACAGATTTGCTCCCGCCTCGCCGACATCCGACGCGTATCCGTCCGGCAGATCGATGATGAATTGATGGGCCGTCGCCACTTTCGCGGCCGCAATGACCGCATCGTCCGGCGCCCCGGGATCGGCAATCCGGATATTGTCGCGAATGCTGCCGGAAAACAGCACGCATTCCTGCGGCATATAACCGATCCAGCGGGACAATTCCGCCCGCGTGAACTGCAGGATATCCGCATCGTCGAGCATCACGCGCCCATCGTCCGGCGCATAGAGGCCCGCGATGATTTTCAGCAGCGTGCTCTTGCCGCAGCCGTTGCGGCCGATGATGCCGTGCATGCCGCCCGGTCCGATACGGCCGTCGATTTTATCCAAGACGTTTCCACCGTCTTCCGAATATCCGAAGGAAACGGTCTCGAGCCGGATCGTGCCGTTGGGCCGGCCGAGTGAGATCGGCGATTCGCCGCGTTCTTCCGGCAGGGCAAACACGCGGTCGAGCCGCGCCATCGCCTGACGGGTTTGCGTCAGGCTGCGCCATTGCCCGACGAGCTGCGTCATCGGTGCGATCATGCGGCCGCCCAGCATGTTGGCGGCGATCAGCGCGCCGATCGTCATCTCCTGGCCGAGGATCGCGAGGGCGCCGACCGTGGTCATTGCGACGGTTGTGCCTGTCATCATCACATGGGCAAGAATCTGATGGCCGTCGGTTTTTTCACCGCGGTCTTGCGAGGCGGCTATCGCCTCGGCGTGCCGCGACTCCCACCGGGGCCGCACACCGTCGGCGAGCGCGAGCGCCTTGACGGTCGCACGGCCGGCGACCAACTCGTTCAGCAGCTCCTCCCGCGACAGGCTGGATTGGCGTTCCGCGGGCGCCGAATGGCCCATTTGGCCACCCGCGCGCCACGCCAGCGCCATGAACAGCACCAAGGCGACGACCAGAACCCAGGCAACGGGCGCCGCGATGATGAATATCAGGATGAAGAACAATATGGCGAAGGGCAGATCCACCGCCATCGCCGCCGTCGGGCCCGATACGGCATTGCGGACTACATCGATGTCGCGAAACAGCGACTGCCAATACGCCGAAGGACGCCCCTCCAGCACCCTCAGCGGCAGGTTCAAAATCTTGTCGAATAGCCGCCGTCCGACCACAACATCGATACGCAATCCAATTGACTGGAATATCTTGCTGCGCGACCGCCGCAGCACATAGTCGAACACCACCACCAAGGCCATGCCGAAAACCAGGCCTTGCAAGGTGGTCAGCCCCGCATGGAAAACCACGCGGTCATAGACCTGCAGCACGAAGACAGGGGTCGCCAACGCCAAGAGGTTCACAAACAACGAAACCAATAGCGTGTCGCGCGCCGCCCCGCGCGCATCCGACAGGGCGTCCCACAGCCATGGGTGCCGCCGCGCATCTTGGGTTTTTCGTTCCTGCCCAGGCATTTCTGGTTCTGCGTCCAAAATCCAATCTGGCCGGGATCGTAAATCCTCTTTGGTTTCCAGATGATTAACATTTGATAAAGGCTGTTGTGCGATTGTTCCGTCGCGCGCGCCATGACCGCGGCCGGTCTTAGCGTGGATAAGGACAGTACCCCGCCGGATCCCAGAATCGGCAGACTGGCACGAGGTTCGAACAGGTGACCGAATCCGCGATCCCGCTCAACACCCAATCGGGGAGGCAACGCCTTCCCGTAATGCAGCGGCTGCGCCGGTCCCTGAGACGCCCAACGCCGCGGATTTCCGACCCGCAGTCGAATTTCAACCGCCCACGCTGGAAACGCCTGATCCCCGGGACCGGAACGCTGGTAGCCTTGTCACTGCTGCTTGCCGCGTTGTCTGTCCGCATCGCCGACCCTGCCCCGGTAGAGGCTTTCCGGGTAAAAGCCTTCGACCTGTATCAGAACCTCTGGCCACGGCCGATCGGGAACCATCCGGTCGCGATCATCGATCTCGACGAAAAAAGCCTGAGCGAATTCGGCCAATGGCCGTGGCCGCGCACCTTGGTTGCCGAACTGATCGAGAAACTGGGCGCGGCGGGCGTTCTTGTTGTCGGATTCGACACGATTTTTGCCGAGTATGACCGCCTGTCGCCAGCGCAAATCGCCGATTTGATACCGATCCTAAACGCAAGGGAGCGCGCTGCACTCAAGAAGCTTCCGAGCAACGAATCAATTATGGCCAGGGCCATGGCCAAGACCAAAACCGTGCTGGGTCATGCGGGTCTCGAAACACCGCTGCCGGCGGGCCGCGCCAAGACGATGATCCGATCACCGGTGCGCGCCATGGCGGGCGGCGATCCCCGCCCCTTTCTGCCTTCCTATGCCAGCCTGTTGCCCAACGTTCCGGAGCTCGAGGCGGCGGCGGCCGGGCATGGTGTCTTTTCGCTCGGCGCAGAACGGGACGGTAAGGTCCGCCGTGTGCCGTTGGTGGTAAGCATCGGCAAGGATATATGGCCGACCCTCACGCTCGAGATGCTGCGCGCGGCCTATGGCGACAATACTCTGATCACACGGCGCAACGTGGCCGGCATGGAATCGGTCCAACTGCAAATACGCAGAGAGCTGGGCAGCGGGCATTTCGTCGTTCCGACCGACGCAAATGGCCGCATCTGGGTCCATTACAGCAAGCCCGATCAGTTCAACACCCCGAATAACGCGGGCCGACTTTATATTTCCGCCGCCGATGTCCTGAAGGACCGGGTACCCGCCGAACGCCTGCGCGACAAGTTCGTTATTGTCGGCACCTCGGCGGTCGGTCTCAAGGATCTTCGCGATACGCCGGTTCTCAATCGCATGCCCGGCGTCGAGATTCACGCGAATATTCTCGAGCAAGTTTTCGCCGCCGAAGCCGACTATACCGCCGCCGTCCAAAGGAGGATTTCGGAACTCCGGCAAAATTCCGTAGGTAAATCGGCGGCCGCCCAGATTGCGATTTCCGAATTGGACAAGGAGGATTTCTTCCTCCGCTACCCGAACTATTCAAACAGCGCAGAGTTGTTTCTGACATTCCTGGCCGGCCTGATTTTGATGATCCTGATCCCGCGTGCCGGTCCGGTAAAAACACTCTTTGTGCTGGGAGCCGGCGGAACAATTCTTGTAGTGTTCGGCGGGTACCTTTACAACGCGCACAAATTGCTGCTTGACCTCACCTATCCGGGCTCAACCATGATCGCCCTCTACGCGGTCCTGGCGTTCGGCAACTACACCCGGGAAGCGGCAGAGAAAAAACAGGTCCGCAGCGCCTTTCGGCAGTATCTGTCACCGACCCTGGTGGAGCAGCTCGCGGATAATCCCGACCGGCTCCAGCTCGGCGGTCAGTCGAAGGAAATGACGTTCCTGTTTTGCGACGTCCGCGATTTCACGTCGATATCGGAATCCTATAAATCCGACCCGCAGGCGCTGACCATTCTGATCAACCGCCTGCTCACGCCGCTGTCCGAAGCGATCCTGGCGCACAGCGGCACCATCGACAAGTATATGGGCGACTGCGTGATGGCGTTCTGGAATGCGCCGATGGACGTGGAGGATCATGAACGCCACGCCTGCAACGCCGCGCTCGACATGCTGGTCGCGCTCGAACAGATCAACCGGACCCGGTTTGCCGAAGCCATGGACGCCGGCATGGAGTACATCCCGCTGCGTGTCGGCATCGGTCTGAATACCGGCGAATGCGTCGTCGGCAATATGGGCTCGGCGCAACGATTCGATTACTCGGTTCTGGGCGATTCCGTGAATCTCGCCGCGCGGCTCGAGGCCTATTCCAGCGACTACGGCGTGACCATCGTGCTTGGCGAAGCCACGGCAGAGAAGGTCAAGGATCAGTTCGCCTTGCTCGAACTCGATCAGATCACCGTCAAGGGCCGGAGCGAGGCATCGACCGTTTATGGCCTCATCGGCGACCAAACCCTGCTCGAGGACGATACCTTCCACACGCTGAAAACGCTCAACAGCCGGATGCTCCGCGCCTACCGCGCCCAGAAATGGCGCGAAGCCTCGTTGCTGGCGGGCCAATGCGCGGCGATGGATCATGCGCCGGACGGCCTGTATGCGCTCTACCGCGAGCGCATCGAAGCCTATCAGATTGATCCGCCGGCTGAAGACTGGGACGGCATATTCATCGCGACCACGAAGAAAGGCCAGCCTGCCAACCTCAGTTGACGCGGCGTCATCCTCACGGTTATCTGCACCCCGTTTTGTGTTGATGTATCCAGCCATTTTCGGGGACGCGATTGGTGGCCACCGCTCAACCCCTTGCAGGATTGCGCGCGATCGAAATCGGCGCCAGCGTGGCGGCGCCGTACGGCGCATGGATTCTGGCCGAGCTCGGCGCGGAAGTCATCAAGGTTGAACGGCCCGGCAAAGGGGATGATGCCCGCCATTGGGGGCCGCCCTTCTGGCAGGACATGGCGGCGATGTTCCTGGCGATCAATCGCCACAAGAAGTCGATCACCGTGGATATGCGGGACGACGCGGAACGCGCCCGGTTGCGCACGCTGATCATCAAAACGGCGGATGTGGTGATTCAGAACATGCGACCGGGCAAGGTCGAGGCGCTCGGCCTCGGCGCCGACTCGCTGCGGGCCGAGAAACCGTCGCTGATCTACTGCAACATGGGCGCCTTCGGCAAACAGGGCCCGTTCAAGGACCGGCCGGGCTACGACCCGCTGATGCAGGCATTCGGCGGACTGATGAGCGTAACCGGCGAAGCCGGGCAGCCGCCGGTCCGCGTCGGCACGTCGATCATGGATATGGGGACCGGCATGTGGGCGGTGATCGGTATCCTGTCGGCGCTCCGCGAACGTGAGAATACCGGGGCCGGTATGACCGTCGACGCCTCGCTTTACGAAACGTCGGTCGGATGGATGACCACGCATATCGCCAAATTCGGTATCGATGGCGTCGTGCCGGGACGGCACGGTTCCGGCGTTGCGGGGATCGTTCCCTACCAGGCCTATGAATGCGCGGACGGCTTTCTCGTCGTGGCCGCCGGCAACGACGCGCTGTTCAAGGCGCTGGCCGGCGTGCTGGACCTGCCGCATTTGACCGAGGACGCGCGCTTCCGCGGTAACCCGGACCGGGTGAAGAACGCGGCCGACCTCAACGCGCTGATCATGCCGGTCTTCAAAGCCGAACCGCGCGCGCATTGGCAGGAGAAACTGGACGCCGCCGGCATTCCCTGCGGTCCGACCCAATCCACCGCCGAAGTGCTCGACCATCCGCAGACCCGTGCGCTCGGCATCGTGCAGGATCCACCAAATGACGGCCCGGCGCTGTCCGGTCTGCCGCTCTCGTTCGGCGGCGTACGGCCGCCCCTTACCCGGGGCGGACCGGCAATTGGCGAACATAATGAGGAAATACTCGGGGATCCCCGGCTCGACGACTGAACCGCCCCCCCGGCCAACAGGAATGGACGACTGGAGGAAACGTGACCGATAAACTGCCGCTGGCGGGCATTCGCGTGGTCGAACTGGGGACCAGCGTCGCCGCGCCCTATGGCACCTGGATTCTGGCGACGATGGGTGCCGAAGTCATCAAGATTGAGCGGCCCGGCACCGGCGACGATTGCCGCCAATGGGGACCGCCCTCCGTCTCCGAGGATTTCCGCTCCTTCTTTCTCGCGCTCAACGCGATGAAGAAATCCGTCGTGGTCGATTTTACCAGCGAGGAAGAAGTCGCCCGGCTGCGGAAATATATCGTGGAGAACGCCGATATCGTGGTGCAGAACCTGCGGGCCGGGCTGGTCGAGAAATTCGGCTTGTCGGCCGACGACCTGATGGCGGAAAACCCGCGCCTGATCTATTGCCACAGCGCCGCTTTCGGCACCGAAGGCCCGTACAAGGACCGCCCCGGCTACGATCCGCTGATGCAGGCCTGCGGCGGCGTCATGAGCGTCAACGGCGAGGAAGGACGCCCGCCCGCCCGGGTCGGCACCTCGATCATCGATATGGGCACCGGCATGTGGAACACAATCGGCGTGCTGACCGCGCTGCATCAGCGCAACGCAACGGGTAAGGGCTGCCGCGTCGATGCGTCCCTGTACGAAACCGCGCTCGGCTGGATGAACTATCATGCGGCGGGCTACTTCGGCACCGGCGTGCCGGCCAAGCGGGTGGGCTCGCGCGCGCCCGGCATCGCGCCCTATCAGGCCTTCGAATGCTCGGACGGGTATCTGGTCATTGCGGGCGCGAACGACCGGCTGTTCCGCAAGATGGCCGATGCGCTCGGCCATCCCGAGTGGGCGGATGATCCGCGCTTCGTCTCGAACCCGAGCCGGTGGGAACATATCGAGGCGCTGTGCGAAATGATGGATGCCGTCCTATCGAAGCATCCGCGCGCCCAATGGCAGGACAAGCTGGATACGGCCGGTGTGCCCAACGCGCCGACCCAGAGCATCGACGAAGCGGTGGCGCATCCTCAGACGCTGGCGCTCGGCATGCTGCAGGAAACCGACGATCAGATCTTCAAGCTGCTCGGGCTGCCGCTGCGATTCGACGGCAACCGGCCGCCGCAGCCGATTGGCCCGCCGGCGCTCGGTGAGCACACCAAGGAAATTCTCGGAGACTAACAAGGAGTAAGGGGCCAATGCGCACCGATTTCGAAACACTGAAGCTCGACCGTGTCGAGGACCACATCCTGGTGGTCACCCTCAACCGCCCCGAGCGGGCCAATGCGATGAACACCCAGATGGGGCTCGACCTGCGCGACCTGTGGCGCGACCTTTATGTCGATCAGGAGGACGTGCGCTGCGTGATCATGACCGGCACCGGCGAAAAGGCGTTCTGCGCCGGCGGCGATCTGAAGGACCGCGACGGCATGACCGACGCCCAATGGCAGCATCAGCATGCGGTATTCGAGCAGGCGGTCACCACCATGATGGACGTGCCGCCGCCGATTATCGGCGCGATCAACGGTGTGGCCTATGGCGGCGGCACCGAATTCGTCCTGCTGTGCGATTTCGCCTATGGCGCGACTCATTCCCGCTTCGCGCTGACCGAGGTGACGCTCGGCATCATGCCGGGCGCCGGCGCGACCCAGATGCTGCCCCGCGCGGTCGGCCTGCGCCGGGCCAAGGAATTCCTCATGTGCGGCGCCCCCTGCTCCGCCGAGGAAGCGCTCGAATGGGGTATCCTCAACAAGGTCTGTGAGCCGGACAAGCTGATGGACGAAGCCCTGGCCACGGCGCGTAAGATCGCCGCGAATGCGCCGATCTCGATCCGGCAGGCCAAGAAGTCGCTCAACATGGCGGCGCAGACCGATTTCCGGAACGGCTATGTCTTCGAAATCGAGGCCTATAACCGGATGGTGCCGACCGAGGACCGCATGGAAGGCATCCGCGCGTTCAACGAAAAACGCAAACCAATCTATAAGGGGCAGTAACAACGGGTGAGCCGGGGCCGGACTGAAGAGGTATTGGCCCCAAAATGTAATTGCACCGTAATGGCCCTGGGAACATTTGCGATTCTAGGAGCCCGCTGCCATGCAACGACACTCACTGATAACCCTCGCCGTCTTCGCCGCGATGATCGTGGCGGCGCTTTTCGTCGCCCTGCCCGCGCTGGCCGACGGCGTTCCCTACAAGCTGCCGGTGAAACGGGCGACCGTCGATTCTGCGGCGAAGCTCGCCGACTACTTCGCCGACGCGGACTATACCGTGAAGGGGATAAATCAGGCCGGCGGGGTACCGCGCATCTTTGTCCGGCATCTGCCCGAAGGGATCGACGCGCTGCCGGCGGCGGACAAGGAAGGCCTGTTCATCCGCGTTCTGCTGCCGATGATCGCCAAGGGAAATCACATCATCCTGCAACAGCGGGAGCGGCTTTTGGGAATTCTGCGTCAGCGCGCCGCCGGCTGGCTGCCGACCGGGAACGACCGCTATTGGCTCAGCCAAATTGCGCAGGCCTATCAAACGAGCCCGGATAACTTCCACGCCCTTCTGCGGCGCGTCGACGTCGTTCCGGCCTCCTTGGCGCTCGCGCAAGGGATCGAGGCGAGCGCATGGGGCACGGCCGGGCCGGCGCGGACGCAAAACAACCTGTTCGCCACCCACGCGCGCGACGGCGTCACCGGCGACGCCGGTTTTCCGACCCTGATGCGCGGCGTGCTGGCGTACATGTACAAAATTAATGTCGCGGCGCGTTACAGGGAAGCGCGCTACATTCGGGCCGAAGCACGCGAAGATGGCGATTTCCCCACCGGCGACGCCATGGCGGCCGGATTGGCGACGGACCCGGAGGACGCCACCAAGTACGGCGAGGCCCTGCGCAACATCATCAGCACGCGCAACCTTGCCGCCTACGACCGCATCAAGCTGATGCCGTACGGCAAAACAGTGCTTGTCGCCCCGAGCACATCCCCGAAATCGCGCAACCGGGCCCTAAGCGCCACTACTCCCTGGACCTAAGGAGGCGTCGGGCGGGGGAGTTCGGCCGGCAAAATTTATTCTCTGAAAGCAGTGGTTACGCCACGCAGCGGCAACGGCGCTTCGTGCGCCGACAGATTCCGCGCCCTCAATCTTCCCTGGTCATCGTATCGTAGCGCACCTTGTCGTGCGCCTCTGCCGGGCCGACACCCTGGCGTGCCGCATCGTTGTATCCGGGCGGTGACGTCTGGTAAACTCCACTTGTCCGGACAAGTTCACCGCACCCTCAGGACCGACTCAATCACCGAAGAAAGCGCTGCGTTGCCATGAGTTTTGAGACCCGCCCCCTCGAAAATTTCGGCGCGGAGGTGATCGGCGTCGATCTCGCGCGCGACCGCGCCCCCGGCACGATCGAGGCGCTGCGCCAGCTTTGGGCCGAGAACGGCGTGCTGCTGTTCCGCGATCAGAATTTGGAAGAAGCGGACATCGTCGATTTCAGCCGGCAATTCGGCGCGCTGGAAATTCACGTGCGCGAGGAATACCTGTCGCGCGAGCATCCGGAGCTGCTGCTGGTCTCGAACGTCAAGCAGGACGGTAAGCCGATCGGCATCCTGTCCGACCATGATGTAGGCTGGCACCACGATCAGATCTATCTCGAGAAACCGGCGGTCGGCTCCCTGCTCTACAGCGTCAAAATTCCGTCCAGCGGCGGCAACACCGCCTTCTGCAACCAGGCGGCCGCCTATGCCGCGCTGCCCGACGAAAAGAAGCGGCAGATCGACGGTTTGCAGGCGATCCAGTCCTACGAATACTTCAACAGGCAATGGAGCGAACCGACCAACAAGAAGCAGAAAAACCGGACACCCGATGTGCGCCACCCGCTGGTCCGCACTCATCCCATCACGGGCCGGAAGGCGATCTACGCCGACCCCGGCATGACCGCCGGCATCGACGGCATGGACCCGGAGGCGGCGCAGTCGCTGCTGCGGGAACTCTATGACTGGTGCCTGCAGCCGCGCTTCTGTTACGACCATGAATGGCGGCTCGGCGACGCGCTGATGTGGGACAACGCGTCCACCATGCACCGCCGCGGCGCCTTCGACCCCACCGCCGAACGGCTGATGAAACGCACCACCATCCTGCCGCCGCCCGACCGCGCGGTGCCGTTTTAAGGTCCGGATTCTGAAGCTATATTGAGACGTCATCCCCGCGAAGGCGGGGATCCAGCAATCTCATCAAACAGATCACACCAATTTGGATTGTTCGCCTCGACCAGAGCAATCTTCCAAGCACGCCGCCATTTCTTCATTGCCTTCTCCCTGGTGATTGCGTTTGCGATATCAGCATGCGTTTCAAAGTAGACGAGCCCCTTAACTCCATAACGAGCGGCAAATCCCCCGCTTTCTCCGGTACGGTGCTGCCAAACTCGCTTCACGAGATCAGACGTTACACCGATATAAAGCGTACCGTTTCGCTTACTCGCAAGGATATAGACGTAACCGCATCTCTCTGTGGACACTGGCGTAACCCGGGCACTGGTTTGCTGTTCGCATCCCCAAGATGGATTCCGGATCAATGCTGCGCATTGTCCGGAATGACACCGCGTCTGTAGAACAGTTGACATATTACAGTGCCGCCATCGCCGCAAAAGCGGCGATCCAGACATCGCGTCTACAAACCTCTATTTACCCAATCTGGAATACTCCCATCTCGCCTCTCCACCCGCCGCCCCGTATGCTCGCGCGCATGCCAAGGCCCCTGCCCGTTCTGATCCCCCTGCTCGCCATGTTCGCCGTCCAGACGATGACCTCGATGGGCGACCTGACGGTGCCCGTGCTGGCCCCGGCGGCGGCGGGCGACACGGGCGTCGCGGCCACCTATATCGGCGTCTGGATGGGCGTGCTGTACGCCGCCGCGATGGCCAGCGGGCTGCTGACCGGCGGGCTCGTGCTGCGCCATGGCGCGGTACGGGTGTGTCAGGGGGCCGCCGTGCTCGCCGCCCTCGGCCTCGGCGCCTTCGCGCTGGCGCATCCGGTGGCGGCGCTGGCAAGCGCGGTCCTGCTGGGATCGGCCTATGGGGTGGTCAATCCCGCGGCGTCCCATGTGCTGGCGGCGCAATCCCCGGCGCGCTGGCGGGCGCTGATCTTCTCGATCAAACAGTCGGGGGTGACGCTCGGCGGCATGCTGGCGGGCGCCGTGGCGCCGACCCTGGCGGGGCTGGTGGGGTGGCAAGGGGCCGCCCTCTGGATCGCGCTGGCGTCACTGGCGATCGGCGCGGCGATGCAGCCGACCCGCGCCGCGCTCGACGCCGACCGGCAGCCCGACGCCGCGCGCCGGCCCGGCGGCGTCACCGCGCCGATCCGCCTGATCCTGACGACGCCGGTGCTGCGCGGGCTCACCGTCGCGGCGTTCTTCTTTTCCGGCGTGCAGGTCTGCCTGTTCTCCTTCTACGCGCTCTACATGACCGATGCGCTCGGCCTCTCGCTGGTCACCGCCGGGCTCGCCTATGCGTCGGTGCAGGCAGGCGGCATCGCCGGCCGGCTGCTCTGGGGCGCGCTCTCCGGCGGCCTAATATCCAGTGGCGGGATGCTGTTCCTGCTCGGCGGCGCGGCGGCGGCTCTGATGCTGATGACCGGTGCATCTGCCGCCGACCTGCCGCTGCCCGCGCTGTTTACGCTGAGCGCCCTGCTCGGCGCCTGCGCGCTCGGCTGGAACGGTATTTTCCTGTCGGAGGTCGCCCGCCTCGCCCCGGACGGCCGGATCGGCGAGGCCACCGGCGGCGCGCAGTTCTTCTTCTTCGCGGGCGCCGTCCTCATCCCGCCGGTCTTCGGCGCGGTCATCGGCTTCACCGGCGACTACGCGCCCGCCTTCATGACCACCGCCGCGATGTCCATTGCCGCGAGCCTGTCCGTGGCGCTGGCGCTGCGGCGGCGCTAGACCATTTCTCGTTCAATTAGGCTCAAGTGAAATGGTCGATCTCTTGGTTTTTACGAAAATACGTCGTCGCGAACCGTTTCGGTTCGCTCGGGATTGGCTCTAGCGGGATCCAGGCAGCGCCGCCAATTCGTCCTGCTTCGCCGCCTCCAGCCGGGCGATCGTGGCTTCGCGGTCGGTGCAATCCATGAATTCGGTTGATTCCATATCGACGCCGCCGCCGGCCGAATAGCACTCCTTATACTGGCCGGAGCGCCTGACGAGTCCGATTTTCTGATCCCACCGGGCGATGATCTCGGCCCGCTGCGCGGCGAGATCGGCTGTGGGGGCCGTGGGGGCTGTGGGGGCTGTGGGCGCTGCGGGCGCTGCGGGAACTACAGGCTGCGCAGGCGTGACTGCCGCGCGCTTCGGTGCTTTGGGCGTGTCCGGCTGCGCTGGCGGCACCGGCTGGCGTCGCGACGCCGGCGTCGCGATGGGCACCGGGCCCAGCAGCGGGCCGTAGATATAGCCCCGGCGCCCGCCCGGCAGTTCGGCCCGGACCCAATCGGAGTTCGCGACCTTGCCGGTCACGGTCAGGACCTGCCCCCGGGGAATAATGGTGATGGTCGCGCTCGAGGTGTCGGGCCGCGCCCGCACCCGGGTCTTGGTCCGCGCCGCGCGTTGCAGCCGCGTCGGCGTAACCTTGATCGGCGCGATTTTCACCGACGGCAGCGCCGGTTTCGGCCGGGTTGCCGCCGGTGTGTCGCCGCGCAGCCGCGCCAGTTTGTCTTTCGCCGATCCTGCGTATTTTCCATCCGGGAAGATCGCAAGAAATGCCTCGAGATCGTCGGCGCTGTCTCCGTCCTTGATGAAGGTCCAGAGTTCGGCCTCGAAATCCGCCGAACCGGCCGCAAATTGCAAGGACGACGCGCCGTTGGCGGCCTCTTCCATGTCGTTCGCCATGGCGCCCATGCCGACCATCAAAGCGCCGGCCATCGCAAGGATCGCGGCGGCCATGCGAACCGGTTTTTCCGCCGGGGCCCCGCCCCGATTAAGGCGATGGGCCGGCTGCGCCCGGCGGCACGCCCATCCATCGACCATCCAACTCCAACCACGCGGCATATTGCTGTCCTCTTATGCGCTTACCGATAGGAACGCGCACAGCCGTCCTCAGGGGTTATCGCCTTCGAAATAAATTCCGTTGCCGGGCAGCACCAGCACGGTCGGCCGGCGCGGCAAAGTCGCCCGGGAAATCACCGTGGCCGGCACTTTCGAAATCTCGATCCGGAAGGTCTTGGGCATGCCCGCGATGAAGGTTTTCAACGACGACCCGTCGAAATAATGCATTGGGATGATCAGGCTCGCCTTCAACTCCTTCATCACCTCGATCATCGAGGCGAGGTCGAGCGTGTAGCTGCCGTCGACCGGTACGAACACCACGTCGAGCCGGCCGATCTGCGCCATCTGCGCCGGCGCCGGCTTGTGATGCAAATGGCCGAGATGACCGATGCAGAGGTCCGCCACCTCGAAGATGAAGATCGAATTGCCGAAGTGCTCGCCGAGCCCGTCCCAGCCGCGGATGTGGGTGGCGACATTGCGGATCAGCACGTCCTCGACCATCAGCCGGTGCACCGCGGCGCCACCCTTCGGGTTCCAGCCCTTCAGCACATGGCGGATCGCCGGATCGGGGAAATCGGTGTAGTGCGTCTCATGCGCATGGTTCATGGTCACCACCGCGGGCACCGGCCCCTCGCCCGCCCAGCCCGCATAATCGGTCGCGATCACCACGCCGGCCGGCGTGCGCACGCGAAACGTGGAATGGCTGACATAGGTGATGTGAACATCGCCCGCCGACGCTGCGGCGGGCATCCTGAACGCCGCCGGAATGATCGACGGCGCGCGGTAGGCATAGGCGATGCACCGGCTGGCCCATGCCGGGCTCGGTGCAAGCACCGCCGAAAGCACGGCGCCCAGCGCCGCGGTAAGGATAAGACGCACCATGGCCGTCCCCCAAAAGGTTGACCGATCACAACGGCGGCGCACCGCGACGGCGTATCCGCCGATATCTATCTTGGTAAATTCCGCCGCCGACTGCCAGCAGGAATTATCGATCGGCGTTGCTGGATTAGCCAAGCCCGATGCCGGCGCTGCGCCAACAAGGCCGGCCCGCGTGCTCCTGCCTGCGCGAAGCCGAGGCTTCGCTTCGGCGAAGGCAGGTCGCCACGCTCAGCATGAGGGCCCAGGGATGGGCCAGACGAAACATCCGCTTGCCAACCTCATCGAACGCAATAGGAGGACCCCCTGTTGAGCCTGACGCAATATGCGGCCCGAAGGGACGCGCCGCCCCCTGTACACCGCCCCACCCGGCCTTCATTCGCCTTGCCGCCAGCCATGCGCTAAACACGCGCGATGCGGGATTTGATCCGGAGCGATGCGGCGGTTGCGCTGCCGAGCATGCTTGGGGCGCAGATGATCATCACCATGGCGGCCTTCGCGGTGCCGGTGGTGGCGCCCGTGGCCGCGCCGGAAATCGGCGTGCCGTCGCTTTATGTGGGCGGCTTTACCTCGCTGGTCTATCTGGTGGGCATGATCACCGGGCTGTTCGCGGGGCCGTTGATCGCGCGCCTCGGCTCGATCGGGCTCTCGCAGTGCCTGCTACTGATGATCGCCGCCGGCATCGCCGTGTTCGACCTGGCGACACCGCTGGCGGCGCTGATCGGCGCGGTTGCGATCGGCATCGGCACCGGGCCGATGAACCCGGTCAGCACGCACCTGCTGGCGCGCACCACGCCGCCGCGCTGGCGCGCGTTTACGCTGTCGGTCAAGCAGGCGGGCACGCCCGGCGGCGGCATGCTGGCCGGCGTGGTGATCCCGCCGCTGGTGATCGCCTTCGGCTGGCAGGTCGCGCTGACCAGCGTCATCGTGGGCGCGCTGGCGGTGGCGCTGCTGCTGCAACTGGCGCGGCCCCGGCTCAGCGCGGACCGGCAATCCGACCGCCCGGCCGTCCGCCTGTCGCTGATCCGGCCGCTCCGCGTCGCCCTGTCGAGCCCGCCGCTTCGCGCCGTCAATTTCATGGGGTTCGCCTTCGCGGGCGCACAGGTGACGCTCGCTTCCTATATGGTGGTGTTTTTCACCGAGGAGATCGGCCTCGCGCTCGCCGCCGCCGGGCTGCTCTACGCGGTGTTCAGCGGCTTCGGCATCCCGATCCGCCTCGTCTGGGGCGTCATCGCCGAGCGCTGGATCGCGTCGCGAACCATCCTGATCCTGACCGGCATCGCCATGATCGGCTGCTTCTGCGCCATCACCCAGGTCACCGTCGCCTGGAGCACCGCGGCACTACTCGGGTTGGCCGTCCTGTTCGGCATCAGCGCGAATGGCTGGGTCGGGCTGTACTTCGCCGAGATCGTCCGGCTGGCGCCGGAAGACAGCATTGCCGACGCCAGCAGCGGCAGCCAGTTCTTCTCCTATGGCGGGATCATGGTGACGCCGATCGTCTTCGGCACGCTGGTCGCCCTCACCGGCGGCTACACGATTCCGTTCTACATGCTGGCCGGGCTGTGCGGCATGGCGCTGCTTTACCTGCTGGTGGCGCGGGAAACGCCGGCCGCCGACGGCGGCGCTTGATACGCATCAACGCACAAGGCCGGAGAGTGCCGTGCAATCGCCCCCGCACTCCGA
>Ga0224508_10000637_pt1 | contig 33734 bp, 21 predicted proteins | sample SF_Jan12_sed_USG_4_FD_170157 | JGI IMG/M metagenome (GOLD analysis project Ga0224508, IMG submission 170157) | Sediment microbial communities from San Francisco Bay, California, United States - SF_Jan12_sed_USGS_21 | ecosystem: Environmental > Aquatic > Marine > Sediment | place: USA...
ACTCGCCCATTTACCCACAGTACGTTGGCGGCGTAAGCGTCATCCGCCGCCAGTACAATTCTGCGGTAGTTTGCGAAAGCCGGATGCCCGGCAAATTGATCTGTCATCAGCAGCGCGTCGTCTGCAACCTGGCTGACGCTGGATTTCAAATGCAGGCCGGCGGCGACTTCCACAGCCGTACAGCAATAGCCGTGGCGGCGCAGTATTGGTGCAAGCTGCTCTGCCCCTGAGAGGTTGGTGCGTTGCGAAACCCCGATGTAAGCATTTGTGCCGATGAGCAGAACGTCCCCGCCATCCATCGTGCCTGGCGCTTCTATGTATGCCAGTTCCCGGTATTGATTCAGTGCAGGTTGCAGGTGCTCCGTTTCACCGCGCCGCTTTGCGGCCCCCGGCCGTGTGACGATGGCGATGTCAGCGAGCACGACGGCCGCATCCTCGACGAAATACGCGTCCGGGAAACCAGGCAATGGCGGTAACGTCGTTACATGCAGGCCCAGTTTGCGCAATAGGCTTTCGTAGCCTGCATGCTGTGCGAGCATCGTCTCGAGTAGCGGATCACCTAGCCGTGAGGTGGTAAGACCAGCGGCGAAGTCCGCGCCGGGTGTGCGTGTGATCGCTCGCGTGCACAGCATCGCGGTCTTAGAAGATCCCCGCGTCCAGGCCGGCCGCTACGGTCGTACCCAGTTCCTCGCAATCATCAATGAAGTGCTCGTCGTAGTCACCTTGCAATACCAGGGCCGCCTGTACCGCCCGCCAACGCAGCCCGGTGGTGATTTTTTCTATCGCGATGCGTGTACCCGTGCCGTCCTTGCCGGCCCGTATGTAGGTTGCATAAGGCAGCCCTTCCGTGCGTTGCAGACAGGGGTAATAAATGCGATCAAAAAAATCCTTCAGAGCACCACTCATGTAGCCGAAATTCTCGGTGGTGCCCAGTATGATGGCGTGGGCCCGTAAAACGTCGTCGGGCTGAGCCTGCAAAGGGCGCACATGACGAACCTCGACGTTGATTATGTCGGGATGGCTGGCACCGCGCAGCACCGCATCGCACAACGCTTGAGTATTAGGCGATGGCGTGTGCGCCACGACCAGCAGATTCCTGCGACTTGATTCGTGCACCCTTGCCAGTGTCTCCGATTGTTTGTATACCGGTGCTCGTCGATAGCACGAAGGATATGTGATGCATTTTACCGAACCGCCAGGCTATGACGACCCGCTGCGCGATGCGGTTGCCGCGCAGTACCGTGCCGACGAGACAGCTACCGTGAATACCCTCCTGGAACATATCGCGTTGACGCCGCAAGCGCGGCACCGTATCGCCGTTCAGGCTCACAAGCTGGTCGAGGCTATTCGCGGAGAGCGCCGCGCTCATGGCGGTCTCGACGCATTTCTGCATGAATTCGACTTGTCCAGCCGCGAGGGTGTGGTGTTGATGTGCCTCGCCGAAGCGTTGTTGCGAGTGCCGGATGCGGTGACGGCGGACCGCCTGATCAAGGACAAACTGGGCACGGCCGACTGGGAGGCTCATCTCGGGCACAGTGATTCGCTGTTCGTCAACGCCTCGACCTGGGCGCTGATGCTGACCGGACGCCTGGTGCAGCTGGATGACGAGGCGCAGCGCGACCTCGGCGGGTTCATGCGGCGCATGGTGGCTCGCAGTGGCGAGCCCGTGATTCGTGCGGCGATCGGGCAAGCAATGCGTATTCTGGGTGGTCAATTCGTACTTGCCGAGGACATCGACGGTGCTTTGAATAAGGCACGGATACAAGAGCAAAAAGGTTATTGTTACTCATACGATATGCTCGGCGAAGCGGCACATACGATGGCCGATGCTCAACGATATCTCGGCGCCTATATGCATGCCATCGAGACCATTGGCCAGACTGCGCATGCCGACCAGGTAATGCACAACCCGGAAATCTCTGTGAAACTTTCCGCGCTGCATCCGCGCTACGAATTTGCGAGCATGCAGCGGGTGATGGATGAACTGTTGCCCTGCGTCAAGCGCCTGGCGCTGGCAGCGAAACGTTGCAATATCGGTTTGACTATTGATGCCGAGGAAGCGGATCGGCTGGATCCTTCGCTGTCGATCCTGGAAGCGTTGGCCGGCGATACTGAGCTTGCCGATTGGCATGGCTTGGGATTGGCGGTACAGGCTTATCAAAAACGCGCACTTTATGTGGTCGACTGGCTGGCCGGAGTTGCCCGGCGAACGCGACGCCGATTCATGGTGCGGCTGGTGAAAGGCGCCTACTGGGATGCCGAAATAAAGCGTACTCAGGAACTGGGACTGGCGGACTACCCGGTTTTCACACGTAAGGCCAACACCGACGTTTCCTACCTCGCATGTGCGCAGAAACTGCTGGCCGATCCGACGGCTTTCTATACCCAATTCGCCACACACAATGCGCATACGGCGGCGGCCGTGTCGGTCATGGCCGGCGAAACGCCGTTCGAGTTTCAGTGTCTGCACGGCATGGGCGAGGCGCTGTATGCAAAAATCGTCGAGGATTCGGAAAAGCCCGTGGCGTGCCGGATCTATGCACCAGTAGGCGAATACAAGGATTTGCTCGCATACCTGGTTCGCCGCTTGTTGGAGAACGGTGCCAATACCTCGTTTGTCAATCGGCTGGTGGACGAGAAACTTCCCATCGAGGAAATCGTGGCGGATCCGGTGACCAAGGTGCGGCGTGAGACGCGCACCCGGCATCCGTCGATACCGTTGCCCGCGGATCTGTACGGTCCTGAGCGGCGCAACTCCAGCGGCATCGATATCAGTGATGCGCACCGTCTGCGGCACCTTGCGCGCGAGATAAAAAGTATCGGTGCGACATGGCAGGCGCGACCGTTGTTGGAGCACGGCACCGGGCGTGGCGGCAGCGCACGCGACGTGACCAGCCCCGGCGATCGAACTCGGACCATCGGGCGGGTTATCGAGGCTGGCGAGAGCGACGTTGAGGCGGCTCTGGCAAGCGCGAACGAATTCGCGCCAAGCTGGGATGCGACAGCCGCCGGGCAACGTGCCGCTGCCTTGAGGATGGGCGCGGATCTGTACGAAGAGCACAGCGCCGAGTTGCTCGCGATCTGTCAAAGTGAAGGCGGCAAGACATTGAACGACGCCGTTGCCGAAGTGCGCGAGGCGGTGGATTTCCTGCGCTATTATGCCTTGCAGGCCGAGCGCGATTTTGGCGGGCCACAGGTTTTACCGGGACCGACTGGCGAACGTAACGAAATATCCCTGCATGGCCGTGGTCCGTTTGTGTGCATCAGTCCCTGGAATTTTCCGCTGGCGATTTTCACGGGCCAGTTATCGGCGGCGCTGGCGGCCGGCAACGTGGTGCTGGCGAAGCCGGCCGAACAGACGCCTTTGCTTGCTGCTTTTGCGGTGGATCTGCTGCACAAAGCCGGCGTGCCACGCGCGGCGTTGCAGTTGTTGCCTGGGCGCGGCGAGACAGTTGGTGCCGCGCTGGTGCGGGACGTTCGCGTAAGAGGCGTGGCGTTCACCGGATCGACTGAAACGGCGCGCATTATTGCGATGGGATTGGCGAAACGCGGCGGGCCTATCGTGCCGCTGATTGCCGAGACCGGCGGACAGAATGCCATGTTGGTGGATTCCACGGCGTTGCCGGAACAGGTCGTTCGAGACGTGATAGTTTCCGCGTTTCAAAGTGCCGGGCAACGCTGTTCGGCGCTGCGTGTATTGTATCTGCAGGACGACACTGCCGATATTGTGATCGAGATGCTTGCCGGTGCCATGCAGGAGCTGGTTACCGGTGATCCGGAGGATCTCGCTACCGACGTGGGACCGATAATCGACGAGGAAGCCTGCGCGACGCTCGAGCAACACGTTGCACGTATGCGCAGTGCGGCGCATCGTGTGATAAACGCACCGCCTTCCACGGGTGCTGCCGGCGGGTACTATTTTCCACCTGTCGCGTTGCAGATCGACAGCATCAGTCAACTGCCACGTGAGGTGTTCGGTCCGGTACTGCACATCATCCGCTATCCGGCCAGCGATTTCGATGCCGTGCTCGATGACATCAATGCCACGGGGTATGGGTTGACGCTGGGTGTGCACAGTCGCATCGACACCACGGTCGAGCGTGTGCGTGCCCGGGCGCGGGTGGGTAACCTGTATGCCAACCGCAGTATGATCGGCGCCGTGGTAGGCGTGCAGCCGTTCGGCGGGGAAGGGCTGTCCGGTACCGGTCCGAAAGCAGGCGGTCCGCGCTACTTGCATCGTTTCGCGACCGAGCGCGCGATATCGACCGACACGACGGCTGCCGGGGGCAATGCGTCGTTGATGTCTTTGCAGGACGACGTATGAACCCTCACCCCCGGCCCCTCTCCCAGGGGGAGAGGGGAGAAAGAGCCCAGCGGTCTCTGTCCCCAAGGGGGAACTTTGGATGTTGGACTATTCCCTCTCCCCTCTGGGGAGAGCGCCAGGAAGAGGGGCTAATAAGGCAGGACCTATAACGGTACAACGCCGCCGTAACTCACACCCGTGAGGTAAGCCATGTCACGGTCCCAGGTTGTGAGATCATCGGGGCACAGCGCGCTCAGTTCGTGGTGACCGCAAGCGCGTGCCATGACCTGCATCAGATGTACGGCGGCGCCGAAAAACTTCGCCAGGCGTTGTGCCGAGATATCGATGTCCAGACGCGCGCGCAAATGTGGTTTCTGCGTGGCGATTCCTACCGGGCAGTTGTTGGTGTGGCACGCACGCATTGCCTGGCAACCAATCGCCTGAATGGCAGCATTGGATACCGCGATACCGTCGGCACCCAGCGCCAGAGCTTTAGCGAAGTCCGCGGGACTGCGCAGACCGCCGGTAATGATCAACGTCACTGCCGGCCGGCCGCTTTGCTGCAAATGTTTACGCGCTCGTGCCAGCGCCGGGATGGTCGGCACCGATATGTTGTCGCGAAACAGCAGCGGCGCGGCGCCGGTGCCGCCACCGCGGCCGTCCAGAATAATGTAGTCGACGCCGATTTCCAGCGCCGCATCGATGTCACGTTCGATGTGTTGCGCTGACAGTTTCACGCCGATCGGGATGCCGCCGGTCTCGTCGCGCACCTGTGCGGCGAACTCACGATAGTCGTCGAGAGTCTCCCAGTCGGGAAAACGTGGCGGCGATACCGCTGCGGTGCCTGCGGGCAACCCGCGCACCTCGGCGATTTTCCCCTGCACTTTGTGCCCGGGAAGGTGACCGCCGGTGCCGGTTTTGGCGCCCTGCCCGCATTTGAAATGAAACGCCTGGCATTTTGTCACCTTGTCCATGGAGTAGCCGAATCGTCCCGAGGCCAGTTCGTAAAAATAACAGCTGTTCGCGGCCTGTTCCTCCGGCAGCATGCCACCTTCTCCGGAGCAAATGCCGGTGCCGGCAAGTTCGGCACCTTTGGCCAGCGAGATCTTCGCTTCTTCTGACAGCGCACCGAAGCTCATGTCCGAAACCAACAGCGGAATCTCCAGGCGCAAAGGTTTCTGCGCATTGGGACCGATCACCAGCTCGGTGGCGACCGGTGCGTCATCCAGCAACGGCAGGCGTTGCAATTGCCCCGTGACGAACTGAATGTCTTCCCAGCGTGGTAACTCACTGCGTGGTATGCCCATGGCGGTGACGCGGCCGTGATGGCCGACCTTATCCAGGCCGTAGCGAGCCAGCTCTTGCGTATAGCCGGTGTACGGCTCGATCGGTATGCCGTGCAGATCCACATAGTTTCCGAGATACGCGTCGCGATCGTAGGCTTGTGGATTGCTTCTTTCCCAGGCGGCGATTTCGTCCGCGTCCACCCAGACCGCTTCGTCTTCGACCCACGCGTTGAACTTGTGCAGTTGTTCGCTGCGGTTATATGAACTGATCCCGCTTTTGTAACCGTAGTCCCAGTTATGCACGCCGCAGATCAGATTTTCGCCGCGCACGTAACCATCCGCCAGTAATGCGCCGCGATGCAGGCAACGCCCGTACAGCACCGACACGTCTGTCTCGTCCGCCCACTTGATGATGACCAGATCGACGTTCTCGATCAGTGCGTGTGCGGGTCTGGCAGGTTCCAGTGATCCCCAATCGGCGACTTTTTCCTTACGCACGGAAATGACCTCCTCTGCGGTTGCTGTAGGTTTGCTGCATTGCCATTGCCATTGCCATTGCCATTGCCATTGCCATTGCCAACGCTGGCGTTGACCGTTTGCTCTTACTGAGAATCGGACGCTCGGGGAGCGATGCGGTGTTTGCACATGATCGGCTAACCAAGCGCTGAAAAAATCCGGTCGCGGATTTCCTCCACGCCGCCTATGCCCTCTATACGCAGGTAGCGGGGGGCGGCAGCGTCACCTTTTCGTTGCCAGTCGGCGTAAAAATCGATAAGCGGTGCAGTTTGCTCATGGTACACGGTGAGCCGATTACGCACCGTATTCTCCTCGTCGTCCTTGCGCTGCACTAGATCCTCGCCCGTTACGTCGTCTTTACCGGAAGTTCGCGGTGGATTGAATGTCACGTGGTAAGTGCGTCCCGATGCAGGATGCACGCGTCGTCCGCTCATGCGCTTAACGATTTCCTCGTCGTCCACCGCAATTTCCACCACGGCGTCTATGTCGACATGCTGCGTTTTCAACGCTTCCGCCTGCGCGATGGTGCGCGGAAATCCATCGAACAGAAATCCGTTCGCGCAGTCGTCTTCGCGCAACCGCTCCGCGACCAGGCCCAGGATCACGTCATCCGAGACCAGGTCGCCGGCGTCCATGATTGCCTTGGCCTGCAGTCCCAGCGGCGATCCTGCGCTTATCGCAGCGCGCAACATGTCACCCGTGGAAATCTGTGGAATGCCGTAACGTTCCGTTATGTAGGCCGCCTGTGTGCCTTTGCCGGCACCAGGCCCGCCCAATAGTATGACTCGCATGATTGCCCCCGAGTTTTCCTCGCCGCCCACAACGAGTGTGATGCGGCGAGGTAGTTACTGTTCTACACGACTTTGCTGAAATCTGTTCCGGGTTTCGGTCCGACTACATTTTCCAGATCGAGCGCGCGTAGCAGCCGATCGACCGAGCTCTGGCCATGTTCTTTGTGCACTTCGTGCAGAATCAGCCGTGTCGCGTTACGGTTGTAGCCGCCGCCCATACTCGTCTGCTCGCAGATCAGCTCTCTCGCCCGCCGCAAGGTCATGGGTTCTACCTGTTACAGCTCGAAGGGCCGCAGTTTCGGTTTCACCCCGATGTTTTTGAGTTGCACATATTGCGGCAGCCCGTCTTTGTACGGCGGGTAGTCCTCACCTTTGATCAGTGGCTCCAGATAGGTCCGACATCTCGCGGTGATCCCGAATCCCTCCTTGTCGATGAAATTGCGCGGCATCTTTTTCTCCACGTTCGCCACTCTCGCCAGGCGTGTCGCGCCAATGCTCCAGCGATAGGGTTTGCTGGATTTGCGTACGATGGTTGGCATCACGGAATTCTTCCCCTGCAACGCGAATTGCACCGCAGCCTTGCCCACGGCATAGGCCTGCTCGACGTCGGTTTTCGACGCGACGTGGCGGGCGGCACGCTGCAGATAATCCGCCACCGCCCAGTGGTATTTGTACCCGAGTTCGCGGTTGACCAGCGCCGCGATCACGGGTGCGACCCCACCCAGTTGCGCATGGCCAAAAGCATCGCGTGTGCCTACGTCGGATAGAAACTGCCCATCGCGGTTGCGCAGGCCCTCGGACACCACAATCGCGCAGTACCCATAGTCATTTACGCTTTTCTCTACTTTAGCGAGAAAACGCTTTTCGTTGAACACCACTTCCGGCAACAGGATGATGTGCGGGGGATCGCCAGGCTTCTCGGCCGCCAGCCCGCCGGCGGCGGCAATCCAGCCGGCGTGGCGGCCCATGACCTCCATGACGAAAACTTTTGTCGACGTTTTGGCCATCGAGGCGACGTCGAAGCCGGCCTCGCGGATGGAGACGGCGACGTATTTGGCGACCGAGCCGAAGCCCGGGCAGTTGTCCGTTACCGGCAAGTCGTTGTCCACGGTCTTGGGGATATGAATTGCCTGAATCGGATAGCCGGTACTGTTCGAAAGTTGCGAGACTTTCAGGCAAGTGTCTGCCGAATCGCCCCCGCCATTGTAGAAAAAGAAGCCGATGTTGTGCGCTTTGAATACCTCGATCAGGCGTTCGTACTCATGCCGGCTCTCTTCGAGGCTTTTCAGCTTGTACCGGCACGAGCCGAAAGCGCCGGACGGAGTATGGCGTAGCGCGGCGATGGCTCGTGCTGATTCGCGGCTGGTGTCGATCAGGTCTTCGCTGAGTGCGCCGATGATGCCGTTGCGCCCGGCGAATACCTTACCGATGCGGTCCTTGTGCTGGCGCGCGGTTTCGATCACCCCGCAGGCGGTGGCGTTGATTACGGCGGTGACACCGCCTGACTGAGCGTAGAACGCGTTAGTTTTGCTCATTTTTACTCCGCTGGAATAAAGTCTAATCGCTTGAGATTCAGAACCGGTGCGAACGGACGCCCCTTGTGTGCGTCAGCCGTCGGGTTGGCGATCGCGATAAGCGCCACTGCGCACACTTCGATGATCTGCCTGGACGCGCAACAACGCGACGGCGCACTCGCTGATGTCGTCGTATTCGGGGATGCCGGTTCCGTACTGTTGCAGATCCTGATAGAAGAAATTACCGCGAAACCGCCCTCCACGCGTCTTTACGATCACAAAGCTGCATTCCTCTACCTGCCAGAACAACGCGGGGCTGCTGGTGAGTTCTTCGCTGTGCGGGTCGAGCTTGAGTTCCACGTCGACCGGATGCAACTCGACCTGGTCCCGGCGTTCGTTACAGGTCGTCTGCACCATCCAGCGCTCCGCACTCGTGATGTCCGCAATAGCCATCAGTTTTTGCCCCGCGCGAACGGCAGATGCCTGGGGTGCCAGAATCGCGAGCGCACGTACGCATCCACATCGCAGTCCGACAGTGCTGTGTTGCGTGCGACACCCTCCTCCAGAGCGTACCGGATCACGCGTGTCGCCACGCTTATGCTCACTTCTTGAAGTTCCCGTGCCGGGGGATAGACGCGTCCCGTTTCCAGATGATTAGTGGCCGTGTAGTCGGCCAGCGCATAAGCCGATTCCAGCACCATGTTATCAGTGATTTTTTCGCATTCTGAGAGGATCGCAGCAAACCCCAGTCCCGGGAAGATGAACGCGTTGTTTCCCTGGCCGATAGCGTACATTTTGCCGTCGTATTCAACGTCCTCGAACGGGCTGCCGGTGGCCACGACTGCACGCCCCTCGGTCCAGGTGAGCACATCCTCGGGCAGCGCCTCGATAATCGAGGTTGGATTGGACAAAGGAAATATGATCGGCCGCTTGGCGTTGCGGCACATAGCCGCCACCAGCGGTTGCGTGAACGCCCCGGCCTGACCACTCAGACCGATCAACGCGGTGGCCCGCGCATTTTCGATGACTTCAAGCAGGTTGGGTACTTCGTCGGCGATTCGCCAATCCTCGATCAATGTTCTCTTCTGCGCGTGCGCTCGCTTGTACGCGTCCGTGTTGGCGCGGCCTTCGAGCAACAGGCCATGGGAATCGAGTACCAGCACGCGCCGTTCTGCGTCGGCACGCGAGAGACCCTCGCGGATCATGCCTTCGCATAGTGCATCGGCAACGCCTATGCCGCCGGCGCCCGCACCCAGCACCACGATTGTCTGTTCGGTCAGCGACTGGCCGATCAGCCGGCACGCCGACAGCATGCCCGCCAGCGCCGTGGCGCCGGTGCCCTGAATGTCGTCGTTGAAACTGGCGATTTCATCGCGATAACGCTGCAGTACGTCGAACGCGACGTTCTTGGACAAATCTTCCCACTGAATCACGGCGTGTGGCCAGCGTGATTTGATGGCGCCGACGAACTTGTCGAGGAAATTCAAATAGGCGTCGCCGCGCAACCGCGGCTGGCGCACGCCCAGATAAGAGGGATCTTCGATCAAATCCAGACGATCCGTACCAACGTCGAGATTCACCGGCATGGTGTGAAACGGGCTGACACCACCGCCGGCGGCATATAACGCCAGTTTGCCGATCGCGATCGCCAGGCCGCCGTACCCTTGATCGCCGATGCCGAGAATCGCCGATGAGTCGGTGGCCACGATCATGCGCACTTCGCTCATCGGGTAACGCTCCACCAGATCGATCGAACGATCGATGTTCAAGGGCGACAACGACAGGCCGCGCGGGCTCTGATACAGGTAGCTGTACTCCTGCACCGCCTGGCCGACCGTCGGGGTGTAAACGATAGGCAGCATTTCCTCGAGATGCCGCACCAACAGCGCGTAAAACAGAATCTCGGAGCGTTCCTGCAATGCGCGCAGGTACTGATAGCGCGCAATGTCGCTGACTTCCCGCTGGTAGCCCCGATACACACGTTCCAGCTGTTGGTCGATAGTGTTGACCTGCGGGGGCAGCAGGCCATCCAGACCGAGTTCGATGCGCTCCTGCTGGGTAAATGCTGTGCCTTTGTTGGTGAGCGCCAGGCGCAACAGGGCGATACCCTCCAGGTACACTTCCATGTACTCGTTACCTTGCACGTCTGTTTTGATATCGAAGTATTGGCTCAGTCTGCCCACAATGGCGCCTGTGCGAGAGGAAACCAATGCTAACGATACAGGCGTGTTGCGGAGCAAACAAATACTAGCGCCAGGCTATGCGGTACCGCGGGTTCGGCCACGCCCGCTGGGAAAGCCGCGTGTATAATGCTGCGCGGTTCGCCGCTGAGGCGTGCGTGCCATGCGCAAACCCACGCAACCACAGGAGTCGATCATGAAACCACCGGTCAGAATCGCGGTGACGGGTGCCGCCGGACAAATCAGCTACGCCTTGCTGTTCCGGCTTGCGGCGGGCAACCTGCTCGGCGCCGAGCAACCTGTCGTTCTGCAACTGCTGGAAATCTCGCCGGCGCTACAGGCGCTGGATGGCGTGCGCATGGAACTGGACGACTGCGCGTTTCCACTGTTGCACGACATAATCTGCACGGACGATGCCGCCGTAGCGTTCCGCGATGTCGACTTTGCGTTCCTGGTGGGGGCGAAACCGCGCACTGCGGACATGGAGCGCGGCGATCTACTGGCCGAGAACGGCGGAATTTTCGCACCCCAGGGCAAGGCGCTGAACGAGCACGCCAGCCGTGACGTGCGAGTGCTGGTGGTCGGCAATCCGGCCAACACCAATGCGCTGATCGCGATGCGCAACGCACCGGATCTGAATCCGCGCCAGTTCACCGCTATGACTCGGCTGGACCACAATCGCGCCTTGAGCCAGTTGGCGGGCAAAACGGGCGCTGCGGTAACGGCGATCGAAAAAATGGCGATCTGGGGCAATCACTCCGCCACCCAGTATCCGGATATTTCCCATGCGCTGGTTGACGGCAAGAAGGCAGCGTCGCTGGTCGACGAGAAATGGGTGCGCGAGGAGTTTATTCCGACAGTGCAGAAACGCGGCACTGCAATCATCAATGCGCGCGGTGCATCCAGTGCCGCGTCGGCCAGTGCCGCCGCGATCGATCATATGCGCGACTGGACGTCGGGTAGCGACGGCTGGGTGAGCATGGCGATTCCCAGCGACGGGTCATACGGCATCGAGGAGGGGATCATTTATTCTTACCCGATGGTATGCAAGGACGGCGATTGCAGCATCGTGCAGGGACTGGATATCGATTCGTTCAGCCAGGAAAAAATGGATGCCACCAAAGCGGAATTGTTCGCTGAGCGCAACGCGGTGGAGAATCTACTCTAGCACGCCGTCTTTCGACGGCCCGCCAGGCGGTGCATGGACGTGCCGCCATTGATCAACGGCGATAAGCTGTTGATCAATATAGTGAGTTGGCAGTCGCATTTTCAAAAAGGGCCTGATCCCCTGCGCCTGGTGCGAGGGTGGCCAGGAATTCGCAGGGTATTTGGACGGATCAGGGCGGGCAAGCCGGCCGGCTAGTGGGCGTTGTGCGTCGCAATGCCGACGGCAAACAGCGCGTCCAGCGTCGAAAAAACCGTCCAATCAATCACTTATACGCTAAAGCGTAGTGACGGCGCGCCGCTAACAGCAGCATGAACTACCGTGTGCGCCGTTGTTTGATCTGTGCGTTGTGCGCGTGGGCCTGGGTGGTGGCGAACGCCGGACTTGCACGCGCCCAGGCCGTAGACACACGCGTTCTGATCGATATCTCCGGCAGCATGAAGCGCACCGACCCGAACAATATGCGCGCAGCCGCGCTGCGCCTGGTGACGGACCTGCTGCCCAGCGGATCGCAGGCCGGTGTCTGGACGTTCGGCCGCTACGTGAACATGGAGGTCCCGCACGGTGTCGTAGACGACGTCTGGCGAGCTCGTGCCGAGCGCGGTGCCTCGCGTATCCATTCGCGCGGTATGTTTACCAACATAGAAGACGCTCTGCGGCGCGCGACACGCGACTGGCAGGGCGCCTCGAGCGGCTCGCGCCGCAATTTGCTGCTGCTTACCGATGGCATGGTCGATGTCTCCAAGGAGCCGGGTGCGAATCAAGCGTCTCGCGCCCGTCTTCTGCAATTGCTGTTGCCTGACCTCAAGGCGCGGGATATCAAGATAATGACCGTGGCATTGTCGGCTGAAGCCGACCACGAGTTATTGCGCATGCTTGCTCGGGAAACCGCGGGCTGGTACGAGTTGGCCAGCGACGCCGGTCAACTGCAGCGCGCGTTCCTGCACGCCTTTGAGAAAACTGCCGATACCGACGCTGTCCCGCTGCACGACAACGGCTTCCAGGTTGATGCGTCCATCAAAGAGCTGACGCTGCTGGTGTTCCGCGCCGAACAGGCGTCGCCAACACTGTTGCAGTCACCGGATGGGACCGAGTATTCGGCAAACACTCCACCGCCCGGCGCGCGCTGGCGTTCCGATGAGGGCTACGACCTGATTACCGTCGAGCAACCGCAAGCCGGCCACTGGCAGGTGGACGCGCAGCTGGACCCGGACAACCGGGTGCTGGTCGCTACCGATCTGCGCCTGCAGACCGGCGAGCTTGGCAATCACCGCTTGCCAAGTGACGGCGTCGAAATAAGCGCCTCGCTGCAGGAGGCCGGGCGGCGCATAGAGCGAGCGGATTTTATGCAACTGGTGCAGGTTTTTGCCGAACATACGCGGCCCGATGGTAGCGTGAACTCGTATCGCCTGCAGCCCAACGCGGCACAAGAGTTTACCGCCACGATCGGCGATCTGCGTGATGAAGGCGTGCACTCAATCGTGATCAGCGCCAGCAGCGACACGTTTGCCCGCGAACGGCAGGTGCGTTTTAACGTGGCGCTGCCGGTGACCCTGGATCTGGGAACTGCCGAACAGGATTACCCGGTTCGCATCGCTGCCCGTACGGAGTTTATCGGCGCCGAGCAGCTGCAGGTGCAGGCCTCACTGCAGGGCGTACCCGGGCAGCTACGCCCACTCGATTTAGTGCGCGATGAAGACGGTATCTGGTACGGCCGGATCGGGGAATTGCCCGCCCGCGAGCATACGTTGAGCCTGCGGATCACCGGAACGTCGCCCAGCGGGCAGCCGGTGGACTTCGATCTGCCGCCGGTGGTCATCGAACAGGCGCCAGCGTTGCCCCCCGAGCCGGTGATCCCGCCCCAGCCGCCACCACGACCTCGATTCGACTGGATTGAATACGCTTGGCCGCTGGCGGCGGCGAACGTTGCTGCGTTGTTTCTGGTTAGCGCCCTGTGGTGGTGGCGTAAACGCCGCGACAGTGACCCCGGCCTGCGCCTGGGGGAGCTGGAATCTTGATCGAAATCAACGCCGCGCTGTTCACTTTGCTGGTGGAGGGCTTCGCCCTGGCCTGTGCGTTTCTGTTGGTCAGTTTCGTTCGCGGCGCGTGGCGCAGCGGCCGGGACCGTAAAGCGCTGCGCGCGCTGGTGGCCAATATCAACCAAGAGGCGGGAGCACGTCTCGAGCGCACCAGGGAACTGCTCGAAGACGGGGACAGCGCCACCGCGCTCAGCAATCACGAGCGCGGCGTGTGCCAGGCTTTCATAGGTGCTTACAACAAGCGCGCCGCCGGATCGGTGATCAACATCTACACGCAGTTGAAAACGTTGGTGGACGCCTATCAGCAGCAGCTCGAAGATCAGCGGGGCAATCCCGTGTCTGAACCACCGGCCGGCGATCCGGCCGAAAGCCCCAAAGACGCCGTCATCGAAAAACTGAAAACCGACTACGAAACGACGATCAAGGAGCTGCATAAAACCAAGAGCACCATGGACAAAATGCTGCGCGAGTACAATTCGATGTTTGCCGGAGGCAGCGGCGAGGAAAAGGATTCGGAAATGGATCTGGAAGCGAGGGAAATTCTGCAGTTGCTCGAGTCCGGCGAAGTGGACGATGCGGGCGATGCAGTCGAAGTCACCGACGAACAGGTGGATCGCGATGCCGAGGTGGAGTCCGAAACCCGGTAATCGATGCTGCTACGCAGCATTGCTTTGTATATAATTATGCGCCGTTCGCAGCTGTCCGTATCCGGGCCAGACGGTCACGATCAGCCGCGGAGTCATCCACCGTTGCCAGCAGGCTGCGGGACACCCTCATCACTTGTAACTGTGAGATGCCGATATGACTGACAGCTTCAATGCCCGCGCAACGCTGACAGCGGGCGGCAGTGACTACGAGATCTACCGCCTGGCCGAGCTCGACGGGGCCGAGCGTCTGCCGTTCGCACTGAAAATATTGCTTGAGAACCTGTTGCGTAACGAGGACGGCAGCAGCGTCACGCGCGGCGACATCGAGGCGTTGGTCAACTGGGACGCCAAAGCCGAGCCCCACGTGGAGATAGCGTTTCGGCCGGCGCGAGTGCTGCTGCAGGATTTCACCGGTGTCCCCGCGGTGGTCGATCTCGCCGCGATGCGCGAGGCTATGCAGGCGCTGGGAGGTGATCCCGAGCGTATCAATCCCCTGCAACCAGTGGAACTGGTCATCGATCACTCTGTGCAGGTGGACGGTCATGCTTCCAGCGGTGCGCTGGATCTCAACGCGCAGCTGGAGTTTCAGCGCAACGGCGAACGTTACAGTTTTCTCAAATGGGGGCAGCAGGCGTTCGACAATTTCAAGGTCGTGCCGCCCGATACGGGCATCGTGCACCAGATAAATCTGGAATACCTCGCGCAGGTGGTCTTTTCCCAGCAGCGCGACGGCATTCAGCAGGCATACCCGGATACAGTGGTCGGTGCCGATTCGCACACGACAATGATCAACGGCGTGGGCGTGCTCGGTTGGGGCGTGGGCGGTATCGAGGGCGAGGCGGCGTTGCTGGGCCAGCCGATAACCATGCTGATACCGAAAGTGGTCGGTTTCGAGTTGCGGGGACGCCTGCCAGAGGGGGCAACCGCCACCGATCTGGTACTCACAATTGTGCAGATGCTGCGCCAGCACGGCGTGGTCGGTAAGTTCGTCGAGTTCTTTGGCGACGGTCTCGATACCCTGCCGCTGGGCGATCGTGCGACGATCGCCAACATGGCGCCCGAGTACGGCGCTACCTGCGGCCTGTTCCCGATCGACGATGAAACGCTGCGCTACCTGCGGCTCACCAACCGCGATGAACAAACGGTGGCGCTTACCGAGGCTTATGCCAAGGAACAAGGCATGTTCCGCACGTCCGGGCAGACACCCGCTGTCTACAGCGAGACACTGGCATTGGACCTGGGCAGTGTGCAGCCCAGTCTGGCCGGGCCAAAACGGCCGCAGGACCGGGTGCCGCTGCGCGACGCCAAGTCGCGGTTCCTGGCCGACGTGAAGGCGATCAAAGAGGAACGCTCGATCACCGGCGCGGGCCCGGTGAGCACCACCATAAAAGGCGAAACGGTGGAAATCACCGACGGCGCCGTGGTGATAGCGGCGATCACCTCCTGCACCAATACCTCCAATCCGAGTGTCATGCTGGCCGCGGGGCTGTTAGCGAAAAACGCCGTCGAAAAAGGTCTGCAAGTGCAACCGTGGGTCAAGACGTCGCTGGCGCCGGGGTCCCTGGCGGTCACGCAGTATCTGCAGGCGGCAGGATTGATGGAGAGCCTCGAAGCGCTGGGTTTCCATGTTGTCGGTTACGGGTGCACGACCTGTATCGGTAATTCGGGACCGCTTCTCGAAGAAGTGTCCGCGGCTATTCGAGACGGCAATCTGGTGGCCGCCTCGGTGTTGTCGGGAAACCGCAATTTCGAAGGCCGGGTGCACCCGGAAGTGCGCATGAACTACCTGGCGTCACCGCCGCTGGTCGTCGCCTACGCGATTGCCGGGCGCATGGATCTCGACTTGTATAACGATCCGCTGGGCCAGGACGGCGACAGCAACCCGGTGTACCTGAAAGACCTGTGGCCCAGTCAGCAGGAAATTCACGACGTGGTGCAGGCCAACGTCACCAGGGAAAAATACAGTGAAAGCTATGCGGACCTGTTCGCCGGAGAAGCCAACTGGCGGAACATCGACGTCGACGACGGTCAACTCTACGCCTGGCAGGACGATTCGACCTACGTGAAGAATCCACCGTATTTCGATGGTATGACGATGCAACCGGAAGCCGTCAGCGATATCGTCGGCGCGCGGGTACTGGCCAGCCTGGGCGATTCGGTTACCACCGATCATATTTCTCCCGCCGGTTCGATCAAGGCCGACAGTCCGGCCGGCGAATATCTGCAGGCCAAGGGTGTTGCGGTGAGCGACTTCAATTCCTACGGCGCGCGGCGCGGCAATCACGAGGTCATGATGCGCGGCACGTTCGCCAACATCCGCTTGCGCAACAAACTCGCGCCCGGTACCGAGGGTGGTGTAGGCGTGCATCTTCCCGACGGCGAGCAGATGTCCATCTTCGACGCGGCGATGAAGTACCAGGCCGAAGGTGTGCCGACGATCGTGCTTGCCGGCAAGGAGTACGGTTCGGGTTCCTCGCGCGATTGGGCGGCGAAGGGCCCGCTGCTGCTGGGCGTGCGCGCGGTAATCGTGGAAAGCTACGAGCGCATCCACCGGTCCAATCTGATTGGCATGGGCATACTGCCATTGCAATACCGCGACGGTGAAAACGCCGAGACGCTGGGTCTGACCGGCCGCGAGGTGTATTCGATCACCGGCCTGGGTGACGGCACTGCCAGTGAGGTTACGGTAACTGCGCAGGCAGACGATGGCGCCAGGCGTGAGTTTCAGGCGCAGGTTCGCATCGAAACACCGCAGGAAGTCGAGTACTACGCCCACGGCGGAATTCTGCATTACGTGCTGCGCAATCTGGCCGCTTGAGAAGTCTGCCCTCACCCCCGGCCCCTCTCCCAGAGGGAGAGGGGAGAGCGGAATTTCTGCCCCTCTACCCCAGGGAGAAAGATCGGCCCGCTTCTTTTCCCCTCTCCCTCCGGGAGAGGGGTTAGGGGTGAGTGTTCTTTATTGCCAAAGACAATGACGCAGGCCAGACACACGCCCACCGGAGCACCGATCGATGCCCTGCGCGCAGACATTGAATTCGCAACCGAACTCCGCGGACGGCGATTCGAATTTGCCACTACCTGGGGATTGTTCTCGCCGCGCGCGATTGACGCCGGCTCGCAACTGCTGATCAGGCATCTGCACATCGACACGCAGGACGACTGTCTGGATCTGGGCTGTGGTTACGGCGCGATCGGCTTGAGCATGGCCAGCCTGGCGCCGCAGGGCCATACGTTGATGGTCGACAAGGATTTTGTCGCGGTGCATTACGCGAACCGAAATGCCGCGCGCAATGGCATCACCAATGCCGAAGCGTTGCTGAGTAATGGCCTGGCCGGGATACCGGCAGGCCGCAGTGATGTGATAGCAACAAATCTGCCGGCAAAATCCGGCAAGGAACTCTACCAGATCATGTTTTACGACGTGGCGCGGCGCCTGCGCCCCGGTGGCCGCTTTTATGTGGTGAGTCTCAGCGGGCTGCGGCGTTTCGTTGCGCGCGAACTGCAGACCGCTTTCGGCAACTGCGAAAAGCTGAAAACCAGCGGCCAGTACACCCTGGCGCTGGCGCGCAAGGAGTGAACGGCGTACGCGGTCAGTGTTTACTCACCTGATGGCCAGGCGAAAAAACCTCTCCGCATTGCGTGTGGTCTCGCGGGCTACGTGCCTGGCCGATTGATTTCGGGCAGCTGCGACTGCCTCCAGCACGTGTGGCAGATTAGCAGGCTCGTTACGCCGCGATCTGGGTTTGGGTTTGAGGTCGCGTGGCAGCAGGTACGGTGAGTCGGTTTCCAACATCAGGCGGTCATCGGGTATTTCCGCCACCAGCTCCAGCAAATGTGCGCCACGCCGCTCGTCGCAGATCCATCCCGTTATCCCGACGTAGCAACCCATCTCCAGATAGTGCGTGAGGGCCGCGGCGTCGCCGGTGAAACAATGTACGACCACGTTACTCAGTTCCGCGATATGCTCAGCGAGAATTGCCGCAAACTGTGCATGCGCGTCGCGCTCGTGCAGAAACACTGGCAATCCCTGCTCGCTTGCCAGTTGCAGATGTTTGACAAACCATTCCTCCTGCACCGGCCGTGGGGAAAAATCGCGGTAGAAGTCCAGCCCGGTTTCGCCCACTGCGACGATAGGATGCTCAGCCAACAGGGCCCGCAGCTTGTCCATAGTGTCCGCGTGACAGTCCTTGGCGTGATGCGGGTGAATACCGCAGGTTGAAAACAGATCCGGCCGGGTGGCGGCCAGCTGTGCGGCTTGTTCCGACCCTTGCTCATCGGCGCCGGTAACGATCAGGCGTCGCACTCCCGCTTCGCGAGCGCGCTGCAGAACCTGTGGCAAATCGCCGCGAAACGATTCGTGCGTCAGATTGGCGCCGATATCGATCAGCCCATAAGGAGTGCTGTTGGCGGTCATGGCGCGTGGAGTTTACTCCAGCAGCACCCCGCAATGCTTGCGCGCAGGGACAAACCTGCATAACGTTAAGCGCCATGTCTCTGCGTGCTGTATGTTTTGGCTGTCTTCTCGCGGCGACGCCGCTCGGCGGCTGGGCCAACTCTTCCGAATTCGCCGCGCAGCGCCCGCTGTTCAAGGCGGTCCTGGCGGCGATCGATCAGCGCGATGCATTGCGTGTGGCGGGGCTGACACTGGCGCTCGGCGACTATCCTCTGATTGACTATCTGCACTATCGATGGCTGCGTGAGCGTTTGCGCGACGGTGAGCAACTGGATACGCAGATCAGAGACTACCTCACCTACTATCCCGGTAAGTACGCTGAGCGTCTGCGCGGCGTCTGGGCGCAACAGCTGGCCGAGCAGCAGCGCTGGCGGAGTCTGCTGCTGGTGGTACGTCCGGAGACCTCGGACTCGCAGCGCTGCCTGGCCTATCGCGCGCGCTTTGCGTACGGTCAACGGCCGAGCTGGGAACCGCCGCTGAGCGAGTTGTGGTCGCGCGTCGGAGGCTTGCCGAAGGCTTGCGACGACGTTATGCAGGTACTGGTTGCGACTGCGCCGCCCGGCGAAGAACTAGTGTGGAAGCGCGTGGCGTCAGCGATCGACAAGGGGCGTCTGCAAACAGCGAAACAGATGGCGACGTATCTTCCGGAGCCCGACCAGCGTTTGCTCGATTTGTGGATACTTGCCGAGCGCAAGCCGCGCGCAGCATTGCAGCAGACACTGCTCGACAAAGACACACCGTTGACGCGGCGCATATTCATGCACGCCGTCAAGAGACTGTCCCAGGACGATGCCGAACTGGCGCGCGGGGCGTGGCTGGCACGGCGCGGAAAATACTCGCTTGGGGAACAGGAAATTGCACGGGTAGATCGCTACGTGGCTGTGCGCGCAGCATTGCAGCGACACGCACAGGCCCCCCAATGGTTGCGATCGCTGTCGGCCTCGGCGCGTAACTCGCAAGCCTACACATGGCGAGCGCGGGCCGATCTGTATGCCGGAGATTGGCGCCGTTTGCGCGCCAGCGTGTTGGCGATGCCGGCGGAGTTACGCACCGACGAACGCTGGCGCTATTGGCTCGCGCGTGCCGACGACGAACTCGGCAATCGCGATGCGGCGCAACGTGCGTACAACGAGTTCGCTGAGCGCACCAACTACTACGGGTTTCTCGCCGCCGACCGTATTGACAAGGACTATCGAATCAACGACCGGCGCACCGTAGTCGCGAGCGACGTGTTAACCGATCTGCAAAACCGTGATGCGGCGATACGCGCGCGCGAGTTTCTGGCGGTAGGTCTACCCGTTGAAGCCCGCCGCGAGTGGCAGACGTTGCTGAACGGCCTGGACGAGCAAGGCAGGTTGGCCGCGGCGTTACTGGCGGACGGTTGGGGATGGCACGACCGCGCTGTTTACACGATCGCGGGAACCAGGCAGCGCAATGACTATGCACTGCGTTTCCCGATGCCGTTCGACCAGCACATCGATGCGGCGGCGCGGATTTTTTCCGTGGAACCCGCGCTCATCTACGGTGTGCTGCGTCGCGAAAGCGCGTACCGTGAAGATGCCCGTTCCCGAGCAGGTGCACTGGGACTCATGCAGCTGATGCCTAGCACCGCGCAGGGGGTGGCGAAAAAACTCGGGACCCAGGTGAGTAACGGCGATCTGCTGCGCCCGGATGTGAACATCCGTCTCGGTACCTGGTACTTTCGCGACATGCTGGACCGGTTCAGCGATCATCAGGTGCTGGCGGCCGCGGCCTACAATGCAGGCCCGCGACGTGTCAGGAAATGGTTGCCGGACAGTGGCTCATTGCCGGCCGACGTGTGGGTGGAAACGCTGCCGTTCAAGGAGACCCGCGGGTATGTGCAGGCCGTGATGGCTTACACGACGATATTCGATTGGCGCCGCGGCGGCGTGGACATCGTCCGCTTGCGCGAGCGAATGCCGGAGGTGGCCGCCCCCTGATCCTTTGCTTGGGATTGTGTGAAGTAGTAGCCGCGCCCCTCTTACTCCCCTCTCCCCCCGGGAGAGGGGCCGGGGGTGAGGGTTCCACCGCCCCGGCACTGTGGTGAGTCCGGTGTGGCGCCCGCGCGCTCGAACCACTCGTCGGGTGTCAGCGTGTGCAGCGCCAGCGCGTGAATCGTACCGGCCAGTTCGTCGGCCAGCGTTTTGTTTACCATGCGGTGACGGGCGACCAACTGCCGGTCGTTGAACCGCGCCGACACCACCGTAACCTTGAAATGCGATTCCGAACCGGGTGGCACGTTGTGACTGTGGCTTTCGTTTACTACTTCGAGAAACGTCGGCGCAAGTGCTGCCTCCAGCTTGCGTTCGATCTGTGCTTGTGTGCTCATGGGGCGCAGCTTAATGCATTGCCACGATGACCGGTATACTGGGGTGCCGCGCACAGCTTGTCGGCGCCTGGGAATGACCTGATAATGGCCCCACCAGAAGTCGTCGAAACAGGCATATGTGTTTGATTATAATGGCTTTATCAAGCCACCCCAGGTACCCGCTCGTGGTTGCGGCAAATCGCGACGAATTCTATGCGAGACCCACCGCCGGCGCGGCGTTCTGGGAGGACGCTCCGCACGTGCTGGCCGGGCGCGATCTGCGTGAGGGGGGCACCTGGCTGGGGGTGAGCAGACACGGCCGTTTTGCCGCCGTAACCAACTACCGGGGGCCGGATAGCGGAATCGCTGAACCTGTATCGCGCGGGCGACTGGTTGGCGACTATCTGCTGGGCGATGCGGGCGCGGTGGACTATCTGGCGCAGGTCGCGAGCGAAGCGCAATGCTATCGGGGATTCAATCTGGTGGCGGGCACAGGCGGTGACTTGCACTATTACGCGAATCGCGATAACGCGCACCCACGACGCATCGAGAGCGGCGTTCACGGGTTGAGCAATCATTTGCTGAACACGTCCTGGCCCAAGGTCGAACGTGCTAAGACGCGGCTGCGCACGCTGCTGGAGGACGATACCATCGAAACCGACGCGGTCTTGGATCTGCTGTACGACCAGACCCGTGCAGCCGAACACGAACTGCCGGACACGGGGATCGGCTCTGAACGGGAGAGTCAGTTGTCTGCGATCTTCATACGCACCGACTCGTACGGCACGCGGTCTTCAACGGTGTTGCTGATCGATGCACGCGGCGAAGTCAGCTTCACCGAGCGGACATTCGTCGCTGGACGTTCGCACACGCAGCAGAACTTTCGATTCCGCCTGACGGAAATGGCTGCTGCAACGCATGGCACCGGGACGCATTCGCAACGGTAATCGGATGGCTCGCAAGCGCCAGCGCGCCGCGCGTACCGAGCGGCAGAGCTTCGACCTGCAGGCGGCTTTCCGCCAGGCCGGAGAGGCGTTCAATGCCGGGCAACTGCCACGCGCCGAAAGCCTGTTGAAAAAAGTGTTGCGGCAGCAACCTGAAAGTCTGGTGGTTTTGAACAATCTCGGTTTCATTCAACACCTGCAGGGGCGCACCACCGAGGCGATAGGTTGCTACCAGCGGGTGCTGGATATCGACCCGCGTCACGCCGGCGCACGCTTCAATATGGCCAAGGCGTTTATCGCTCTGGACCGCAGCAGCGAGGCACAAGAACAATTGCGTTTGTTGTTGCAGCACGAGCCGACGAATGCCGAGGCACTCAACGAGCTCGGCAACCTGCGGCATGCCGCCGGGTACGTGAACGAGGCCCGCGAGTTGTATTGCGACGTGCTGGCACGCGAACCGAATCACCCGCATGCGCTGCTGAACCTGGGTGAGCTGTCGCGTGCACAAGGCGACTTCGAGAAGGCCGCGCAAACGCTGCGCCGCTACCTGGACGTGGAGACCGGCGATGAGCAAGCCTGGTTGAGTTACGGCGAGGCGCTGCTAGGCAGCGGTGTCGCCGATGAGGCATCGGCGGCGTTTGGCCGTGCCGCCGAACTGGCGAGCGACGAAGTCGCTTTCTGGGTGCGTCTGGGCGAGGCCTGGTTGCATACGCGAAACTGGCGCGGTGCGTTGCACGCGTATCAGCGCGCCAGGCGTTTAGCCCCACAGGATCCCACGGTGTCGCTGGGACTGGCCAGAGCCTGTCTGGAGGCCGGCGAACTGGAGGCCGCCGAGTGCAGCGTCGCGGATGCATCGCTCGACAGCCATGAACCGTTGCAGCGTGCAGAGCTGCTCAACCTCCTGGGGGTCGTGCGCCTGGCCCGGCAGGATGTCCAGGGTGCGGAGCAGGCATTCATTGAAACTCTGCAGGCGCAACCAAACAGCGCCTTGGCGCGTTCGAACTTCGGTCTCGCGCTCGCTGCCCAGGGGCGCCGCGATGAAGCACAGGCTGCTTTCCGCCAGGCCATCGAGCTGGATGCGGATTTCGGCGAAGCTTATCGCAACCTTTCGCACAGTCAGCATTGCGAATCGCTGGACAGTGAACTGCCGCGCTCAATCGCTGCTGCCCTGCAACGCGATACATCGGAGATGTCGCGCATGCACCTGCACTTTGCGATGGGTAAACAAAGCGACGATTGCGGCGCGCACGATCAGGCGTTCACTCACTACGTGCGGGCCAACGCCATTCATTTTCGACGCTTCCCCTTCGACCTGGCTGCTTTCCGGCGACACGTAGACCGCATTCGGTGGACTTTCGGTTGCGACTATTTCGCAAACCGCACGGCGCCGGTAAACACGTCGCGACTACCGGTGTTCGTGGTCGGCATGCCGCGGTCGGGAACCACGCTTATCGAGCAGGTGATAGGCAGTCATCGCCAGGGTGCCGGGCGCAGCGAATTGCGCAAGATAGAACAGCTGGTGTTTCGCCTGGAATCCGACGGCGGCGTGTATCCGGAAAGTGTGCCGGAATTACCGTACACCCAGTTACAGGTAATGGCCCGGGATTACCTCACGGAACTGCAGCAAGCGAGCGGAAACGACTGCGCTCGTATCGTGGATAAGATGCCGTTCAACTTTCTACACCTCGGGCTGATCGCCACGTTGTTCCCCAATGCCGGCATCGTGCATTGCAGGCGCGATCCCCTCGATACCTGCCTGTCGAACTATTTTCAGTATTTTTCCGCTGGCGCCGACTACTCATACGACCTGGCGACGCTGGGAAGGTACTATCGAGCGTACGAGCGTCTGATGTCGCATTGGCAGGAAACACTGCCGCGGGCGCCTTTGAAAATTAACTACGAAGCGTTCGTCGAGGATGCGGAATCGCAGACGCGCATCCTGTTGGATTATCTGGATCTGCCGTGGGACCCGGCGTGCCTCGCGTTTCACGAAAGTCCACGTAACGTTTTGACCTTGAGCGCCTGGCAGGTGCGCAGACCCTTGTATAAAACGGCCATGCAGCGGAGTCGCCATTACCAGGCGTTCCTTGCGCCGCTGTGCGCGGCGCTGGAGGAAAGCGGCTGAAAAACTGATCAGTAGTCGTGGCGGATGGCGGCATACAAGGTAGTAGCGTTTTCGCCCACGTCCGGCAACACGCCCAGTATTTCGGCATACACGCGAGTGCGCTTGCTGAGCCTGTTGTAAACCCCGCCCATGACCGTGTCGAATTCACCACCATCGTCGTCCATAAAGGAGTCCACACCGATCAGGAAACTCAAGCCGCCACGGGTGAAGATCGAGGCGTTGATTCCTGCTAGCAGACTATCTTTGTCGCTGTCGTCGGCTCTGTTGATCAGCCCGGCGCGCAGCGCCGCGCCTTTAGCGATGCCGATCGAACCGGCGATCGCGATGTCCTGCTGGTCGCTGCCGCTACTGGCGACGACGTTGCGGATACCGCCGGAGAACGAAAAAGCGCCGCTATCGAAAGTGCCGTGCACCTGGTATTCGTCGGCGTAAGGATCGCCGCCAAACGCACCGTCGGCGCGAACATCGACGTCGAACGTGATTGCACCTGCGCTGCCGGCGTATTTGATCATGTCGGACTGGCGAAAGGCGCCCCCCATGAGGGAATAGCCGTTGCCCACAAACCAGCTGGGATCGAGGAAGGTTCCCACATGGTTGAACTGCGAACTCCACTGACGACCGAGAGTCAGGCTGCCGGTGTCGTTGCCCAGGCCCACGTAACTGAGGCGGTTGCTGGGTTCGATATTGGCATCGTCCGCCAGCACCCGGAACTCGAAACGGTATATGGCGTTCATGCCGGTGCCAAGATCTTCCGAGCCTTTCCAGCCGAAGCGGGAATTGATTCCGGATACGTCCAGAAACGCATCTGCGCCGGAGTTCTCCGTGATGCGGACAAAATTACCGGCGTCGTCGAAATCGTCGACCTCCCGGGTGACCTCTTGACCGGCGTCGACATACAGCAACCCGACATCCAGACGGCCGTAGCCGCCGATATCGACAGCCAGCGCGGGAGCTACTGTACTGCCGAGGCCGCCCGCGACAGCCAGAGAGACAGCACTCTTTCTAAATGTCATAGGTTTCACCTTTGCTGGAACGGCGGGTGCCCACGCTCGCGGCGAAGTGCGCGGTTGGGCGTACCGGTAACGCGAGCGAATAGTACCACGGCGGTTCTGTTAGTCTTGGCGGATATGCTCGGTAAATGCAAGACTACAACGACATGTGACCAGTTCGCGACCGCGCGGAGGGATTCGAAATGCTATGAGTGAAGTTTTCCATCGTCATACACGGATGGCTCCGCCGCGCGCGGTCGCTGGCGACGGTCCTTACCTGATCGACGACAAGGGGCGCCGGTATCTGGATGCTTCGGGTGGCGCGGCAGTGTCCTGCCTCGGGCACAGTCACCGTGAGGTGATTGACGCGATCAAACAGCAGCTGGATCAGGTCCCGTATGCACACACCGCGTTTTTTACCAGCGAAGTGGCGGAACGCCTGGCCGAATTTCTGGTACGGCGCAGCCCCGGGCAGGCGCGCGTGTATTTCGTCTCGGGCGGGTCGGAAGCCATGGAAGCGAGCCTCAAACTGGCGCGTCAGTATTTCCTGGAGAAAGACGAACCGCAGCGCCGGTATTTCATCGCCCGCCGGCAGAGCTATCACGGTAATACGCTCGGTGCCCTGGCGGTGGGTGGCAACCAGTGGCGGCGCCAGCAATTCGAGCCGCTGCTGATGGAGGCTTATCATATCTCGCCGTGCTACGAATACCGTGACCGGCGCGAGGGTGAGAGCAGTGAAGCGTACGGGCTGCGGGTTGCCGACGAACTGGAAGAGAAGCTGCAACAGTTGGGCGCGGAGAATGTTATCGCGTTTATCGCCGAGCCGGTGGTGGGCGCCACCGCCGGCGCGCTGCCGGCCGTGCCGGGCTATTTCAGACGAATCCGGGAAATCTGTGACCGGCACGGTATTCTGTTGATCCTCGACGAGGTGATGTGCGGTATGGGGCGTACCGGCACTTTGTTTGCCGCCGAGCAGGAAGGCATAGAGCCCGACATGGTGGCGATCGCAAAAGGTCTGGGCGCGGGGTATCAGCCTATCGGCGCGTTGCTTAGCAGCGCGGAAATCTATCGCACCGTCGAGGCGGGCAGCGGTTTTTTTCAGCATGGCCATACGTATATGGGCCACCCGACGGCATGTGCCGCGGCGCTCGCCGTGCAGCACGTAATAGAGCGCGACAATCTGCTGGAAAACGTGCGCCGCCAGGGCAGCGCGCTGCAGGACGCACTGCGGCAGTGTTTCGGACAGCACCCGCACATCGGGGATATCCGGGGACGCGGGCTGTTCGTCGGCCTGGAAATCGTCGCGGACCGCGAGACCAAAGCGCCGTTCGATCCGGCGCTGGCCGTGCATCAGGCCCTCAAGCACCAGGCCCTGCAAGCGGGGTTGATGTGCTACCCGATGAGCGGCACGCTTGACGGGCGGCTCGGGCACCACGTCTTGCTGGCGCCCCCGTATATCATCGGTGCGGAGCATGTTGACGAAATAGTCGACAAGCTGGAACGGGCGCTGCAGGAAACGAGTAAAGAGCTTGGTTTTTGAACAATCCTCACCCCTGACTCCTCTCCCGGAGGGCAGAGGGGTAGATAATGGTTGATCCCTTTCCCGGTGGGGAGCGGAGTAAGAGGGGTCGACGACTGCTTATGCAAAAATCCGCATGGGGTCAAGGGTCGGGATGAGTCGGAACATGTTACGCGCCTGCCGGGAGAAGCGATGAGCGGCAACGTGTTATGGGAGCCGAATCCGGAAGCCGTAGAACGGACCAACATGATGCGCTTTGCCCGGACTGTACAGCGAGCCGCGGGGCTCGCTGATACCGGCTATCAAACGCTTTACCAGTGGTCTGTGCAGGAACCGTCGGCGTTCTGGTCGCAGTTGTGGCACTTTGGCGAAGTGCGGGGCGACATGGGTGAGCGGGTGCTGGTGGATCCCGAGCAGATGCCGGGTGCACGCTGGTTCCCCGATGCGCGGTTGAATTTCGCCGAAAACCTGCTGCGTTGCAACGATGCCACGCCCGCAATCGTGTTCCGTCGCGAGGACGGTGCGCAACGCACGCTATCGCACGCCGAGTTGCAGATTGAAGTGACGCGTTGCGCACAAGCGCTGCGGCGCTGCGGCGTAGGCGAGGGCGACCGGATCGCCGCCTATTTACCGAACATTCCCGAGGCCGTGATCGGGATGCTGGCCAGCGCGTCGCTGGGGGCGGTATGGTCTTCGAGTTCACCGGATTTCGGCGTGCGCGGTGTGCTCGACCGGTTCGGCCAGATAAAGCCCAAGGTGCTGCTCGCGGCCGATGGCTATTTTTACAACGGCACGACGCACGATTCGCTGGCTAAACTCGCTGAGATCGTTGCCGGTCTGCCCAGCGTCAAGCAGGTGGTAGTAGTCGGTTATACCACCGATGATGCGGACCTGAGCGGTGTGGCGCGAGCGCAAAGCTGGCACAAGTTCACCGAGCACACCGGCGACGAACCCTTGACCTTTGCGCGCCTGGCGTTCGACCATCCGCTGTACATCCTGTATTCGTCGGGCACCACGGGCGTGCCCAAATGTATCGTGCACGGGGCCGGCGGCACACTACTGCAGCATTTGAAAGAGCTGCTGCTGCACACCGACGTGCGCCCGGGCGATCGCCTGTTTTATTTCACCACTTGCGGATGGATGATGTGGAATTGGCTGGTCAGTGGATTGGCCGGTCAAGCTACCCTGATGTTGTACGACGGGTCGCCGTTCTACCCGAATGGCAACGTGCTTTTCGACTACGTGGCCGATGAGCGGATCGATATTTTCGGCACTTCGGCAAAGTACATCGATGCGGTGAACAAGGCGCAGCTGCGGCCGCGCGAAACGCATGATCTGTCCGCCTTGCGCGCTATCCTTTCCACCGGTTCGCCGCTGGTGCCGGAGAGCTTCGATTTCGTCTACCAGCACATCAAGCTGGATGTATGCCTGTCTTCGATTTCCGGCGGGACGGATATCGTCTCCTGTTTCGCGCTGGGTAATCCGACGTTGCCGGTCAGGCGCGGTGAACTGCAGTGCCGCGGTCTGGGGTTACGGGTCGAGGTGTTTGACGATCAGGGACGACCGCTGCGCGGGGAGAAGGGCGAGTTGGTATGCAGCGCGCCGTTTCCCTGTATGCCGATCGGCTTCTGGAACGATCCTGGGGACCGCAAGTACCACAAGGCGTATTTCGAGCGCTTTCCCGGGGTGTGGTGTCACGGTGATTACGTGGAGCTCACCGAGCACGACGGCGTGGTGATCTACGGCCGCTCGGATGCCGTGCTCAACCCAGGTGGGGTGCGCATAGGCACCGCCGAAATCTATCGGCAGGCCGAGCAACTCGACGAGGTGCTGGAAAGTCTGGTCATCGGGCAGCATTGGCGGGGTGACGTACGCGTCGTGCTGTTCGTGCGGCTGCGAGAGGGCGTGCAGCTTGATGAGGCACTGGTAAACCGTATTCGCGAGCAAATCCGCTCGGGCGCCAGTCCGAGGCATGTCCCGGGCAAAATCGTGCAGGTCGGCGACATTCCGCGCACCAAGAGCGGTAAGATAGTCGAGTTGGCGGTGCGCAGCATCGTGCATGGGGAGCCGGTCAGAAACAGGGAGGCGCTGGCGAATCCCGAGGCCCTGCAACAATTCGAGAACCTTCCAGACTTGCAGACCGATTGAGTGATGCACATCCCCGGGTCTCGCCGGGCAGTTGACCGGAAATCGATAATGGATCCAGTGAGGGGGGCGCCGCTAGACCCGCATACAATAATCGTCGAATTTCCAATTACATAGAAGGGTTAGTCGATGTTAGATAAGAGCAAGTCCCAGAAGCGTACGGCCGAGCGGATCGAAAAGATCGTCGAATACGGTCGGCAAACCGCGAAAGGCGACCAGCAGCAGTTGGTGGAAGCCTTCACCCGGCAGTATTTTGCGCGCGTGCCTTACAGCGATTTGATTGCGCACGAGATCATCGACTTGCACGGTGCCGCGATGGCACACCTGCATTGCGGGCGCAAACGTACTGCCGGTCAGGCGCTGGTGCATGCTTACAACCCACGTTTCGACAAGCACGGTTGGCAGTCGACACACACGGTTCTGGAAATCGTTGCCGACGATACGCCGTTTCTGGTCGATTCGGTGGCCATGCAAATCAACAGTTGCGGGTTTACCACACACCTGACTATTCACCCGATCATGCGTGTCGTACGAGATGCGAAACGTGTCGTTAAAGAACTCGTGGATGTGGAATCGGAACGGGGGCAGCGCGAGTCATTCATGCAATTCCAACTGGATCGGCAAACCGATACGGAAACGCTCAAGCAGCTGGAAAGAAGCGTGCGCAGCACACTGGAAGATGTGTATCTGGCGACTGGCGATTGGAATGCCATGCGCCAGTCGGTGGTCGACATAGTGAACGAACTAGAGAATGAGCCGCCATCCAGAGATGCTAAGGAACTGGCCGAACTCAGCGAGTTCTGCCGCTGGATCGAAGACGGGCATTTCACGTTTCTCGGCTACTGCCGGTACGAAATGGACGAACCAAAGCAGGGGCTTGTGATCGTCGATGAATCCATCTGCGGCTTGTTGAAACAACAACAGCGCAGGGAGCAGTTGCTAAGCGGCGACCTTATCCCCATGGAAGTGCAGGCTTACGAGAACACATCGGAACTGCTGATCGTAGCCAAAGCGAACACGCGCTCGACAGTGCATCGTTCCGGCTACCTGGATTTCATCGGCCTGAAACGTCTCGATGCGAACGGCAAGTTGATCGGCATTCATTGCATCTTCGGTTTGTTCACATCCTCCGCGTATCGCCGAGGCACCCGCGAGATCCCCATGCTTCGTCACAAGGTCGCCCGTATAATCAATGCGTCCGGCCTGATCAGAGCCAGTCACGAAGGTAAGGCGCTGGACAATATCCTCGAATCGTACCCGCGTGACGAATTGGTCCAGGCCTCCGACGATGAATTGCTCGCGACTTCAATGGGCATTCTCGAATTGCAGGAACGGCAGCGTATTCGACTGTTCCAGCGTCGCGACAGTTTCGGACGCTATCATGCTTGCCTGGTATATATTCCGCGCGAGAAATACAGTCGCGAGTTGCGGCTCGCGATTCAGGACATTCTAATGGAAGCGCTGGAGGGTGAGAGTGTCGAATTCGATACCCTGTTCTCGTCCGAATCCGTGTTGGCGCGCATCTATTACGTGATTCATACCACTCCCGATTCACAACCACGGATCGGTGTGGACGAAATCGAACGCCGGCTGGTGGAGGCCGCGCGCTCCTGGCAGGACCAGTTGCGTACCGCATTGGTCGAACAGTTTGGTGAGGAACGCGGCAATGTTCTGTTCGATCGCTATGGCGATGCGTTTCCGGCCAGCTATCGCGAGGACTTCAGCGCGCGAACCGGTGCCTACGATATTCAGCAGATCGAGCAGCTGGCCGTCGACGGTGGCATCGGCATGCACCTGTACACGCCGCTCGCCGATGCCGACGAAAGCATTCGTTTCAAACTTTTCGCCGCCGGAGAAGTCATGTCGCTTTCCGAAGTGTTGCCGGTGATTGAAAACATGGGCGTCAAAGTCGGCGGTGAGCGGCCTTATGGTATTGCACCGGCAGACCTGGAGGAACACTGGATTCATGAATTCGATCTTCGTTATGACGGGACTGTCGATACCGAACGTGTAGCGCAGATTTTTCAGGATGCGTTTGCGCGTATCTGGTATGGCGAGGCGGAAAACGACGGCTTCAACCGGCTGGTGCTGGGGGCAGGTCTCAACTGGCGCGACACGGTGATGTTACGCGCCTATTGCAAGTTCTTGTTGCAACTGCGTGTGCCGTTCAGTCAGGACTACATGATCGAAAGCCTGGTATATAACAGTCACATCACTCGCCTGCTTACGGAAATGTTTCACGTGCGCCTGGACCCTGCTGATCAATCCGGCAATGCGGATCGCGCGGCGGCGCTGATGAGCAGTATCGAAGAGGCACTGGAAGACGTCGAGAATCTGGATCAGGATCGCATTCTGCGTAGCTACATAGATGTCATTCAGGCGACGTTACGCTGCAATTTCTTTCAAACCAACGAGCAGGATACGCACAAGCCGTATCTGTCGTTCAAGTTCGATCCGTCGCGTATCTCGCACATGCCGCTGCCCAAACCGAAGTATGAAATATTCGTCTATTCGCCACGCGTCGAGGCGGTGCATTTACGCGGTGGCAGCGTCGCCCGCGGCGGCCTGCGCTGGTCGGACAGGCGTGAAGACTTCCGTACCGAAGTACTTGGTTTGGTGAAGGCGCAGATGGTCAAGAATGCCGTCATCGTGCCGGTGGGGTCGAAAGGCGGTTTTGTCTGCAAACGTTTGCCGAACAGCGATCGCGAAGCAATCATGAACGAGGTGATCGACTGCTACAAGACGTTCATGTGCGGCATGTTGGATATCACCGACAATCTGGTATCCGGCGAGATAGTACCCCCGCGGCAGGTAGTTCGTTATGACGGGGACGATCCGTATCTGGTTATCGCGGCCGACAAGGGGACGGCCACGTTTTCGGATATCGCCAACGGCGTCGCCGAGGAGTACGGCTTCTGGCTCGGCGATGCATACGCATCTGGCGGGTCGGTCGGTTACGACCACAAAAAAATGGGTATCACGGCGCGTGGTGCCTGGGAATCGGTAAAGCGCCATTTCCGCGAATTGGGCGTGAACATTCAAACCACCGACTTCACCGTTGTAGGTATCGGTGACATGGGCGGCGATGTGTTCGGCAACGGCATGCTGCTGTCGCGGCACATCAAACTGCTCGCGGCCTTCAATCACATGCATGTTTTTCTGGATCCTGATCCCGACCCGGAGAAATCGTTTGTCGAACGCGAGCGATTGTTCAATCTGCCTCGCTCCAGCTGGGAAGATTATGATGCCAAGTTGATTTCAGCGGGCGGCGGCGTGTTTCCACGCAGCGCAAAATCGATACCGCTGAGCGAGCAGGTGAAACAAACGCTGGGCATCAAGGACGACGCGTTACCGCCCAATGAGCTGATACATCTGATCCTGCAGGCCAGGATCGATCTGGTCTGGAACGGTGGCATCGGCACGTACGTGAAGGCGGCGTCGGAAACGCACGAACAGGTCAGCGATCGCGCCAACGATCCCCTGCGCGTAAACGGTGCGGAGTTGCGATGCAAGGTGTTCGGCGAGGGCGGCAACCTCGGCGTGACCCAGTTGGGACGTATCGAGTTCGCGGAGAACGGTGGGCGTATATACACCGACTCCATCGACAACTCGGCCGGTGTCGATTGTTCGGATCATGAAGTTAACATCAAGATACTGTTGAACGCTATCGTTGCCAATGGCGACATGACGAGCAAGCAGCGCAACCAGCTGCTTGCGGACATGACCGACGAAGTTGGAGATCTGGTTCTGCAGGACAACTATGCGCAAACGCAGGCCATCAGCATAGTTGCGGAAGAAGCGTCGGAGTTGCTCGACGAGCATGCGCGCTTCATGCGTGCAATGGAGTATGAAGGCGCACTTGACCGAGCAATCGAATACCTGCCCAACGATGAGTTGTTAGCTGAACGCGCCGCTGCCCAGGAGGGTTTGACGCGACCTGAACTCGCTATCTTGCTCTCTTACAGCAAGATGAAACTGTACGATCGGGTGCTGGAATCCGACGTGCCGGAAGCGCCGTTTCTGGCCAGTGAGCTGGACAGTTACTTCCCGGGCGTTGTGAGCGACAAGTTCGCGTCGCAAGTACACTCACACCGCCTCAAGCGTGAAATCATAGCTACTCAGATCATCAATGATCTGGTTAATCGCCTGGGCCCGTCCTTCGAGTTCCGTATCCGTGAGGAAACCGGTGCGACAGCCGCGGACATCGTGCGCGGGTATGCGGCGGCGCGAACGATATTTGATCTACCCGCTATCTGGGAGACTATCGAGAACCTGGACAACGAAGTGTCTGCTCACTCGCAGATCGAGATGATGATTGTTGTGCGCGGGTTGCTGGAAAGGGCAATACTGTGGCTGTTGCGCAACCGCAGAGGCGGCGATGACATCGGGGCAATAGTCGACAGCTTCCGCGACGGTGTGCAGGCGTTGCGGGAAAGTCTGCCGCGGCCGCTGGATGCGGAAAGCCGTCTGGAACTGCGCAAGCGCACGCGACGTCTGGCCGGGACCGGAGTACCCGAAGAGCTGGCGGCACGCATATCGCAGCTGATTTATCTGTCCTCGGCACTGGATATCGTGGATGTGGCAAGCCGCTCCAAAGCCGACGGCGCGCGTGTGGCTGCGGTCTATTTCGAGCTCGGTGCACGTCTGGAGCTGCAATGGTTACGTGAACAGGTAGCGCTTCTAACCGTGCGCAACAATTGGCACAACCTGGCCAAATCGGCATTACGGCATGATCTGCACAACCAGCAACGCATACTGGCAGCGCATGCCACGGCAGCCGGTTCCGGGC
>Ga0224508_10000638_pt1 | contig 33672 bp, 32 predicted proteins | sample SF_Jan12_sed_USG_4_FD_170157 | JGI IMG/M metagenome (GOLD analysis project Ga0224508, IMG submission 170157) | Sediment microbial communities from San Francisco Bay, California, United States - SF_Jan12_sed_USGS_21 | ecosystem: Environmental > Aquatic > Marine > Sediment | place: USA...
CAAGTGAAGGCGGAGTTTTAGAGAACCCGTACAACGAACCACCGGATGATGCGTTCATCTGGGTTAAAACAAAAAACTTACCGGACAGACCAACATACTTGGAAATAAAATTTGAAAAAGGAGTTCCCGTAGCAGTCGATGGAAAAAAGCTAGAGGCCGTAAAACTAATTGAATACATTAACAAAAAGGCTGGCGCTGCAGGTGTGGGAATTGTTGACCACATCGAGGATAGAGTGGTTGGAATCAAGTCCCGCGAAGTCTATGAAACACCAGCTGCAACTTGTTTAATTGAGGCACATCAAGATTTAGAAAAGATGGTCCACACAAAGCACCAAAACAAATTCAAGTCCATAATTGACGATGAGTGGGCATATCTGGTTTATTCTGGGCTATGGCAAGATCCACTCAAAGAAAACCTGGATGGTTTTATAGAGACATCACAAGAGCCTGTTTCTGGAACCGTAAAGATGAAACTATTCAAAGGAAGTCTCAGAGTAGTTGGAAGAAAATCTGAAAAATCGCTTTACAGCCAAGAAGTTGCAACATATGGAACAGATTCAATTTTTGACCAAAGATTAGCAAAAGGATTCGTAGAATTGTGGGGAATGCAGACAACAGAAGCTAATAAATTACAAAAGAAGAGGTCAACAAAAACATGAACTGCCCAGAATGTGATGCAACTCTAAACATCCCAGATGACGCCTCAGTAGGAGAAATTGTCTCCTGTCCTGATTGTGGAGCAGACTTTGAAATCGCAAGTAAAGACGGATCAAATGTTGTTCTAAAGCAAGCAGAAAGTGTAGGCGAAGACTGGGGAGAGTAATGTCAAAAGTCTGTATTGTCTTTGATCGTCTAAGATCAGAAGAAAAGATGCTACAAAAAGAAGCATTAGACCTTGGATGCGATACAACCATGCTTGATGCCAAGATCACCCAAATTAATACAGATAGTAAAAAAGAAGAGTTTGATCTTGGAGATGTTGTCCTTGAAAGATGTGTGAGTTATTTTAGAGGATTGCACTTTACTGCAAGCCTTGAGTTTATGGATGTTCCAACGATTAACACTCATGATGTTGCAAACATTTGTGGAAACAAGATGATAATGACATTGTGTTTAAAAAAACACAACGTTCCGACTCCAAAGACATACTTTTCGTTTTCAAGTGAAACCGCTATTCAGAATTTAGAAAAAGTAGGATACCCACTAGTTATCAAACCCATTATCGGAAGTTGGGGAAGAGGGGTGATGCCGTTAAAGGATAAGGATACTGCTGAGGCCGTAATGGAGATAAGAGACATCAATGACGGTCCGCACGATAGAATATACTACCTCCAAGAACTAATTCAAAGACCACCGCGAGATATCCGAGTAATAACTGTGGGCGATGAGCCAATTGCTGCCATGTACAGAAAATCATCAGACGGGTTTAAGACAAACATTGCCCTTGGAGCAGACCCTGAAATATGTGAAATCACCAATGAGATGGAAGAACTTGCAGTAAAAGCATCAAAGGCTATGGGAGGGGGGATTTTAGGAATTGACATGATGGAGGATGAAAAGAAAGGATTGGTAGTTCACGAGGTAAATAATACTGTAGAGTTTAAGGGATTAGCCAGAGTTGCAAAAAAAAATATTCCAAAAGCCATGGTAAAATATGCGCTAGATTACGTTAGGAAATAAATTATACTCCATTACGAGGAGATTTATCATGAAGGTAGGAGTAGTTGGCGCATCAGGGTATGTAGGGGGGGAGACTCTTCGTTTACTAGTAAACCATCCAGATGTTGAGATCGCCATGGTCACATCACGTCAGCATGTTGGAGAGTACCTTCACAGAGTACAGCCAAGTTTGAAAGGATTTACCGATCTTACTTTTTCTGAGCTAGATTACAATAAAATATCAGACCAGTGTGATGTGGTATTTACTGCAGTTCCACACGGAACTGCAACTGAAATTGTCAAAGCATTGTATGATAGAGGGATTAAGATTATTGATTTGAGTGCAGATTATAGATTACACACGCCTGAAGATTACGATAAATGGTACGGTTGGGAGCACCCACATCCGGATTATTTGAAAAAGTCTGTTTTTGGAGTTCCAGAGCTACATAGGGAGCAAATCAAAAACGCACAGCTCGTTTCATGTCCTGGATGCATGGCAGTAACTTCAATGCTGGCACTAGCACCACTAATTCGCAATGACCTAATTGATAGGGAGCATATTGTAGTTGATTCTAAGATTGGCTCATCTGGAGCAGGGTCAGGTTCTGGAACTGCCCATGCAATGCGGGCAGGGGTAATCAGACCATACAAACCTGCAAAGCATAGACACACAGGTGAAATTGAGCAAGAGCTAAGCGAAATTGCTGGTACCAAAATTCACGTTTCAATGAGTCCACATGCAGTAGATGTAGTCCGTGGAATTTTGTGTACCAACCACACCTTCATGAAAAAAGACATTGAAGAAAAAGAATTGTGGAAGCTTTACCGTCAAGCTTATGGCGAAGAAAGATTTGTGAGATTAATTCGCGATAAAAAGGGTTTGTACAAATTTCCAGATCCAAAATTCTTGGTTGGTTCAAACTTTTGTGACATCGGATTTGATTTAGATGAAGACAATCACAGATTGATTGCGCTGTCTGCTTCAGATAACCTTATGAAGGGAGCTGCAGGTTCTGCCGTTCAAAACATGAATGTAATGTGTGGTTTTGATGAAATGGACGGATTGAGATACACACCATTAACGCCGGTATAGAAATGATCACAATCAAAATTGGCGGGAGTGTAGTAGATAATTTACATCCATCAACAATTTTAGATATTAAAAAAATTGTAGAATCAGAGGGAGTGGTGATTGTTCACGGCGGTGGAAAAGAAGTGACCAAAGTTTGTGAACAATTAGGAAAAGAACCAAAGTTTGTGACATCTCCCAGCGGGATAAAAAGCAGGTACACCGACAAGGAAACTGCAGAAATTTTTACAATGGTGATGGCGGGAAGAATAAACAAGACCATTGTTCAGATGCTTCAAAAAAATGGAATTAATGCCATAGGCCTTTCTGGGGTAGATGCCAAAGTAATTCAAGCAGAACGAAAAAAGAAATTACTCATAGTAAATGAAAAAGGCCGAAAACAGGCAATAGATGGTGGATATACAGGTAAAATAAAGGAAATTAACTCGAGTTTAATCAAATCCCTGCTTGACCAAGGTTTGACTCCAGTTATCTCCCCTATTGCAATTAGTGAAGAATCAGAATTTCTCAATGTTGACGGAGATAGGGCAGCGGCCTATGTTGCAGGAAAAGTTGGAACTGACAAGGTCCTCTTCATCACAAATGTTGATGGTCTTTTGATGGATGATAAACTTGTGACCAAACTTACACTTGCTGAGGCAAAAGAGATTAGACCAAAAATAGGACCAGGGATGGAGAAAAAAATTCTTGCATCAACTGAAGCGCTAGATATGGGAGTAAAAGAGGCATTAATTGCAAACGGTCAAAAAGAAAATCCTATATCCTCTGCAATTTCCCATGATAACTGTACGGTGATCCAACATGAGTGAAGATCAATTTATGGGAAATTTGTATCAAAGGTTTCCAGTTACAATTGAGAAAGGAAAAGGATCTCATGTTTGGGATGTAGAAGGAAAAGAATACATTGATTGTATGGGAGGCTATGGAGTTGCTCTTGTGGGACATCAAAATGAGCGAGTTGTAAGCGCAATTAAGGAACAAGTTGACAAAATTATTACAGTTCACAGTTCACTATACAACAAAACTCGAGAGGAGTTTCTCAAATTACTAATTGGACTGGCACCAAAAGATCTAACACAAGTTCATCTAAACAACAGCGGTGCCGAAGCAGTAGAGGCTGCAATGAAATTTGCAAGAAAGTTTACAGGGAAAAAAGGAATGGTTGCAATGAAAGGATCTTATCATGGGAAATCTTTTGGAGCGTTATCTTTAACTTTTAATCCAAAATACAAAAAAGCGTTTCAGCCTTTGGTTGAAAAAGTTTCTTTTGCATCTTACGGGGATATTGAATCTCTCCGAGAGGTAGTGGATGATGATACTGCTTTTGTAATTTTAGAACCCATCCAAGGTGAAAGTGGAATTATTGTACCTCCAGACGGATTTTTGCAGGAGGTTCGAAAGCTATGCGATGAGAAAGGAATTCTTCTAATTTTTGACGAAATACAAGCAGGTCTTGGAAGAACAGGACGATTATGGGCTTGTGACCATTGGAATACTTCACCAGATATTTTGTGCCTTGCAAAAGGAATTGCAGGAGGAGTTCCAATGGGAGCCACATTGGTAAGACCAGATATTTTAGCATCTATTAGCAAAGGAGAACACTCCTCAACTTTTGGTGGTAACCCGCTATCCTGTGCTGCAGGAATCGCAGCTCTAAAAGCTCTTACTGAAGATGGACTGATAGAAAATTCTGAAAAGATGGGAAAAATTTTCAGAGATGGGTTAGAGAAACTAAAGGAAAAGCATTCAATCATCAGAGAGATTAGAGGGAAGGGACTAATGATTGGAGTAGAGATGAAGTTTGAGGTTAGAGATATTTTGATGAATTTAATTAAAGAAGGGGTGTTGATGCTCTACTCTGGACGAAACATCTTGAGAATTCTCCCTCCGCTAGTAATATCCGAAGGAGACATAACAAAAGTTTTACAAAGCTTAGATTTGGTACTTAGTGAAGAGGAAAAAAAGAGAAATGCTCAAGGATAAGGTAGACGGAAAAATTATTGAATATCTAAAGGAAAATTCTAGAGAATCTTTTGTAGACATAGGTAAAAAGCTAAAACTATCAGAATCAGCAGTTAGAAGAAGAGTAAAAAACCTAGTAGATAGCGGCACAATCAAGAGGTTTACTTTGGAGATGGGAGAAGAAAATGTAACTAGCGCAATAGTTCTAGTATCTGTTGATTCTGCAACTGATACTTCAAAGGTTTCCCTAAAGCTTGCAAAGCTTGAAGGAGTAAAGACAGTTTATGAAATAACAGGACAGTACGATATTACGACGATCATCAGTGCTTCAAACATCTCAGAGATAAACAACAGTATTGATGCCCTTCGAAAAATTTCAGGCGTAATTGACACAAACACTGTGATTATTTTAAGAAAAATTATTTAAAACGACATTCGGTTTTATTTTTCGAAATCTTGCCAGAATAGGATCATTTTAGTAGAATTTCAACGAACCTAGTACGAATATGTTTATATGCTCAATTTAGGTCAGCGATTTCTGTATTGAAAGATCCCAATTACTATGCTGATTTGTATAACTCGTATGATAAAAACCCAAAAAAGATCAGGGTTCTAGATAGTACTCTAAGGGAAGGAGAACAGCATCCAGGAGTTTCCTTTACCAACAAGCAGAGAATCCAAATTGCTTGGATGTTAGATTATTTTGGAGTTGACCAAATTGAAATATCTCCTGTTGTTTCAAATGATCATAAGGAAGCAGTCAAGACAATAATCAAACAAGGATTAAAGGCAGATATTGTTTCTCACGGACGAGCTCTCAAAGAAGACATCGATGTTTCACTTAGCTGCGATGCAAAGTGGTGTGCAGCTTATCTTGGTATTTCAGATATTCACCTAAAGGATAAGCTCCGTATAACACGAGAACAAGCAATGGAAAGAGCTGTGGGAACAGTAGAGTATGCAAAGTCACACGGATTAAAAATTAGATTTACAGTAGAGGATGGAAGCAGAGCAGAGCCGGAGTTTCTATTAAAAATGTGCAGAGCAATTGAGGAAGCCGGAGTTGATAGAATTAGCCTTCCAGATACAGTTGGCATAATGCGTCCAGTGGGAATGTATAATTTTGTTAAAAAAGTTAGAGAGGTAGTAGATACTCCTCTTGATGCTCATGTTCACAATGACATTGGTTTTGCAGTAGCAAATGCGTTTGCAGCATGCGATGCAGGAGTAGATCAAATACACACCACAATAGACGGGATAGGAGAAAGAACAGGTATTCCATCTCTTGCCGAAGTTTCAGTGGCTCTTACTTTTCTTTACAAATCACCTAATGACTTTAGATTAGATATGCTTCAAGATTTATCAAGATTGATTGAAGATTATACCTCAATTAGACCATACGACTCAAAACCAATTGTAGGAACTTCAGCATACAAGCACAAGGCAGGAACCCATCTTGCAGCAATTTTGAAAAACCCAGCTGCCTATGAGCCAATTCCCCCTAGGACAGTAGGTAACAGAAGAAGAATTGTTTTTGGTGAGCTGGCAGGAAAGACAGGAGCATCTTATTTAATGTCCATATTAGGTCTTGAAAAAGACAACGAGTCTGCAAAGGCATTAGCTGCAGGCCTTAAGAATCTCAGATTGGGAGATTTAATCGAGATTCCTCTAGAGGACAGACTTGAAAAAAAGATAATTAATGACGATAAAGGAGAAAAATCCGAGGAAAAATAATGGCAAAATGTGATGAATGTGATGCAGATATCTCCATACCAAGCGATGCTTTGGAAGGAGAAATTGTAACATGTCCCGAATGCGGTGCAAGTTTTGAGTTAGCAAAAGGTTCAGATGGTTTCGATCTAAAGCCGGCCCAGACGGTTGGCGAGGATTGGGGACAGTGAATCCAGAAGTAACGATTCTTTACGATACCATCCGATGGGAAGAAAAGGCTCTGCTAGAAGCTGGCAAAAAAAAGAACATCAATATCCAGATGGTCGATTGTAAAAAATTATCGTTAGATTTAGAAAAAAAACCAGAAGACTACGGGGCTGTAATTCAGAGATGCGTCAGCTACTACAGAAATTTGCATTCAACTGCAGCACTGGAAGGTTTAGGAGTAAATGTGATAAACTGCCTAAATACAGGAATTTTTGCGGGGAACAAGCTATTCACCCACATGCTACTAAAAAAATACGGAGTTCCAACACCAAACGCAACAGTTGCCTTTTCAAAAGATGCTGCAATTGAAGCTCTTGAGGAGAACGGATATCCCAAAGTAATTAAACCAACTGTTGGAAGCTGGGGACGACTAATTTCAAAATTAAACGATAAAGATTCTGCTGAAGGAATTATAGAAAGTAGAGAAAAAATGTATCCAATTTACCAAGTTCATTATCTGGAGGAATTTGTAAAAAGACCACCAAGAGATATTCGAGCCATTATGATTGGAGATAAAATAGTTGCAGCAATTTACAGGACATCAGGCGACGGAAGCTGGAAGACAAACATGGCGCTTGGAGGAACTGCGACACCCTGCGAAGTCACATCAGAAATGGAGGAGATGTGCATAAAGGCAAAAAATGCGGTTCAAGGCCAAATTGTCGGAGTGGATTTGATGGAGAGTGATGAGAGAGGATTAGTAGTTCATGAGGTTAACAATACAACTGAATACAAAAACACCGTAAGAGTGTGCGGTGTGGATATACCTTCATTAATGCTGGATTACGCGATAGAATCTAACAAGTGAGAATTGGACACCACATTTACCGTAACACCTAGATTTGCAGTTAAGATGCTTGAGAAAGCTCTTCGATTGTACACACCTTCACTTAATGAAAGAGCGATGGCTGAATTCCTTGCAGACAAGTGTGATGATTTGGGATTTGAAGATATTGAAATTGATGAAGTTGGAAATATCATAGCCAAGAAAGGTTCTGGATCACCCAAGGTTCTTTTATGTGGTCATATGGACGTCGTTCCAGGAAAAGTCAAAGTAAGAAAAGAAGGAGACTCCCTATATGGCCGGGGAGCATCAGATGCCAAAGCTCCTCTCATGGCAATGCTTTTTGCAGCAGCATCAATTCAAAATAACAACGGCACCATAATTTTTGTTGGAGCAGTAGATGAGGAAGGAAACGCCACAGGAATTAAAAATTTAGTAAAAAAACAGCTTGATGTCGATTATGCAGTTTTTGGAGAACCAAGTGGAATCAAACAAGTAACAATTGCATACAAAGGAAGACTGGCGATTAATCTAAAAGTGATTGTGAAGGACAGTGCGCATGCTAGTGCCCCTTGGCTTTCTAAAAATGCAATTGAGGAATCTGCAATATTTACAAGTGAATTGAAAAAAGGATTAGAAGAGGGACAGGAAAATCGATCAAAAGGAATGCTTCTCACCTCAACACTTACAGAAATTACAGGTGGAACAAGCCACAACGTTACTCCAAAAGAGTGTGCAGCAACGCTAGACATTAGAATCCCAGTTGATATGAACTGTAAATCAGTAGAACAAAAAATTGCAACTTTGGTAAAAGACATTGCAAAGAGAAGAGAGGTCGAAGCGTTTTACTCGATACTTGATGAGACTGAACCCTTCGAGGCCCCTCACAATTCTCCAATAGTAAGGGCATTTACCTTAGGCGTAATGGAAGTGGAACATTCTAGACCCACATTAATTCGCAAAACTGGAACAGGAGACATGAATGTGATTGGAAATCAGTGGGACATTCCAGTTGTAACATATGGACCAGGAGATCCTCACGAAGCTCATACCATTGATGAGAAGGTTTCAATTGATGAGTACCTTAGAGGAATTGAAATCTTGAAAAAAACTCTACATCACCTAAAAAGACTTCACGATAGGAAAATGAAGATTCAGTAATGCTGTATTTTGTAGGGTTAGGAATTTCAGGCGCAAAATCCATACCTCTTGAGGCGCAGGATATTTTATCAAAAGCAGACATCGTTTACTTGGAGCAGTTCACTAGCCCTATTGGCAAATCTGATCTTGCTAAAATTAAAAAAATGACCCACGGCAAATTCAAGCCCGCAAAAAGATGGATGGTCGAGGATGGAAATGAAATTTTGAAAAATGCAAAGAGAAAGAAAGTCGTACTGCTATCTTACGGTGATCCTTACATTGCCACCACTCATATCGAGTTGAGGACACGTGCAATCCAAGAAAAAATAAAAACACAATCCATCCATGCGTCGTCATCTCTGACTTCGATGATTGGAGAGTGCGGTCTTCACTTTTACAAAATTGGCAGGATAGCAACCATAATGAGTGAGATGAAATCACTTACCACCCCATACTTTGTGGTTTACAAAAACATCATCGAGGGAAACCACACGGTTTTACTGTTAGAATACAATCAGGACAAGAATTTTTTCTTGGATCCAAAAGATGCCCTGGCTGGCTTGATTGAAACAGAAAAAGGTCAGAAAAGAAATGTAATAAATTTGTCAACCTATGCAATTGTTGCATCAAGAATAGGATTCAAAGACCAATCCGTCACTTCAGGGAAAATTTCCAGTTTGCAAAAAATGGATTTTGGAAAACCTCCACACACCGTAATAATAACGGGGCGTCTTCATTTTACTGAATCAGATGCCCTCAAAATACTTGGAGATTGTCTTGATGAGCCCTTTGACAACTCGGAAAAGACAAAAAAGATTTCAGTGCAAATGATGAAAAAGTATGTTCCCATGGTAAGAGAGGCCCTAGAGGAGATAGAGCCACACTACAAAGGCCAAAAGGAGTTCAGAGTTATTTTGGAAAATGCAGATCTGTACATTCAGGATGCTGAAAAATTTTTGGAAGAGGGGCAAGATGAGGTGGCCATACTTAGCATCGGATACGCTGATGGGCTGGTTGATGCATTACGATTGGCCAAGGGCTTTGATCCCAAAATGTAACCATCGATGAATTAAAGAGAGGGCATTTTCTAGAAAATAAAGTTGAAACCAATAGAGAAATTAATTTTATCATCATTGTATGTAGCATCGGTTAGCGACAGGACACCCGTCGAAATAATCAAAGAGAATGGAGGAGTTACAGAGGAGGTAATTGATACAAAAATTGACGAGTGTATAGCAAATCAACTGATAAAAGAAGACAGAAAAACTTTGACTGAGTTGGGTAGAACATCGCTCAAGGTAGTTTTAGCTGGCGGGGTTTTTGATATTATTCATCCAGGGCACATTCACACCCTAAAGGCAGCCAAAGACCTTGGTGATGTTTTAGTTGTAGCGATTGCTACTGACAAGACTGCTGAGAAAATGAAAAAACGCCTTCCCCTCCATACCCAAGACCAGAGAAAGATGCTGGTGGATGCTCTATCAATAGTTGATGTAGGAATTGTAGGAAATGAAGAAAACCTCTTCAAGACAGTGGATTTAATTCGTCCTCAAATTATCGCATTGGGATATGATCAAGTTCACCAAGAAAAGTTCATCATAGAGGGCTGTAAAAAGATAAATCTCAACGTAACAGTTGCAAGACTTCAATCCCCCATTCCAGAAGTATCAAGTTCTATTATAGAAAAGAAATACGGCGAGAATATTCATGGAATTTAGATTATTTTCCATTGATTGAAATTGTTATTGATATTTTAGAGCCATCAGAAAGATTTGCTGTTTTTCTCAGATTGTCTTTTGCGATGAGCTCAATTGTTGATGTGTCATGGTGGGTTCGTTCCAATCGAATAAGCTCGCAGTCAATTGAGGAATTTAATTTTGCCTTGAAACATTTTACCCAACCATAGGTTCTCTTTCCGTCAGAGTAACCATCGATGTGTGTTCCTTCCATCTCTTCAAATTGCCTAATTGCCTCAGTATATTCTTTTTTTCCAAGTTTTACATTAAAAGTTCCAGGAAATGGAATGTATCCTATTTTTGATCTGAATTGCTTTGTGTAACCTTTTAGCGACATATAGTATGCCCCCTCACCCATCCCTGAAACAAGAGTTCCTTTCAACAAAACATTTGAAGAAGAAGAGGTTAGACTTTTTTGCAATGCTTGTGAAAGTTTAACCATCTCAGAGTAACCCTTGGTGGTAATTTTGACTGAGATTTTTCTTCCGCTAATTATCCTCTCAATAAAGCCACTATTTTCAAGTTCTAGTAAATGCTTGGACGCTGCCTGCTGAGATTTTTTAATACTTTTTCCAAGCGAGGAGGTAGTGGTTGTAACGAAATTGTATTTTGCTCCTTTAGATAAAAGAAATGTAAGGGTTAGAATGTGCTGAATTTTTAGTTCAGTCATCTAGAAACCCTATGCTACGCCTAATTCACCAAATGTTTTTAGATTTAGACCTTCAGAGTCAGATAATTTTGCAACTCGATGTCCAATTACGCATTCAATACCAGCATTTCTTGCACCTTCTAAGAGCCTCTGGGTAATTATTCCATCTAAAAGAAGATATTTGATTCCTGATTGTGTTGATAGTTTACTTACAACTTCACTTATTGGAACTTTGAAGATTTCTTTTTGATCACCGTCCAAAGCTACTGCCTCTAATGTTTCATTAAGGTCTGGAAAAACCTTGGCAGCTAATTCAGCTATTGGTTTATCATCTTCATTTTTGAGAACGACAGGAGCAGGCCCTCCACTTTCAATTTCTTCTTTAACTGGTTTTAGAATTTCATCTAATCTTTGTGGAGTTAATTCTTCAACTTCCACGCCGTTGTCTGCTTGTAACTCGTAATCAAGATTCACAACGGAGGTAAGCTCCTTTAAGATAAAACCACCTGCTCTATCCCCATCAAGGAAGGCAACTACAGTGTCTTTAGTTTTACATAATTCTTTAATGGATTCATCGATTTTAGCGCCTTCAATTGCAAGTACATTATCATATCCTGCCCTAAGAAGGTTAATTACATCTGCTCGTCCTTCTACTAAAATTATCCATTTAGAGTCAAAGACACCAGAACTGCAGGTGAGTTTTGACGGACCATATACGGTTAATTTTCCAGCGTCACCCTCATGTACATCTTTTAGCATATTTTCTCCTTCACTTACGGTTTTAGTAGCCCAGCGTTGTTTGATCTCTTTTGCACGTTTTACAATATCATCTTTCTTTGCTGCCCTAACATCATCAATTGAAACTAATTTGAAATTACAATCAAATGGACCAACTTTGTCAATGCTTTCAATTCCTGCAGCAATCAATGCACATGTATCAATATCAGTACTCATTGGGATAACAGCTCCACCTGTAGTGGTATTTGCAGTTGACTTTGAATCAACTTCTATACGGCCAACTTTAGAAACTCGTTGCAGCTCATTCAGATTCATCTCCGGGCCTAACAGTCCTTCTGTCTGACCGAAGATTGCACCGATTATGTCTGCTCTTTCAACGAGCCCATCAACTTCATAGGAAAGTTTAACGTGATATTTGACAATTCCTGATTGAGGCATAAATTGTTCATCTCCTTAATTTTCATGGTTGTCTTTTCGTTTCTCGATATATGAGGGTATCGCAAGAATATGAGCAAACTTTCAGAATTTTTCAAAAAATATCTGAAAAAATACTTCAATATACATTGGGATAATCAAAAAATTAAAAATAAAAAAACTGGCTTATTCAGTGCTAAAAGAGTGACCACAAGAGCAGGAATTTGTAACATTTGGATTGTTGATTTTAAATCCTGAGCCCATTAGGCTTTCAATATAGTCTACGTTTGCACCTTTTAGATGGTCTACACTGTAGCTGTCTATGATTAGTTTTACACCGTTTTCTTCAAGCACCAAATCATCTTCTTCTGGTGCCTTTTCAAAGCCCATACCATAAGAAAGACCGGAGCAACCGCCACCTTGAACGTATACTCGAAGGTATTCGGGATTATCAGTTTCTTCTTTCATAAACTCTGCAATCTTTTCTGCAGCTTTTGGAGTGACAGTGACCAACTTTTGGGTTTGTTCAGATGCCATAATAACACAAAAAGTCGCTTCAAATTATAATAAGCTTTTCCCACTAGACCCACTAGTAATTCAAGAAAATAGTTTCAAACTAGGGATTTTATCAAATTTTCAGAAAATTTGATAGTTATTGCCCTGAGGTATCCAAGGAAACATCTGATGCGATTACAATCCCAATTACCTTATCATCGCTGATTATTGGAAGTTTTCGGATTTGTTTTGAGGCCATTAGTTCTGCGGCATCATTGATCTCAGTCTCTGGATTGATGGATATTAGCGGTGTGGACATTATTCTTCTAATTGGAGTGTCAGAAGGATAGGAGTGGGCAATTATTTTTATGGTTAGGTCTCTGTTTGTCACAAGACCTACAGGTACCTGGTTTTCTAAAACTACGACAGCCCCTGCTTTTGAATTTTCCATTAATTTTGCTGCCTCATAAGCTGGAACAGATGAATTGACTGACAGGACAGAATCGTCCAAAAGTTTCTCAATCCACAACCTGAGTGTTGGACTAGTAGTATTCATAGATAAGATTTGGATTTCAAATATTTCAATGACTAAATTGAATCTCAGCTTTGATAATCATGTTCGTTAAAATCAGACCCCAATGCAACTTTTAAAATTACAGTAGAATCTGTCGTCTGGAATTTTAGATCCTTATCAGATGCAAAGTTTCTAAATACTTGCGTTAAAAGCTGCTCAGTAAATACAGACCACTTTAAACCCAAATCATGCTGTATGATAAACGAATGTAATTCGCCTTCCACTCGATGATCAGAATTCATTCCAGAGGCTCTCATGTAATCCTCCAAAGTTTCTATGCAACGCTCTAAATCATAACCTCCTTTTATGAACATGACAGTGTTTTTTATCATTGGGAACACTACATTGATTATTTCATCGATGTCCCTTCCATCAAGCTCTTCTCCCAAAGTTTCAAGAATTTCTTTTGGTACTGGAATCATTCCAATTTTTTCAGAGTATCTGTCCCATTGGAGGTATCTTTCAAGAATTTGTCTAACCAAAACATTTTGAGAAATTTTTTTTTGCTTTGCCTCCCCATCAAGTTCATCTATCATCTTCTCTGGAAGCCTGTAAGTTATACTTCGGGTGGGCTCTTTTTTTTGCTGTTGCTCCCTTCCCAATACCATGATCTTAACATTTGGGTCTTCTAGTCAGATATTAATTCATGTTTCTAAGGAAATCAAAAGAAAACGACCTAAGATTTTTTATTAATAATTTAGATTTTTTATCTTTAATAAAAATAAGAAGGAAATTGGGAGTAGCCTATTTTTTTGATTTATTGACAAAAGCAGTCATACGCTCTTCTCTGTCAGGGTGAGTAAAGCAGTTTCTCCAAGCTAAAAGTTCAATTGAAAGACCTGTGTCAAGGTCTGCGTTTCTTCCTTTGTTAATGGCAACCTTTGACATCTGAACACCCATCGTAGAGTTTCCAGATATCTTTTGTGCCATCTTCAAAGCTTCTGCTTGTAATTCTGCAAGAGGAACGACTTGGTTTACCAAGCCAATTTCTTTTGCTTCATCTGCTTTTACCATCTTGCCAGTATAGACAATTTCTTTTGCCTTTGCTATTCCCACAATTCTCATCAATCTTTGAGTTCCACCCCATCCAGGAGGAATACCGATTGTAACTTCTGGTTGACCTAGTCTTGCAGTATCAGCTGCAATTCTAATGTCACAAGACATTGCAAGTTCGCAACCACCACCTAAAGCAAAACCGTTTATGGCTGCAATTGTGGGTTGTTTTACAAGCTCAACTGTAGATGTTACAAGCTGACCTGTTTTTGCATACTCTACTGACTCGTCTGCAGAAATTTTTGACATATACTCGATGTCAGCGCCTGCAGAGAATGCCTTTTCGCCTTCGCCAGTTAGGATGATAACTTTTACGTTATCATCGTGGTTTAGGTTCTCAAAAGTTTGTATGAGTTCCTTTGCAACATCTGTGTTCATGGCATTGAGTTTGTCTGGTCTGTTAATTTTGACAGTACAAATGCCATCAGAAGTAGATGTGGTAACTAGTGACATGATAATTTGCGAAGGCACACGAGACTTAAATGTTCTCTATTTTCCTTGTATTTTGCCCAATTGAACTAATGCACCTGCTGCTTCAACCCAAGTTCGAAGGTCTTGGTAAACTGGGACATTGTGTTTCTCAACTAATTTTACCATTTTTTCAGTATATGGACCACCATTACATCCAACTAGTAATGGTTTCTTTCTTTTCTTTTGGAAATCAGCAAGATAATCAACAATTGTTTCTTCAAGGGGATCATCTTGGAAAACAAACCATGGCATAGCAATATCGATATTTTTTTCTTCCATGAATTGTTCAATGACAAATTTATAATCATTTGCAGTTGCACCACCACCTACATCTGCTGGATTACCATTGTGAATAGGAACAGCTGGTGGGAAATGAGCTTTCATTTTTTTGATACGTTCTGGGGATAACTTTCCTATTGTAAGACCAAATCTTTCTAATTGATCCATTCCACCAATCATTGGACCAGCACCATTACTAGTCATAGCAACCCTATTTCCCTTTGCAGCTGGTTGCCATGCCAGTGCCTTTAAGACGCCAGCTAGTTGTTGATAACTATCAACTGAAATAATTCCTGCTTGTTTGAATGCTCCCATAATGATTGCATTTGAGCCACCAAGCGAGCCTGTATGTGATGCTGCTTGTTTTGCACCCATTGCAGTTCTCCCACTCTTCCAAATTACTATTGGTTTCTTTGTTTCTTTCATAACACGTTTGGCAGTATTGATGAATTTTCTTCCATCTCCAAAACCTTCAACGTATAATCCAATAACTTTAGTTTGAGGATCATTTGCAGCATACCATATCATGTCTGCTTCATCAACATCAGAACGATTACCAAAACTTATCATTTTTGATAATCCAAACGTATCTGCACTTTCTAACATACTAATTCCCATTGTTCCACTTTGTGAGAAAAAGCAAACTGGGCCTAATTTTGAACGTAACATTCTTTCTTGTCCTTGGAACGCACAGTCAAGACGATTAGCAGCATTAAACATTCCAATACAATTTGGACCAATAATTCTAATTTTGTGTTTTTTAGATAATCTTGCCACTTCAGCTTCATATGCTGCACGTTCTCCACCAAGCTCTTTTCCTCCACCTGATACAATTACAACGCTATGAACTCCTTTCTTTGCACAGTCTTCTAAGACAGGAGGAGTCATAGACAAATCTACTGAAACTACAACAAGATCAACATTGCCTGGAATTGCTGAAACTGTTGGATAGCATTTTTGTCCAAAGATTTTGTCGGCCTTTGGATTAATTGGGTAAACCTTTCCTTTGAAATCATAATTTACTAGACTGTCTAAGATAGAGTTTCCAATCTTTCCTTTACTTGATGAGGCACCAACTAGAGCAACAGATTTTGGAGTAAAGAATGTCTCCATGTGTTCTTTGTTTGGTTTTTCTTTTGAGATTGAATTTTTCTGTAATTCTTTGTTTAGGATAATTTTTGCATCAACCACAAAGTGTGATTTTGGATAAACAATTACCGGGTTAAAGTCAATACTGTTAATGTAATCGGCATTTTCTACGCCTAATTTTCCAATATCAACTAACATTTTTGCAACCATGTTAAGATCAATAGATTCACTTCCTCTGAAACCTTTGAGAAGTTTTGAACCCTTTAGTTCGTTGATCATGGACTTTGCATCAGAAGTTGTAATTGGAAGCATTCTAAATGCAACATCTTTCATGACCTCTGTCATGATTCCACCCAAGCCAACCATGATAACTGGTCCGAATTGAGGATCATTTTGAATACCAACAATTAGCTCTACACCTTTTGGAACCATCTTTTCAAGAAGAATTCCTTTAACATCTACTCCTTTCTTTTTAGAAAGTCTACCGTACATGTCAGTGAATGTCTTTTTAACATCATTGACATTATCGATTCCAACTTTAACACCACCCACATCAGTCTTGTGTAAAATTTGTGGGGATACTACTTTCATTACAAGTGGAAATCCAATTTTCTTTGCTTGCTTTGCGGCCTCATCTGCAGAAGTGGCAAGTGCAAAAGGCGGAACCTTTACTCCATAACTTTTGAGAATAGATTTTGAGGATTCTTCGGTGATAACTTTGTGATCAGTATTGATAATTTCATCAAAAATTTTCTTTACTGCAGCCATAACCAATCGATCGAATCAAAACTTAGTATATTAAACTTTGGTCAAAGTTGAAATGATGATTTGAAATTGTTGTAAAAATTTCTCATATTGGTTTTGACAATTGAAATATTTTCATCAATGTCAGATCTAATTTTTTGAGGATTAATGTATGGTATGTTTTGTAATTTTTCCTCAGTTTTATCAAGCCACAGATTTACCATTTCTTCATTTACTTCTAAATGAAATTGTAGCCCCACCGCACTTTTGAATTGAAATGCCTGATTTGGGTAATTCTCCGAGCTTGCCAATAGAACAGAACCTTCAGGTAAATCAAAGGTGTCACCATGCCAGTGAAAAACAGTAAATGGGTTTTCAAATCCTGAAAATAGGCTTGAATTAGCCTGAGGAATCAAATCATTGTAAAACCCAATCTCTTTTTTTGGGCCTTGGTAAACTTTACCGCCAAATGTTTTAGCAATAAGTTGAGAACCCAAACAGATTCCAAGAACTGGTGTGTTTTCCTCTACGCTTTGTTTGATGAGTTTTTGCTCTTCTTGCAAATACGGAAGGTTATCATTTGCACTGTCAGGAGATCCTAAAATTACTACAAGAGAATAATGTTTTTCTGGAATTGCCTCATGCTTTGCGTGAACGGATTGTATTTTAAAACCATCTTTCGTTAGAAGTTCACCCAAATACCCAGAGCCCTCTATCCTAGTATTTTGCACAAGTAAAACATCAGACATGATTTTTTTTTATTAAAACTGTTTAATATGTTAAGACAAACAATACAGTGTGATTGTAGAGGAACAAGAAGTTATGGAGATTAAGGATTTTGTGTCTCGTCTAAATTCAATGAAAGAAAGTGTTGTGGTGGTAGAAGGTAAACGAGATTCTGAGGCTCTGAAGAAAATTGGATTTTCCGGAAAAGTTGTAGAGTTTCACAAGTTTGGAGGGATGATAAATTTTGCAGACTCTGTTGCAAGACATGAAAGTCTAATCATACTTTTTGATGGTGACAGGAAAGGAAAATACTTTACACGAAAAACAATTCAGTTGTTACAGAGAAGGACAAAAGTAGATTTGACATTCAAAAGAAAACTAACGTCAATTACAAAAGGAAAAATCAGATTTATTGAACAGTTGGTTTGTTACGAATCCTATCTAGTCTAGGTTTATGGCCAGATACCTTTATGGTTAAATGCCTCAAGAACTCTCTGTACTGCTAATACCATGGTCGCTTTTCTCATGTCGATTTTGTGCTTCTTAGATAGGGCATACGCATCTTTGAATCCTTTTGTAATGTTTGCCTCCATCTTCTTTGCCACTTCATCAAAGGTCCAATAGTAACCCATGTTGTTTTGTACCCATTCCAGGTAGGAAATACAAACACCGCCAGAGTTGGCTAAAATATCTGGGATTACCAAAATGTTCTTTTTGAAAATTACTGGGTCTGCTTCGGGTAACGTTGGACCATTTGCAGCTTCTGCAATAATTTTACATTTGAGATTTTGTGCAATCTTTGCATTAATTTGATTCTCTAGTGCACCTGGGACTAGAATATCACACTTTGTTGTAAGCAAATCTTCAGTTGAGATTTTTTTACTTCCAGGATATCCAACGACAGAGCCAGTCTTTTCTTTGTATGCCATAATTTTTTCTGTCTTTGCACCCTTTGGAATCGAGATTGAACCTTTAGAATCACTAACCCCAATTACAGTTGCACCCATTTTTTCCAGATAGATTCCTGCAAATGTGGATGCATTTCCAAATCCTTGTAGAACAACTTTTGCACCTTTTAGTTTTATTTTCAAAGTTTTTGCAGCTTCTCTTACGGTATATGCTGCTCCTAATCCAGTTGCAACATTTCTTGCAAGTGAACCTCCCATTGAAATTGGTTTTCCAGTAATTACACCTGGAGAATATTTGTTGCCGTTAAGTTTGCTAAAGGTATCCATGATTTGGGTCATTTCTCTCCCTGTAGTGTAAACATCAGGAGCTGGAATATCTTTTTGAGGTCCGATAATTTCAGAAATTTTATAAGCAAATCCCCTAGTTAGCCTATCTAGTTCGCCGTCGCTAAGTTTCTCAGTTTTTGGGTTTACATAGATTGCACCTTTACCTCCACCTAAAGGAATGTCAACAATTGCACACTTCCATGTCATCCAGGAAGAAAGGGCCATAACTTCGCGCTCCATGTACTCCACACCACCTTCAGGATTAAAGTAACGAATGCCTCCCTTGTATGGACCTCTGTCGTTGTTATGTTGACTCCTAAAACCTGTGAAAATTCTAATTTTACCATTATCCAATTTGACTGGAATCTTTACTCTCAAAACTTTGTTTGGCATTGCCAGATAATTTCGCAATTCTTTGTCTTTAATTCCTAAAACATCACATGCATCATTGACTTGTTTGGTTGCATTGGCAAACGGATCTGACTTGACCAAGTTGTTCGTATTTGAAGAATTAGGATTATATAAGTTTGGTTTGATATTTTTGATCGCGGTTTCTGAACATAAAATCAAAGATAGACTTTCTTGTGGTTCATTTTTCTATCGAGTTTGTCAATTGCCTCATCAAGTGCGCTTATGTTAATCTCGAGAAAGTTTGAGAGGTGATAAATCGCACCGTATTTGTCACCAATCTTGGATACCATATTGTTTTTCTCAAGGACCTTCATGTGGTGCTGAACTGCTTTGTAATCGAGACTAAGCTCCTGAGATAACTGGTGGGTGTTGAATGGTTTTTCAAGAAGAAGCATAATTATTCTCAGTCTTGTAAAGCCACCTCTTGTGCTAGTAAAAAGGTAAAACAATAGCTTGCGGGTTTCTTTATCTGGTTTTCTTTGCTCAGGGTCGGATTTGGATCGTATGATCTCCTTAAATTCTAAGAGTTGATCTGTGCTCAAATTCTTTACCTTGAATAATGTGGGTCAATTCTGCTTAAAACCCTATTTCCAAATCTTTTCCATATCTTTTTGGATTAAGTCCCGATAATTACCCTTAAATTGACTTAGAGGCGACTTGACATATCATGATGGCATCACGCGGTTACGATATGACTCCAACAATGTATTCTCCAGACGGGCGAATATACCAAGTAGAGTACGCAATTGAAACCGTAAAGCGTGGAACATTAGCACTTGGGATTAAAACCAAGGATGGGGTTATCATGGCAGTTGAAGAAAAACCAAGGGCACTTCAAACAAGTAACGTTACACAAAAAATATTCCAAGTTGATTTTCATATAGGCGTAGCAGCTGCAGGATACATACCAGATGCAAGAGTCCAGGTAGATAATGCAAGACTGTTCTCTCAAGGAAGCAAGATGACGTATGATGAGGCAGTGGAAGTAGAGACAGTTGCAAAACACCTAGCAGACCAATCTCACCAATTTACACAATATTCGGGAGTTCGTCCAAATGGGGTTGCCTTGATTATCGCCGGAGTTGACCAGAAAGGAGAATCAATCTATGTGACTGATCCAAGTGGAACTTTTGTACAGTATGCAGCAATTGCAATAGGTGCAGGTTCTGAAGACGTAAATGCATTTTTGGAGAAAAATTACAATTCTGACATGAGTCTTGAAGATGCAGCAGCACTTGCCATAGCAGCAATAAATCTAAAGGCAGAGGCAAAAGAAGGAGTCGAGTATGTAAAGATGGCAAAGGTATCCAGCAAAGACAAGGTCTTTGAAAAAATTACTGATTCAGATTTAAAAAATTATTCTCAAAATGCTTCAAAGTTTACTGCGCAATAAACTGCAGTCATTTGAATTTGAAAATCATTTACATTATTTGAGTGAGTGCAGATGGGTTTAGGAAGTTATTGGGGTGAAGTAATAGAAGTTCTTCGCGAAATCATTCCAGTATATGACAAGGTAAACTCTTACATCTCACTTGGCAAAGACGTAGAGCACAGAAATCGTGGGATAAGAGGAAGGGTTCTGCCAGGAAATAAAATTCTTGATGCAGGTTCCGGTTTTGGAAACATGTCAAAGACTGCATCAAATCAGTGTGATGGGGATATTTCGATTACACTCTATGACCCACTTGTCCCAATGCTGAAAAACACTGGTACTTTCTTTGAGAAAACTCCAGACATGGCAAGCGGAGTGTTTGAACACATCCCTTTTAGAGATACAGAGTTTGATGCAGTGTTGTGCGGTTACTCGCTAAGGGATGCCATTAATCTTAGAATTGCAATCTCTGAGATTCACAGAGTTTTGAAAAAAGACGGAAGATTTGTAATCGTTGATTTGGGAAAACCGGATGAACCATTTATCAGGTTTGGTGTTTCATTTTACCTCAGAGCAATTTTGCCCATTTTGGCTCTGATTGCGGGAGGAAGGCTGGGTCTGAAATTTGCAACACTTTATGGCACCTACAAAAGATGGCCTAAAAACAAAAAGCTCGAGGATCTCCTTTTGGAAAAATTCTCCAGAGTGGAGTTCGAGAAGGATCTTATGGGCGGGGCAATAATGGTTGCAGCATACAAATGAACAGAGCTTTAATTCTTGTAAACCTTACAGGTCTGATCATCGGAATATCGTATGGTCTTCATGGACCGATACTTCCAATCTTTGCAAAAAACATAATCGGAGCGTCTTACTCGGAGCTAGGTCTAATCGGCCTCGCAAATTTTATCCCATACATGTTCATCCCAGTTTTTGTAGGGATCCTTCTTGACAAGTTCAACAACGGGTATCTCCTGGCAATAGGCGCTGCAGTCAACTCTGCGTCAATCTATCTTCTCTCAATAGCACATTCAGTTCCAGAAATCATGGGTTTTAGAATAATGACAGGTGTGGCCCATGCTTTTTTTTGGCCTCCGTGTGAATCGATAATTTCAAAGGAGAGTACCGAAAAAAACAGAGTTCGAAACATCTCTTGGTTTACAATGTTTTTTGTTTTGGGATTTATGATAGGTCCACTTTTAGGAACCGTATTTTTAGAAGAGCTTGACCTCACATACCGAATTCTATTTCAGGTGACGGCATTTATTTTGGCAACTTCAATAGTCTCCGCACTTTTAGTTTCAAGGAGAAGCAAAAAGATTCATCATGAGAGGTTTTCCCTTTCATCGCTCAAAGAGATGAAGAAATTCCCCGAGGTCCTTATCCTTTTGATTTTCTGCACATCATCGTTTGGCATTATCCTGTCAATTTATCCTGCTTTTCTAGATGACAACGGAATGTCAGATACGGACATTTTGCTTTTGTACTTTGCGTTTGGAGTATCACGAGTTGTATCTCTTGCTTTGGCAGGGAGGTTCTCAAGGAGAACAAGCCAAACTCTGATTGCGGCTACCATTGCAGTTTCAGCGGGGTTGGCCCTATCTGCAGTATCGGACTCTATCATCGTTTTTGGAGTCGCTCTGGTGCTTATGGGATTTGGTTTTAGCATATTTTTCCCTTTGACGTTAGAGATTATTTTGAGCAAAACAAGAAAAGGAATCTCAGGCAAGATGATTGGAGCGTATGAAACAGTGTTTGGAATTGGATGGGCAGTAGGACCAACGATCGGAGGACCCCTAACTCAATCCTTTGGAGCACAAGCACCATATCTTGTGTTTTTCGTAATTGGGATAGGAGTAACAACGCTTGCCATCATTTCACGGAAGAAGTTAGAACCCAGACGAATTCAGAGGATTTAATTTCCGAAAAGAGGCTCAAAAATACAATTTCAAAAGCATTACGTTTAATTTCAAATAAAGTCATTTGATACCATGATTGAGCACTCTTTGAACATTGTTGGTAGTGAGTGGATAATCATAATTTTTGTTGCTTTGATTCTATTTTTAGGAACCGGTCAGCTTCCAGGAGCTGCAAGAAAGATTGGTAAAGTAGTAAACCAATACAATCAGGCAAAAAATGATGTACAAAATCAACTAAAGGAGGTTTCAAACGATAATGTGAATATTTCAGGTCCTGTGGAGAATGAAAGGCAAAAAAATGAAATCATTGCAAATTCATTTGGAATCAGACCCGAGGGATTAACAGACGAGGAGTTGAGAAAATTAATTGAAAATAGAATTGGTCAAAAGAATACTGATGATTCAAAAAATTAAAAACTAGTTTAAATTAATTTGATTTTTTTATTCTATACATATTCTTATCAAGGCGTTTTTTTGCAAATTTGTAATAGTCAGGGACAATTTCAAAACCCAAGAATCTCCGCCCCAAAGTTTTACTTACGACTGCAACTTGTCCTGAACCTAAAAACGGATCCAAAACAAGGTCTTTTTTTTCACTAGAATAGTGCAGTATTTTTTCAATTAATTCAGAAGGAAGTTTTGTGGGGGTCTTTTCATCTCCGGTCCAATATTCTCTTTTAATCTCCCAAACATCTTCTTTATCTTTGTAGTGTAGGCTTCGTCCTTCAGGAGTTTTGTCTTCCTTTTTGAACCGAGAAAATGGAAAGAATTTTCTTTTTTTTTCGTCTTTGCATACATAAAGACAGTGATAATGGGAAGTTACAAATTTTTTTTTAGTTACCACACCAAACTGGTATTTCCATACAATATGATTAATTGTGGTAAATCCCACATCGTCAATTGCTCGAAGAATATCTTTAAGATTATTCCATCCCGAAAATACATACATGCCTCCAGATTCTTTTAGAACTCTATGAACTTCTTTCATCCAAGAATAGGTAAAGGCATAGTAATCCTCAGGTTTGATTTCGTTATATCCAGAAATAACTCTGGATGAAATACGATTATAATTTGCCTTTTTTGCCTTAAAATTTATGGCAAATGGGGGATCAGTTATCACCAGATCAATTTTATTTTCAGATATAGATTTCATCCCTTCAATACAATTAAGATTGTAAATTTTGTTAATTTCGATTTTCTTCAAATTTAGAATTCAAAAACATTCTCCATCTTAATAATGTCGTGAAATTGTTGATCAAAAAACTGTCAAACAATAAATTTCAAGTTATTTTCAATAGATTTGAGATTAAATGAAATTTTCATGTCCTAAATGCAATTCAAAAATAGAGATTCAAAAAACATTCAACAAAAAGATGCATGTATCTTGTACCAGTTGCGGAATAGAGGATTTGCTGGAATTTTCAAAAAATTATGACGAGGTATTTTTAGAATTTTTATCAAGATTTGATGAAGGTCTTGTATCAGAGAAGGGAATCTCTGAGAATCTAAAAGATGAGGGAATTGTAAGAGATGAAAATGAAATAAAGAAAATGATAGGTAAAAACAACCCAGATATTATTACTGAGGGTGTTCTTTTCTCAAAAAAAGACTATATCTCAGAGTACAAAATTTTGAAGCATCCTGAGCCTAAAATGGGCTGCACAGTAAATGAATTGGGCCTAGAAGATGGAATTACAAAATATCTGGAGGAAATACAAATTAGTCAATTTTACAAATTTCAAGAAGAGGCAATTAAAGAAATAGTTTTTGGTGAAAATGTAATAATTGAAGCACCAACTGCATCTGGAAAAACAGAGGCCTTTTTGATTCCGGTTATTCAAAAAATAAAAAACACAGGTGAATCTGGAAACGTTTTGGCAGTTTTTGTCTATCCTACAAAGGCACTTGCAAGGGACCAGTACCCAAAAATAAAAAGTTTTGCCGAAAAGATTGGAATCACTGTCAAAGTCTTTGACGGAGATACAAAACAAACAGAACGCAGGGAAATTTTAGACAACCCTCCACAAATTCTGGTTACAAATTTTGATGTGATCCATTACCACTTGTGGCACCAGACAAAATTTGCATCTCTTTTAACAACCGTAAAAATTTTGGTGGTAGATGAGGCCCATGTTTATTCTGGAATTTTCGGTTCTAACGTTCACTATATCATTAAACGATTAAAGAGAATTTGCTCAAACAAGCTTCAGTTTGTTGCAGCATCAGCAACCCTAGAGGAGGGCAAAGAATTCTGTGAAAAACTGTTTGACGCCCAGATGAAGATAGTTCATGGTTCTGGAAAAAAAGGACAAACAGATTTTGTAATGTTGTTTCCATCGCTTAGAAACCAACGAGCCCTAATGGTGGATTTGACAAAAAGACTGACGGAAAAAAATCACAAAACAATGGTGTTTAGCAACTCTCATCTAAATTCAGAACTTTTAGCAATACAAGCAAAAAAACAAAAAGTAAACATCAAAGTACACAGGGCAGGACTGATGGCAAACTACCGCAAGTCTGTTGAAAAAGACTTCAAAGGAGATTCTCTCCAAGCAATATCTTGCACGCCTACTCTAGAGTTAGGCATCGATGTAGGAAATGTTGATGGCGTAATCTCATCTACTATTCCTGTTAATCGACTAGTTCAGAGAATTGGAAGGGCAGCAAGAAAAGGACAAAGAGGATATGCATTTTTGGCACTTGGTAATGACCCAATATCACAATACTATAAGAACCATCCAGATGACTATTTTGAAGATGTAGAGAGAATCTGCATTGATCCAAAGAATCCGTTTGTTGAGGAATTTCAAGTTTTATCAATGGCCTGTGACAAACCGATCTCAAAACATGAACTAAAAGAACACCAAGAGGTTATCAATCATCACCTAGATGAAGGGAACCTACTGCTTTACAATAATCGAATAATTCCAAATTTTGACAAAATTGGCTCCATGTTAAATGATTACAGTATTAGGGGAATTGGAAAATCAGTGGATATTTTTCTCAATGAAAGAAAGGTAGGAGATAGAATACTTCCAATTGCACTTGAAGAACTTCACAAGGATGCAATCTATTTTCTTGCAGGAACCAGATATCGAGTAAAGGAAATTGGATATCCCCAAAATAATTATGCCAAGATTGAAAGAATTCCAAAAGACTATCCATACTATACCAAGGCACTAACAGAAGAGTGGCCCACAATTGAGACAATTTATGAGAGAAGAAAAGTATTTGGAGTAGAAGTTGCATTTTGTAAACTACATATCAAAAAACAAGTCTATGGATATGTGAATATTGAGTTGGGTCAAGAAGTCACCCAGGGAGAAAAAGTATTACTTGATGAACCATTAGAGTATGATTTTATCACGAAAGGAATTGTCTTTCATGCACCACGACCTCTAAAGGAGATTCAAAATGCTGAAGATGAGGACTACACTGAGGCAAGTGGATACCACGCAACAGAGCATGTCGTAATTGAGGGGAGCAATATGATAACAGGGGGGGTATCTCAAGACCTTGGAGGGATTTCCCTTGGTACTTCAGGCTTGATTTTCATATATGATGGGGCAATTGGAGGTAATGGTGCTAGTAGAGCTCTTTTTGACAGATTTGAAAAAGCCCTTGAGAGAAGCATGTTTATCATAAAAGAATGCCCCTGCCAAAATGAGTCTGGCTGTCCTCGTTGTACTTTTTCATATAGATGTGGAAACAATAATGAATTTTTACACAAACACTCGTCCTTAGAAATTCTTTCAAGAATCAACTCTGGTGAAAAAACAGAACTAGTAGATCCAACAGAAGGAGACAGACCACTCGTATGATAAATCAAAATGGGATAAATATGACAAAATTCTACAAACCATAATGGAAAAAGTGGCGCTTGTTACTGGAAGTTCATCAGGAATAGGATACGAGACTGCCCTTGCACTTGCAAGGGATGGATACAATACATTTGCAAGTATGAGAGATACCAGCAAAGCAACAGAGCTGACAAAAACTGCAGATAAAGAAAACCTCCCAATTACTGTAATACATCTTGATGTGGATAAAGAAGACTCTATTGTGGAGGCAATAAAAAGAGTAATGTCAGACGCAAATAGAATAGACGTGCTAGTTAACAATGCAGGATACGGCCAGTTTGGATGTACAGAAGATGTTTCAACAGATGATTTTAGAAAACAATTTGAAACAAATTTTTTCAGCGTTGTAAAAATCATTCAAGAAGTCGCACCAATAATGAGAAAACAAGGTTCAGGAATTATTGTTAATATTAGTTCAGTTGCTGGCAGAATAGGACTCCCAGGATCCCCAGCTTATATCAGCTCTAAATTTGCATTAGAAGGACTAGGTGAATGCTTACGATACGAGCTTGGGATGTTTGGAATAAAGACAACCTTGATTGAGCCAGGCGTAATCAAAACCAACTTTTTTGATTCAATGAAGATTCCAGATTCAAAAAAAGATCCAAAGTACAAACAATTGACCGAAAACATGCTTGCAGGATTGAAGATGATGGTGGAGCTTGGAACAGCACCGTCTCAGGTTGCAGATGCGGTAATAAAGGCAATTCATGATGAAGAGATTTTACCAAGATACATTGTGGGAACCGATGCTGCAATGTTCATGGAGGCAAAAAACTCAAAATCCGACATTGAATTTGAAAAATATATGTCAAAAGAGCTATTTCCAGGCTGAAAACATGCCTACGTTAAATTGATATACACTTAGAATCTCATTTTTGTCAAAGTCCGCAATTTTAAGAGTGATGATAAATGAAATGGAAAACGCTACAACATAATGGAATCTTATTTCCGCCCCCCTTTGAATCCCTAAATATTAAACTAAAGATCAATGGTGAAAACGTTCCACTTGACCTTAACCAAGAAGAGATGGTGTATCAGTGGGCAAAGAAAAAAGATACACCATATGCGCAGGACAAGGTTTTTCAGAAAAATTTTACGTTAGATTTTGCAAAAACTCTAGATTCAAAATTCAAAAAAATATCCTATGAAGATCTTGACTTTTCAGATGCTTACAAGCTAGTCGACAAAGAAAAAGACCTCAAAGAAATGATGACAAAGGAAGAGAAAAAAGCCCTAGCCGTAAAAAGAAAAGAACTCCGAGAACAACTCAAAGAAAAATTTGGAAAGGCCATAATGGATGGAAGTGAAGTAGAGGTTGGAAATTACATGGCAGAGCCTCCCGGGATATTCATCGGTAGAGGAGAACATCCACTTCGAGGCAGATGGAAACCTCCAGTCACAGCCAAAGACGTTACTCTTAATCTCGGCAAGGAAGCCAAGGTTCCACAAGGAAATTGGGGCAAAATTGTTCATGATAAAGAATCAATGTGGTTGGCAAGTTGGGTAGATTTTCTTACTCAAAAAAGAAAATACGTTTGGCTTGCAGATACTGCAGGTCTAAAACAAGATCGTGACAAGGAAAAATATGAAAAAGCTGTCAAGTTAGCAAAAGAGATTGAAAAAATAAAAGACAGAATTGTAAAAGACATGAAAAGTAAAGACCCCAAAATCAGCAAGATTTCCACTGCGTGTTATCTAATTTACAGAACTGCGATGAGGGTGGGAGACGAAAAAGATCCTGAAGAGGCAGATACAGTAGGTGCAACTACACTTAGAAAAGAGCACATTAACCTAACACCTGATGCAATAGAGTTTGACTTTTTAGGAAAAGACAGTGTACGATGGCAGGAAACTGTTCCTGCGGAAGGGCATGACAAGCAATTTCATGAAAACCTAAAGAAGATTATTCAAGACAAAAAACCAAAGGACGACATTTTTGATGGCATTACCTCACGACACGTAAATGCATATTATTCAAGCATAGTAAAAGGTTTGACTGCCAAAGTATTCAGAACTTATCTTGCAACAAATGTTGTAAAGAATTACCTCAAAGAACACGATAACCTTAAAGGAAAAACCCCAAACGAGAAACTCTATCATGCAAAGCTTGCAAATTTGGAGGCAGCCATCATGTGTAACCACAAAAGAACAATACCTAAAACTTTTGAGCAGGCCTTGGAAAAAAAAAGAGACACCCTAAAAAAAATTGAGAAGGACAAACCATGGATAAAAACTGAAGAGACCTTAAAGAAGGCCATAGACAAAGAGACCAAAACAGATGCTCAGGCCAAAACCAAAGAGAAGAGAATTAAAACACTAAAAGAGCAAATTAAGAAACAAAAGCTAAAACACAAAGAAAGGCAAGAGAAATTAAAGTTACAAATTGACTTGTCTGGAAAAACAAGAGACTACAACCTTGGAACATCACTTCGAAATTACATCGATCCTCGAGTGGTCAAAGCATGGACTGACGATGTCGGTGCTGAGTGGGAAAAACTTTACACTGCCGCTTTACAGAAAAAATTCCTTTGGGTTCAAAACGAAAAACTAGATTGGAAAAAAATAGCTAAAGAATAATCGAACCGTCACTTTGATTCTTAGTTTTAGGAACAGAATGATTTAATTTCCCAAGTTATTAGGCATAAAATATGCCGGGGTAGCTCAGCCTGGTTAGAGTGCCAGTTCGCTTGGTAAAATCTAACAGGTCTTCCAAAGAAGGCAATACTCATAATCTGGAGGTCGCGGGTTCGAAACCCGCCCCCGGCATTACAGGTTCTGTTTAATACCCACCCCCACGTATACTGTTCCGTGAGCCTAAAGACAGTCAAGAAAAAAGGAATTCATGATTATGACAGCATAATGAAAGGAATAAAAAAACAAATTCAAAATGAGTTGTCTGCAGAAAATGTAGAACTGATATCCCAATACGACATGGAGATGGTCAGACAATCAATTGCCGTTGCCACAAGACAGAAACATCTTAGAACACTGCTTGGATTATCACGATTGTTAAGAAAAGATTGGAAAGATGTCGGTAAGAATGACATTGAAAAACTTGTCTACAACATTATGCAAAACTATTCAGATCCATCTGGAAAGGAAACAAACTATTCTTATGATCACAAAAAGATTCTTAAGATTTTCTTTAGGTGGATGAAACTAGGATCAAGGGAATTTGCAGAAGTCGGAAACCCTCCAGAAACGGTACGGGTGAGGATGAGAAAGGTCAGGGACAAGATAATTCGGGAAGATCTCTTGACAGAAGACGACATTTCTAGACTGTTATTTGCATGTGGGGAAAATGCAAGAGACAGGGCGTTAATTGATTGTCATTATGAGGGAGGGACCAGACCCGGAGAGATTCTTAGCTTGCAGATAAAACACGTAAAGTTTGACAAGTACGGCACAACACTGCATGTTGATGGGAAAACTGGCCCAAGAACCGTTAGATTGATAAAATCAACACCAAATCTTGCAAATTGGTTATCCATTCATCCGTTCAAAGACGATCCAGATGCTTTTGTGTGGATCAACTTGACGAAAAATCTCTATGGAGAGCAGCTAAATTATCCAGCAGCGCGTGCAATGTTTTGTAGACGTGCAAAAATGGCACATTTGGAAAAAAGGGTCAATCTTAACATGTTTAGGCATAGTGAGGCAACAAATTCTGCCAAATTTATGACAGAGGCTCAGCTTAGAAAACGTCACGGATGGTCTCCAGAATCAAAAATGCCTGCAAAATACGTTCACCTGATAAATGCAGATGTAGATGCTGCAATCTTTGAGCATCTAGGAATCGAGACCAAAGAGAAAGAAGAAAAGAATCTTCCAAAGATATGTCAAATTTGTGAGGTCCCCAACCCATCGAATGCAAAAATTTGCTCCAAATGTGGCAAGCCACTTGATCTAGCCACAAGTATTGAGTTAGATGAAAAAAATCAAACACAAATTACACAACAAAACCAAAAGATAGAAAGCCTTGAAAAATCTCTAAAATCATTTCAAGACTCTATGAAACGTAGAGATATAGAGTGGCAGCGCTCAGTGATAAAATCTATTATCCACTTTAAATCAAAAATGCGAACCAATAGAGAAAATTAGGTTATTTTGAAATTCGGAAAAACTTGTTTTTGAAAAATATCAAAAAAAAATTTTGTAATGTTTCACGCCTAAACTACACAAATTTTTGTGATGTTTTTTGTGATATTTTGGTAAATTTCGTGCCTAAAAAAATAACACCACATCAAATTCCCTAAAAAAATGTGTGATGTGATATGGTGATTTTGAGATTTTGACTAAAAAATTGATTTACTAAAGGTCTCTTAAGAGACCAGTAGTACCAACTTCGCGTAGGTTAATAGGAAAAAAATTAGTGTGTTGTACCCAAAAAGTAAAATCCCTATGAGAGATATTGTAATTTTTCCAAGAAATTGATTCAAATATTTTATGTCCAAATTATCTTGAATAGACAAAACAATACATAAGATAGAAAACTCTTGCAATGTAGATGGCAGGTAGATACAAACCAATAATTTCGTACAGACTAAAAGAAATTCCAATAAAGCAGATCAAAGTATGGCGAGAGGCCCAAGCTCGAAAACTAGACAGAGAGGGAATAGCAGAGCTTGCAAAATCAATAAAAAATGAAGGACTGCTCAATCCGCCACTTGTACAAAAGGAGGGAAAAGACTATCTTTTGATGTCTGGTCAGAGAAGACTTGCCGCCATGAAGAGACTAGGTGCCAAAAAGATTCCCGTTCATCTATTGACAAAAAACTCAGCATATGACCTTGAAAACGCAAAAGCAGCATCAGTAGTTGAGAACATTCATAGAAATGACATGGATCATAAGGAAATTGCAGATGCCTGCAAATTCCTATCTGAGCAAGTAGGAAAGTCAGCAGCTGCCAAATCCATGGGAATGTCACCTAGAACCTTAAACAAGTATCTGGGATTTGCCGGAGTGCCAGACAAACTAAAGTTGCTAGTTCCATCTCAGATCTCTAGAGATGAAATGACCAAACTCTACTTGTTGGTGACAAACACAACAAAAGCACAAAAGATTGTAGATAAATTAGCTAGTCTTGATCCTGCCCTGAGAAGAAAATACCTCACAGCACTATCCCAGTCTCCAAAATCATCTCATCCCAAGCTGTTAAAGCGTGCCAAGGCAATGCTGGTAAAACAAAACATTGCCTTTAAGATATCAAAGACTAATGCCAAAAAACTTGCAGCCGAATCAAACAGAAATGAAATGACACCAGATGAGCTTGCAAGTCAAATTATTTCAGATTATCTAAAGCGAAAGAAAAGAAGATAATTCAAGACAAAAAAGTGGAATGTTCTACTCGCAATATTTTCAAAAGTAACCTAAAGAACCAACAATTAGATAAGGCAGGCAATAACTTTGAAGAGCCTATTATGAGAAATTCGGTGATCCTATGAGAAAGACTAAACCTATTGATTTTGAGATAATCAAAGAACCATGGAACAAGTACCAGCTTGTGGATAACTCCATATTGAAAACTCGTGCTGTTCTCAAAAAGGTCGAACGTGTAACAGAAGGGGATAAAACCTCATATAAAATGGATGTTCAAAATCTAACTGTCATATATGCAGACTCTGATTTGAAAGGAACTCCAAACCCGCAACGGATATCAAAAGAAGAGATGGCAAAATCCATAGACAAGCCAGATATGAGATACGATACCCTTTCTCAGGAATTTAATGAATATCTTTTAGATGATGGAACAAAATTAAAAATTTTTACCAATGTTACCAGCGTTTCTAGAGCTAGTTTGAAAGACTCTAAAGGAGATCCAATATATCACGTTCAAACCAAGAACAGTATAGAGATAAAACAATCTAATCAATTCGGGCTATCAAAATAGTATATCCTGTATCTAGAAAACGCATAGTTTGTTTTGTGATATTTTAATTAGAATTTAAAATTATTTTTGAGCAAAGTAATGTTTCATTTAATTTTATTCAAATGAATACTCACATGCATCAGCAGATGCAAAGATTGCCAAGTCGTTGTTTCCATTGTCAAGTACATCTTTTGCAGTCTCGGCAAATGCAAAGTTGGAATCTTGCTCATCAATTATTCCATCGCCTTCATTTGCCAATATGTAATCTGCAACGAGTATCAAGTCGTTGACTGTGATGTAGCCGTTAAATTCAGAGCCAATTATTGACTCTACCTCTGCGGCAAATGGTTCTAGTTCTGGTGCATATACGTATGTGCTTCCCTCAACCTCTCCTGTTTGGACGTTGAGAGTCATGGCTGCAAGTTGTACTGATAATTTGTAGGCCATGTTTTCTGCAGTGTTTGTGTTCTTTAGCCATTGTCTGAATTCATTGTAACTTGTGTGATCAAATGTAGAACCATCCTCTGAGACCAGGTTCAAGGCATTAAGGGCATCTTGGGTTTGTGGCAATCCTGCATTGTACAGATTCTGACCGTTTCTGTTAGACCAGAATCCTTGTGTATTTCCGCCACCGTTATCCACACAGACGTTTCCAAATTCTATATCTACATTTTGTACCTCGTCAAGGTCCACCTCAACAGTCTTTGGTGTGGTGTTTTGCCAGTTGTTTAGTGTAGATTCTTGCTCAGTAACTGTAAATTGTAATGAATTCATGTTGAGGTTGAGTGTAGTGAAATATTCAGTAGAATCTACTGTAACTTTCCATCCTTCTAGGATTTCCTCACCATCATCAAACTCTCCATTAAAGTTAGAGTCATAGAATTTTGTGACTGTAAGAGGCAATCCAGCTCCTATTGGGGAGATAGATATGCTGTCTTGGTCATCCTCAGATTCAATACCATTTGCAGGTGTAGAGTCCCCATCAAACTGATCAGAGAATATCACTTGAGCAGTGTTGGCGTAATCTCCAATTTGCAATACTGTACCATTAATTTCCAAGGTTGCAACCTCACTGTTTAGGAGATTAATTCCAGACCAAATTCCTGTGATATTGTCATACGTTCCTTCTGATGGATTGGCACTGACAAAGGAGATGCCAGTTGGGAGGATATCTTCTACTTTAATATTTGTAGCAGAATCTGGTCCCTTGTTTGTAATTGTAATAGTGTACTTGATGAGTTGTCCAACTTCTGGAGTTGTATCATCGACTTCCTTTGTTAACTCCAAGTCTGCTACTTGTAAGGGTAATGAAAGAATATCTTGATCATCTTCTAAATTATTATTGTTATCTGGCGTAGAGTCAGGATCAATTTGGTCTGAAGCCACTACTTGGGCAATGTTGATAAGCTGACTTGAATCATCAGTGTTGACACTAACTGTAATATCCAACGTTGCAGAACC
>Ga0224508_10000639_pt1 | contig 33648 bp, 35 predicted proteins | sample SF_Jan12_sed_USG_4_FD_170157 | JGI IMG/M metagenome (GOLD analysis project Ga0224508, IMG submission 170157) | Sediment microbial communities from San Francisco Bay, California, United States - SF_Jan12_sed_USGS_21 | ecosystem: Environmental > Aquatic > Marine > Sediment | place: USA...
AGCGGAAGTACTGGCCGCCGGTCGCGCGGATCGACAACGCCTATGGCGATCGCAATCTGGTCTGTAGTTGCCCGCCGATGGAAGAGTTGCAGGAGACGGAGTAAGGACTGCGGATCGGGTGTCCGCTGGATAGTCCGCAGGGGTCGGTTACGCCGGGAAATCCGCGGTACAACTAATCCGACTGACGGATCCCCCCCCTTTTGATCTCTTCCGTACACTAGATCTCCTGCGCGAAGGGAAGGGGGATCCCCCTTACTTCTTGCGCACGAAGATCGCGGCGATCAGTCCAACCACCAGGCAGGTAATGATCGTGAAGATCCCGCCCTGGATCGCCTGACCGTTGGCCGTGAGCGACTCGAGCTTCTCGATCTGCGCGTCGAGAGCCTCCTGCGGTAGGTTGGCGCCTTCGAGGAACTCCAGCGTCGCCTCCGACTGCTGCTGAATCGAGTCGGGGAAGACCATGGTCGTCAAGACGATGGAACCGATCGTAATGATGACGGCCGCGACCACGCCGAGGACGACGCTACTCATGACCTGTTTGAGGTAGGGATTTTCGGTGCGCGATTTTCGCAGCGCGAGAACGAGGAACAGGATGGTCAATCCGATGTAAATCGCGATCGCCAGAAAACCGAGCAGCGGGTTCCGATGCATTCCTGCGCCGAGGAAGATCAGGTTAAAGACGACGACGGCGATTCCGAGGCCGAGGCCTCCCTTGACGGCAGCACTCATGACGATTCCTCCAGAGTTCGTGTCCGATCGTCGCCGTTGTACCACGGGTTCGAGGCCGGCGATGCCCCGTCGGAACCCGGACGGCCGCAACTGCCCTGAATACAGGGCTTTGCCACGAAAACACCGTCGGATTACTCATTGCCGGTCCAAACAAAAGGGTGGTACTTTCCAGAATAGCGTCGTTTGCCGGCGCGAAGAAGGGGAGGACCTCGATGACGGATGCGCCGCGAGTCCTGGTGGTCGATGACCAGCCGGATATCCGCGATCTCGCCGTGATGGTGCTGCAGGGCGCCGCCTACAAAGTCGAAGGCTGTGCCTCCGGCGACGAGGCCCTGAAGCGTCTTGCCGCCGAATCATTCGAGTTGGTGCTCCTGGATATCAACATGCCGGGCATTGATGGCTGGGAGACCCTTCGGATGATCCGTGCCGACGAGGCGACGGCGAAGATGCCGGTCCTGATGTTCTCGGTCAAGGACGAGATGCGGGACAAGGTTCAGGGCATGCAGGAGGGAGCCGACGACTACCTCTGTAAGCCCTTCGCCGTCGATGACCTCCTGGCCCGTGTCGGTCGACTGATCGATCGGAGTCGATGATGGACTACCGCCGAGAATTCCTGAGGCTGCGAGGTGTGACCCACGATCGTACGACCGACCTTCCGGTCTATGCGGTGCTGATCGATCGTTTCCGCGGGCTCCTGGACAAACGACGAAGCCTCGGGCTTCTTCACGTCGGTCTGGGGGAACTGTCGACCGTCGAATCGCTCTACGGCTGGCAGGTCTACGACAAGGTGGTCACGGTGGCGGCCGCAGCGCTGAGAGAGTCGATCGCGGATTCCCTCGCCGACGGCGCGTTGCTCGCCATCGATCATGCGGGAGGGTGTGGATTTGTCGTCGTCGTGTGGGACGAGAACGAGCGTAGCGAGTGGACCACCGAGCGGTTGAGCAGCGGTGCGCAGGCCCTGCGGGCCGCCGTATCGGGTGCCCTCGCCGGGCATGGCCTCGATCGACTGAATCCGTCACCGCAGGTGCAAGCCGGCCACGCCCGTCTCTCGCAGAATCCGTTCTATCGATTCGAACGAAGACTGCAGCACGCGGTCGCGGAGGCCGCGGCGATGGACGCACGGGTCGAACGGCGACGCGAATCCTCGTGGAGTGAAGCTCTGGATCAGATCATCTCCCGTGCCGCGGTGGAGACGTTGTTCCAGCCCGTCGTCGATCTGAAGAATCGCGCGGTGCTCGGCTGGGAGGCGTTCAGTCGTGGTCCGCACGACAGTGAGCTGGAGAGCCCGCGCAGAATGTTTGCAGTCTCCAAGCGAATGGGTCGTTCGGGGGATCTGGATCGTCTCTGCCGCGAGACGGCGTTGCGAGCCTCGGCCGAGATGGTCGGGCGCGGGAAGATCTTCGTCAACGCGTTGGCCCATGCGGAGGACGCCGAGGGGTGGGAGACGGAAGGCGACCTCTTCCGGCAACTCGAGGCGATCTCGCTTCAACCCGAGGATCTTGTTCTGGAGTTCTCCGAGCGTGGCGCGGACACCAACGGTGACCATTTTGTCGAGGTGCTGCGGAACGTGCAGGACCAGGGCTACGCAGTGGCTCTTGACGACATCGGGACCGGCTACGCCGGTCGTGAGCTCCTCGAACGCATCCGTCCGCAGTACATGAAATTGGATGTCTCGCTCGTGCGGGACGTTCACGAGAATCTGATCAAGCAGGAACTTCTTTCCACGATCGTCGACCTGTCCCACTCGATCGGGGCCGAGGTGATCGCGGAAGGAGTCGAGTGTCGCGAGGAGGTCGATACGTTGATCGATTCCGGTGCTCGTTTCGGTCAGGGGTACCTGTTTGCCGAGCCCGCACCACCGGCCGCCGCCTTCCAGGGCGGCCAGCTGCCCGCGAACCACTAGGGGAAGCCGGATGGAGCTGCATCCCGTCAACCTGGGAACCCTGCTTCCGCCGCTCCTGAGGGAGGCGCCGGGAGCCACGGTTCTGGCCGCCGGGTTGATCGTCGTGGTGATCTTCTTCGTCTCGATGGTGTTGTTGTTGGCGTGGAGACGTCGTCAGCGGGACGCGGTGCGCGTCCTGGTCGGCCAGCTCGAAGGACTGCGAGACGGCGAAGCCCGACAATCCCGTGGGGATGTCGAGGCCTCGTTCGATGTGGTCCAGGATGCCATCGACCGGCTCGGTCGGGACCTGGACGACCGCCGACAACAGCAGGCGGTCGACGAAGACAGAGATCGCAATCTCCTTGCGGCTGCCGAGACGCGTTCCGTCGTCAGCACCGATCTTGACGGGGACGTGCGAGAGTTCTCCTCCGGTGCGGAGCGACTGTTTGGCTGGAGCGCCCGGGATGTCATCGGGCGACCTGCGGCGGTTCTCTTCGAAGACGGTTCCTACAAGGCGTTTCTGCCCAAGCTCGCACGGAAGTCTCTGCGCGAGCGTGGCATCGAGGAACGCTCCATCATGCGTCGCCAGGATGGTGAGGCCTTTGACGCCCTTGTCGCCGTTCGGATGCTGCAAGACGGGAATCAACAGCCGGTGGGTTTCCTGTTGCTTGTCGACGACATCACCGAACGTGTGCGGCTCGAGCGACGAAGCGAGGAGGCCGAGCAGCGTTATCGGCGACTTCTGGACGCTCTGGGGGACGGCGTCAGTATCATTCGTTCCGGACGCGTGTTGTTCGCCAATCCGCGATTCGCCGAGATCCTCGGTGTTAAAGAGGCCGACATTGTCGGTCTCGAACTTCGCGATCACATCGCGACGCGGGACCTGCTGATCGTCGAAGAGACGCTGGTGCGCATCGAGTCCGAGAGTAAGGGATCCCAGTCCCTTCGATGCAACCTGGTGGCGGGATCGGATCGTCGAGAGCTCTCGACGCGGATGGATCTGCGCGCGGTGGACTACGGTGGGGCGCCTGCGGTCCTGCTCCTCGTGCACGACGAAACACTCGAGCGCCGGGCGCGACAAGAGTTGCATCGCAATGAGGCCAGGCTTGACGCACTGCTCGAGGCGACGGCCGACGGCGTCGTGGTTCTGATCCAGTCGCCGGTGGGTCCACGGGTGCAGATGACCAACCGTGCATTCCTGGAACGATTCGGTTTGGTTGCGGGGCAGGTACTCGGCGAGACGGGCTCGTCGCTGGCGACGGTCCTGCGTGGCCGGGGGCAGCCGGCCGTCGCCGATCAACTACTCGATCTCGCCGACAAGCCTCGAGAGGGTCGCTGGGACCTCGATGGCGGCGAGGGCTACGATCTGAGGCTTAACGCGGCGACGTTACGTGGTCGACGGGGGCAGGAGTTCGGGTGGGTCCTGGTGTTCCACGACGTAGGCGAGCGCAAACAGGCCGAGCGACGCCTTGAGCGACAGGTCGAGGAGGCCGAGCTGGCCCGTGTCGAACTGCAGAACGCGTGTCGGCGACTGGACTCCGTCAACAAGGAGTTGGAGGATCGCGCGGGTCGACTGGATCACGTCAACGACGAACTGCGTAGTCTGGACGCGATGAAGTCCAACTTGCTTGGAAACGTCTCGCACGAGTTGCAGACGCCTCTGGTTGCGATACGCGGCTTCACGGAGATGATCCTCAAGGAACGACTCGGGACGATCAACGAGGAGCAGCGAAAGGGGCTGCGACTCAGTCTCGACAATATCGACCGTCTGATCGGGATGATCGACGGCCTCTTGTCGTTCGCGCGCTCGGAGTCGGACGATGGACGCCTGACGTTGACACGATTCGACCTGGCCGATGTGATGTCGTCGGCGGTTGCCTTGATGACCGAGCGTGCCAAGGCCCGCTCGATCCGCATCGACACGTCGATGGACAGCGGGCGATTCGAGTTGTGTGCCGATCGGAATCGGATCCAGCAGGTGTTCATCAACCTCCTGTCTAACGCCATCAAATTCAGCGAGCCCGGTGGCGACGTGGGCATCCGCGCCCGGGGCTCGGATGACCGCTACGTGCGGATCGAGATTGAAGATTCCGGCATCGGTATCGCTCGCGAGGACATCGCACGGATCTTCGATCGGCACTTCAGGGCCCAACCGGAGGCCGGCGAGTCCCGCGAGGGCAACGGAATCGGGCTCGCGATCGTCCAGGACATCTTGCGTTCGCACGGCTGCCGAATCCACGTGGACAGCGAGCCGGGTCGCGGAACGAAGGTCGTCTTTACGCTCCCGTTGGCCGGCACGGTCACGGAACCGATTCAACAGCCGGAAGACGAAGTCGAGAACGTCGATCAAGCCGAAGTCGTCGAGGATCCGCCCATCGAGGCAACGGGGCAGGGTCAGCCGAGATTTCGTGTGATCCGTCGGAGCGCGGGTCGCAGCGACGAAGACGGTTCGTCAGGTTGAGCGCCGGGCCGCACGGTCGAACAGCAGGACCGCCGCCGCCGCCCCTACCGACAGGCTCTCCACCGTCGACGCCAACGGAATCGTGACCCGTTGGTCCATGGCACCCAGCAACGTTGCCGGTAGACCCGAGCCTTCACTACCAAGAAAGAGCGCTGCCGGATCTTCCCACTGGAACTCGCGGAGCGTCGTCCCCGCCCCGGCGGCGGCCCCGACCCTGGTCCGCCCCTGTCGCTGCAACGTCGCCAGGCAGGGGTCGGTCTCCATGACCGCAGTCGGGAGCCGGAAGATCGAGCCCATCGAGCCACGCACGGCACGTGGGTGAAACGGATCCACGCCGCCGCGAAGCTGGATCAGCCCGCCCACGCCGGCGGCCTCCGAGGTGCGAATCAACGAGCCGAGGTTTCCGGGATCCTGGATCCCGGCGACGACCAGGACGAACGGGGGATTGCGTTCGACGAGCCAGTCGACACCGAACGTGGGAGTCCGAACGACGGACAGGATCGGCTGGGGTGAGCGAACATCCTGCAGTGACGCGAGGACGGAGTCCGTCGTCTCCAGTGGGCAAACGTCGCGTCGGGCCAGCTCCTGCAGAAGCGCAGGTCCCTCGGCGTGGGTGTGGATGCCCGGAGAGACCACCACCGTCTCGAAGCTGGCGTTTGACGACAGCGCCTCCCGTGTGAGGTGGATTCCCTCGGCCAGGAGCACACCGGCCTCGCGGCGGGCATCCCCGTCACGCCGAAGAGTGCGTAGGCGCCGGATCACTGGGTTCTGACGTCCGAGCATCGATCTCCTCTCCCGGGCCCCATGCTACTCTCGCCAGGGAGGTTTCGTGTCGATCAGGTTCGATGTTGTAGCGCTGGCGGATCCCGGCTGGAGGTCCCGAGCCGTCGACACCCTTCGCGACGGCGGCGTCGTCGCTCTCCCGACCGACACGTTCTACGGGCTTGCCGTTTGCGGACGTGACGCGGCCGCTCTCGAGTCGCTGAACCGCATCAAGAGGAAGAGCGCCGGATCACCGATCTTGATGCTCGCGGCGGATCTCGATCAGGCCCGACAGATCCTCCGGCCGGAGACGCCTCACCTGGATCGGCTGGCCGATCGGTTCTGGCCGGGACCGTTGACCCTACTGGGACCCCGTCAGGAGGGTTGGCCCGAGGCGATCGCCGTGGGGCGCCAGACCGTCGCCGTCCGGGTGCCTGCGGCGGAGGTTCCGCGGACCGTGGCCCGAGAACTGGGGGTTCCCATCAGCGGTGTCAGCGCCAATCGGCACGGGGCATCGCCGCCGGTCACGGTGGATGCGATCGATCTGGACGGCATCGACCTTGCGGTCGATGGGGGAGCCTGCCCCGGCGGGCAGGCATCGACACTCCTCGATCTGGCCTCCGACCCGCCGAGGATCCTGCGCGAGGGTGAGATCGGGCGCGACGCGATCGAGTCCGTCGTGGGTCGACTCGTCCCGTGATAGTCGCGGCTTTTGCTACGATGCCAGCGTCTTCGAGTGGACCGGATGATCGCTGCCGACGGGTTGCCGTTGGGAGAGGAAAGTCCGAACTCCGCAGGGCAGTGTGCTGGGTAACTCCCAGGCCCGGTGACGGGACGGAAAGTGCAGCAGAGAGTAGACCGCCGGATGCCACCACTGGTCGTGCCACCACGACCAGAGTTTGGAGTGTCCGGTAAGGGTGAAACGGTGCGGTAAGAGCGCACCAGCGTCGGCGGCAACGCCGGCGGCTTGGTAAACCCCACACGGAGCAAGACCGAATAGGGAAGCGTTTGAGATCGGCCCGATCGAGGCTTCCGGGTAGGTTGCTGGAGGGCGGGAGTGATCCCGCTCCTAGATGAATGATCGTCACCTCGTTCGCGAGGAACAGGATTCGGCTTACGGGAGACTCGAAGGCACTCGCGCTCGCGGCGACGCCGGGTGGCCGGCGTTCCGTGAGTTCGGATCAGACGTAAAGGAGAGGGCTCCATTCATGAGTACGGCCAATCGACCGCTGGGACCGGGAGCGACGGTGGGTGTCGTCGCGCCGGGGTTTGCGGTCAAGCGTTCCGAGTTTCGTTCCGGCCTCAAGGCGCTACAGAAGATGGGGTTTCAGACACGGGTCGGTGAGAGCGCGCTGAGCCGTCAGGGCTACCTCGCCGGTTCCGACGAGGCCCGAGCCGACGATCTGATCGCGATGATGGGGCAGCCCGACATCGACGCCATCTGGTTCGCACGGGGTGGGTACGGTGCGGCCCGTCTTCTGGATCGTCTTCCCTGGAGTCGCTGGCGTCGTCGTCGTCCGCGGCCGTGGATCGGTTACAGCGATAACACGGCGCTCCTGGCCGTCGGTCGTCAGCGCGGTGTGTGTCGGGCGTTCTACGGTCCCGTTGTCACCGAGCTTCACGATTCCTCGAGTTTTCATGCGGGGAGTCTGAGAGAGGCTCTGGCCGGGCGACGACAGGACTTCGCCGTCGAGCCTCGAAACGTCTTGTGTCGAGGACGCGCCAGCGGGACGCTGGTCGGCGGCAATCTCTCCGTGCTGACTTATTTACTCGGGACCCCGTACCAGCTGCGGACGAAGGGACATGTCCTGTTTCTCGAGGACTTCGGCGAGTCTTGCTACCACATCGATCGGATGCTGACCCAGTGGCGACAGGCGGGAGCCTTCGAGGGTGTGCGGGCCGTCCTGTTCGGAACTCTGAAGACGACGCCGCGGACCCACTTCCCGCCGGACCGCAAGGTCAAAGACGTGCTGCGCGAGACATTCGATCCACTGGGCATTCCGGTCTGCCGCGGACTACCGGTGGGGCATCTCGGTAAGAAGCGAACCTTGCCCTTCGGCGCCACGGCGACGGTGGACACCCGCGCGCGGCGAGTCGTCATCACCCCGTGATGGGTAGCGAGCCGGGTCGACGTCTTCGATTGGAGTTGACCTATGACGGGACGGACTTCTGTGGATGGCAGTTCCAGATTAACGGCCGCACGGTCCAGGCGGTCCTGGCCGACGCCCTGACTCGTATCAACGGTGGTCGGACGGTGACGGTGCACGGTGCCGGGCGCACCGATTCGGGAGTCCACGCGAGGGCCCAGGTGGCCGACGCCAGGGTGCAGACCGACGCCACCGATGACGAGATCCTGAAATCGCTACGGGGCCTCCTCCCGGACGATCTTTCGGTTCGTGAACTTCGGACCACGGATGATGCGTTCGACTCCCGCCGCTGTGCCGTCGGCAAGACCTACTGCTATCGGATCGATCGAACCCAACACGGGGATCCGTTGCGATCCCGCTACGCATGGCACCTCTACGGGCCGCTGGACCTCGAGCGGATGCGTCGCGCGGCCCTACGTCTTCACGGGACCCACGACTGGACCGGTTTCACCGCCAAGCGATGCCAGATCGAGGATCGTGTGCGCACACTCGAGAGTATCGAGATCTCCGACCCTCCCGACGAACTGAGGCTGACGTTTCGCGGCGACGGTTTCATGACCTACATGGTTCGAAATATCGTCGGGACCCTGGTGGAAATCGGACGCGGGAAATTCGAGGAGGGTCGGATCGACGTGATGCTCACCACGGGGGATCGGTCGTTGGGAGGGGCGACGGCTCCGGCTCGTGGCCTGATCCTGTGGGAAGTGCGCTATCCTTGAGCCCTCATGTCTTCACGGATCGATCTTGACCGCTTCCCCGACCTCGCCGACGAGGAGCGTGGGCTGCTGGAGCGCCTGGACCCGGCACGATTGCCGCGTCATGTGGCGGTCATCATGGATGGAAACGGACGCTGGGCTCGCGAGCGATACCTGCCACGGGTCGCGGGTCACAGAGCGGGGATCGACGCCGTGCGCGAGACGGTGGAGACCGCCGCCCAGCTCGGCCTCGAGTGTCTGACGCTGTATGCGTTTTCCCACGAGAACTGGAAGCGTCCGCGACTGGAAGTCTCGACGTTGATGTCGCTACTACGTGAGTACGTGATCCGGGAGCGCGAGACACTGCTTCGGAATGACATCCGCTTCCGCTTCATCGGCCGCACCGAGCAGTTGCCGGGCAAGGCCCTCGATGCGGTCACGGATGCGGTGCGGGCGACCGCGCATTGCAAGGGGCTGACCTTCACGGTCGCGTTGTCCTACGGCGGAAGGCAGGAGATCGTTGACGCGGCTCGCGCTTTATTGCGGGATGGTGTCGACGCCGACGCCCTCGATGAATCCCAGTTCGAGAGTCGGCTGTATACCGCCGGCATGCCCGACCCCGATCTGCTGATTCGAACCAGCGGCGAGATGCGAGTTTCCAATTTTCTCCTCTGGCAGATCGCCTACGCCGAGATCTGGGTCACACAGACGCTGTGGCCGGACTTCCGTCGACGTCACCTGTGGGAGGCGATCGAGGCCTATGGCCGTCGAGACCGTCGCTTCGGGCGCGTCGTCGAGCCTGTCGTCGATCCCGCCACCGAGGGGCGTTGATCGTCGTCGTATGCAGCGAGTCATCACGGCAGTCTTCCTTCTTCCCTCGCTCTGGCTCCTGGTCAAGCACGCGCCGGTGTGGATGTTCCTCGTCGTCGCGACCGTGGCTGCAATCATCGCGGTCTGGGAGTGTGCCCGGATGCTCCGGACCGACGGCGGGCCGCCGTTCTCGCTCTTCGCGATGCTCGCGGCGGCCCTGCTGGTGCTTCGGCATCTTCCGGCGATGCCCCATCTGGACCCTCTGGCGATCCTGATCGCTCTCACCGCGGTGACGATGATGGCGGCGATGTGGACTCGACCGGATCCACCGGCCATGCTGCGTTCGGTGTGCGGGACGCTGTTCCCGACCGTACTCGTCGGCGGGGCGATCTCTTCGATCGCGCTCCTGCGTGAGATCGGTGGAGAGCCGTCGCAGGACATGCTGGTCCTACTGTTCCTCTGTGTGATGGCGGGGGACACCTTCGCGTACTACATCGGTCGATCGTTCGGACGGCATCCGCTGGCCCCGGCGCTGTCTCCCAAGAAGACCTGGGAAGGTGCGATCGGTGCCCTTTTTGGAAGTACGCTCGCGGCGCTCGCGGCGCATTTCTGGTTCTTTCAGGGACTTCCCTTGCATCACGCCTTGATCCTCGGCATCGTGCTTGGGGTGGCTGGCATCCTCGGCGACCTGGCCGAGAGCGTGGTCAAACGGGCGACAGGCGTCAAGGATTCGTCGGGACTTCTTCCCGGTCATGGGGGACTCCTGGATCGCATCGATAGTCTGTTGTTCGCCGGTCCGGTGCTGTACCTCTATTACGACTGGCTCCTGAGAGGCCTTGTGTGAAGCGACTCGTCATCCTCGGTAGCACGGGCTCGATCGGCGTTAGCACGCTGGACATCGTTGCCAACCACCCGACGCTGTTCTCCGTGCGGGGGCTGGCCGCCGGGCGTCAGGTCGAGAAGTTGGCGCAGCAGGTTAAACGTTTTCAGCCGGAATGGGTTTCCGTCGCCGATGCCGAGGCTGCGGAGCGACTCGCCGATCTGATCGACGATGGACCGCGCATCGTCCACGGCCCCGAGGGGTTACTCGAGATCGTCGGCATCGACGACGTGGAGATGGTCGTTAGCGCGATCGTCGGCGCCGCCGGCATGCCACCGACGTTACGGGCCCTCGCGAAGGGTGTCGATGTGGCACTGGCCAACAAGGAGGCGCTTGTGGTCGCCGGGCGTCACATGACCGCGGCGGCACACAGCGCCGGCGCGCGAATCCTGCCCGTGGATAGCGAGCACAACGCGCTGCACCAGTGTCTCCGAGGCGAGGACGACGCCGAGGTGGCCGCGCTGTGGCTGACCGCATCCGGTGGACCGTTCCGCGGCAGGAAGAAAGATGAATTGACCCAGGTGACGGCGGAACAGGCTCTCGCGCATCCGACCTGGGAAATGGGCCCGAAGATCAGCATCGACTCCGCGACACTGATGAACAAGGGACTCGAGGTGATCGAGGCGCACTGGCTGTTCGGCCTGCCGCCGGAACGCATCCGTGTCGTGGTGCACCCGCAGAGCGTCGTCCATTCGATGGTGGAGTTTGTGGATGGCTCGTTCAAGGCCCAGCTCGGCGTCGCGGACATGCGTCACCCGATCCAGTACGCGTTGACCTGGCCCGAGCGCCGGGCCGGGACGCTGGACCGTTTTGACCCGGTCGCAGTATCGCGCTGGACCTTCGAAGAGCCGGACCTGGATGCGTTTCCCTGCCTCTCGCTGGCGTACGCGGCCCTGAGGCAGGGTGGCGCCGCGTGTGCCATCCTCAATGCGGCCAACGAGGTCGCGGTCGATGCCTTCCTCGCGGGCAAGATCGGGTTTGCCGAGATTCCAAAGATCCTTTCGGCCGTCATGTTGGCTCACCGGGATGCCGACGACGCCACGATCGAACGACTACTGGAAGCGGATGCGGCCGCACGCGAGACGGCGTGGCGATTCGTCGAGCAAGGAGTCTGTACGTGATGGGCGGGTTCTTCCAGGCGTTGTTCGCCTTCGTCGTGGTGCTGGCACCTCTGGTGTTCATTCACGAATTGGGGCACTTCCTCGTCGCCAAGGCGTTCCGCATCGGTGTGCCGGTCTTCTCGCTGGGCTTCGGTCCGCGTCTCCTCGGGTTTCGTCGAAAGGAGACGGATTATCGTCTCTCGCTGATTCCGCTCGGTGGCTACGTCCGCCTGAGTGGCGACGAGTCCGACGAACATCGCGTCGGGGCACCGGAGGAGTTCCTGTCCCGACCGCGTTGGCAACGATTCCTGGTCTTCGTCGCCGGTGCGACGTTCAACATCATTCTTGCGTTCGTCGTCTTCTGGGGCTACTTCGCGTTCTACGGCAAGATCGACGTCCCGCAGGTCTATCCACAGATCACCGATGTCGTCGAGGGCTCTCCGGCGGAAGGGGCCGGACTGGAGCTCGGGGATACGGTCGTCTCCATCGAAGGGTCCGACGTCCGCAATGCACAGGTCTTCCTCGATCACTACCTGATGGACATCAAGCTTCGTCCGAAGGATGAGATCGGGATGGAGATCGAGCGCGGGGGAGTTCGTCAGTCCTTGCGATTGGCGACCGGTCTCGATCCCGAAGACGGCTCCGGGGATCCCGGCTTCGGCGTGAGCTGGCTTGGCGGTGCGCCGGCCATCATCGAACTGGTCAGCCCCGGGGAACCTGCAGAGACTGCCGGGTTGCTCCCCGGGGATCACATCGTCGCTGCCGGTGGCTCGGAGGGGATCGGGCGACTCGAGTTGCAACTGCTCCTGATCAAGTCGCCGGATCAGGCGGTCGCTCTGGGTGTGATGCGCGATGGGCAACGCGTCGATATCGACGTCACCCCGAAGTTCGTCGAGGGGCGCGGCGGGATGATCGGGATTCAGTTCACCGCGATACAGGCGGCACGAATCGATCTGACCCTGGGGGAGGCGGCGTCCGAGTCCATCGCCACGAACATCGCCCTCTCGAAAACGTTGTTTGTGGTGTTGAAGCGATTGGTTACGGGGCGGGTCTCGACGAAAACGCTCTCGGGTCCCATCGGAATCGCCCAGGTCGCCAAGGATGCCCTGCGGGCCGGTGGGGAGACGTTCCTTTATCTGCTGGGTTTCTTCAGTCTCCAGTTGGGGATCCTTAACCTGTTGCCGATCCCCGTTCTGGATGGCGGTCACATCTTGATCCTCGGCGTCGAGTCGGTGATGCGACGCGACCTCTCGGACATGATCAAGGAACGGGTCATGCAGGTGGGGCTGGTCTTCCTGCTCCTGTTCATGGGGTTGGTCATCGTTCAGGACATCGTCAAGACGCTCTGACGTCACCTGTCCGCGCAACGTCTCGTGACAGGTTGTCCGTCGACGGACGGTTGTCGCATTACACACCCGGAATCCCTTGTCGGCGACGATGCCGGCATGGTCTGCCATTTGCAGTCCTCTCTGGAGTCACGAAGGATCGTGACCCCAAGGAGGAGACGGAGTCATGCGAAGTTCCTGGAGATCGTTGCAGAAGTATCTCGTTTCATTGTGTCTGATCGGTTCGCTGGCCGGCACGCTGGGTCTGGCGGCCGAGCCGGAGGATGCCGCAAAGCGTGCGTCCGCATCGAAGAGTGAGCGGCAGACGGTCGTCCTCAACCAGGCGACCGTCGAACAGCTTCAGACGCTTCCCGGAGTCGGGCCGTCGATCGCCAGACGGATCGTCGAGTTTCGCGATCAGCACGGAGCCTTCGAGCGGCTCGAGGACCTGATGCGGGTCAAGGGTGTCGGAGAGAAGACGTTCCTCAAGCTCAAGCCACACCTGAAGCTCGGGAAAAGCTCGGGTTGATGCGCGGAGAACCATCCCGAGGTCTGGGGTTGGTGGAACTCCTCGCCGTCCTCGCGATGTTGGGTGTTGTCGCGATGGTCGCGTTTCCGGGTCTCGGCAGGCTGAAGCGAAGCGCGGAGATCGCGGCCGCCTCTCGCGAGTTGGCGACAACCCTGGAATCCCTGCGCTGGATCAGCACGACGGAGCGTCGTTACGTCGGCCTGTGGTTCGATCATGCCGATGCGCGTTGGAGTTGGTGGCGTGTCGCCGACGGGAACGGCAATGGTCTACGGGCACGAGAGATCGCGGACGGATCCGACCTGACCGTCTCCGGGCCTCACGATTGGCGCCGCAACGGAAACCGGACCCTCATCGGCTTGCCACCGATGAGGGTTCGACGGATCCCGCCGGGACGGGGTTGGATGCCGGTGCCTCGAGACCCGATTCGCTTCGGTCAATCGGATCTCGTCTCGTTCGCGCCGGATGGGTCCAGCAGTAGCGGCACCGTGTTCCTCACCGACGGGCGTCAGGAGGTTGCTGCGGTCGTGCTTTACGGTGGGACCGGCCGTGTCCGGGTCTGGCGTTGGAACCTCAGAAAGGAGGTGTGGACCCGATGACCGAGGATGGACACGTCGCGTCGTTTCGGGCGGCCGATGCCTACGCGGTGGAGGTCGTTCGGGCGGCCCAACGGATCGGGACCGGTCGCGATGCGACCCTCCTGAGAGAGCTGCGTCGCTCCGCGTTGCGTTGTGGGGGAGCCCTGGTGGCGGCGTCGGTCGCCCACCCGACCTCCGTCACCGCCAAGGCATCCCTCGAGGCGGCCCGGGGGGCGTTGGCGGAAGGGGGCTATTACCTCTATCTGGCCCGCCGTTTCGGCCTGCTGGATGCCCGAGGCTATCGGGCGCTACGGGTGCGACAGGAGGCGGCCCTCAAGGAGCTCACCGGGCTACTGGATCGGTCCTCTTCGTCTGTTGAGGCACCTGAGCCCTGATGATAGCCTGACGCCCTATGGTAGACATCGCGCTGGCGACCGCAATCGTGGGGCATATCGCTACATGGTTCCTGGTCATCGCCACGACCCTCGGCGGGAGTCACTCGGCTCGGGTGCTGGCATCCGGCACGGCGATCCTCGTCTGGATCGCCCATCTGATGGCGTTGATCGGAACCGTCCTCGGAGATTCACCGCAGAGCGTCGGCAATCTCGCGGGGTTCTTCCTGGTCGGCGGCTGGGTCGTTTCTTGTCTCCATCTCTACGTCTGGTTTCGCCGCAAGGCCGACGTGGCCGGCTGGGTGTTGCCTCCGGTGGCCGCCATGGCGGCGGTGGGAGCGCTGCGGGCCGGCACGACCCTATCGAGCGCCGATCCGGACTCGGGTCGTTGGCTTCTCGTTCATATTTCGTTGTCGGCGTTGGCTCTCGGGGTTCTCTGCCTCGCGTTCGTCATGAGTCTGCTCTTCCTGGCGCAGGACCGTGCGCTGAAGTCCCGACAGGGAATGAACTGGGTCGATCGTCTACCGGCCTTGCGTGAGGCCGATCGGGTGGGCCAGGTCGGGCTGGTGGTCGGGTTCGTGCTGTTGACCGCAGGGATCGCCAGCGGATTCATCGTGCATGGCGGGGTGACGTCCGAGGGTCTCACGGCCAATCCCAAACAGGCCTTCGCTCTCCTGACGTGGCTCATCTTCGCCGCTGTCATCGCCGCCCGCGGGTGGCTGGGGATTCGGGGTCGGCGGTCGGCGTACATGACGATTGCCGGTTTCGCGCTCGGTATTCTCACGGTCGTCGGGATGGTGCCCTGAGATGCTGATCCTGCTGGGAGCCAGTCATCGATCCGCCCCGCTCGAGATCCGTGAGCGCCTCGCGATCTCCCGTGCCGACCTGCCGGGTGGCCTCGTCCGTCTCACCGAGGTGGATGGGGTCGAGGAGGGGCTGATCTTCTCGACCTGCAACCGGACGGAGATTCTGATCCGTACCGATCAATCGCTGGATGCGATGCGACCCGGCCTCCGGGCGTTCGTCGCCGGCCAACACGCGGTCAACGAGCGACAACTCGAGGAGCACACCTACGAGCTGACCGGCGAGTCCGCCATCCGACATTTGTTTCGTGTCGCCAGTGGGTTGGACTCCATGATCCTGGGCGAGCCCCAGATCACCGGCCAGATCAAGCGGGCCTATGACGCCGCCCGCGAGCAACGGGCGACGGGCGCGATCCTCGATCGATTGCTCCAGCACGGATTCTCGACGGCCAAGAGAGTCCGGACCGAGACGGCCATCGCGCGGAACCCGGTGTCGATGGCGACGGCGGCGGTCTCGCTGGCCCGCAAAGTGTTCGGCGGCATCGAGGGGCATCGAGTGCTGGTGTTGGGGACCGGAGAGATCGCCTGCCTCCTCGCCAGGCATTTGCAGGGCCAGGGCATCGGCTCTCTGTTCATCGCAAGTCGAAGCTACTCGCGGGCCGTCACGACCAGCGCCGAGCTGGGGGCCGAGCCGACACACTGGGGAAGGATCATGGAGCGTGTCGAGGAAGTCGACATGGTCGTCAGTTGCACCGGGGCGGCGGAGCAGGTGATCACACGGGAGGAGTTGTCCCCCGTCCTTCGTCGTCGTCGCGCGCGACCGCTGTTTCTCATCGACCTCGCGGTCCCGAGGGATATCGATCCTGAGATCCGCCGGCTGGAACCGGTCTACCTCTATGACGTCGACGCCCTGCAGGGCATCGTCGATTCCAATCTCGGCGAACGTCAGACGGCCGCACGGGAGGCGGGAGAGATCGTCGAGCAAGAGGTCGACTCGTTCGTTCGCTGGCGACGATCCCTGAGCGTCACGCCGCAGATCGTTCGCCTACGTAAGGATGTAGCGACGACCGTCGACCATGAGATCGCGCGTTTCCTCAAACAGCATGCGCCTATCGATTCGGAACTGGAGCAGGCGGTGCGTCGTCTGGTGGGGCGGGTCAGTCAGAAATTGATTCATGGTCCGATCCGTCAGCTTCGCGATGCCGCCAGCGGCGGCGACGAGGAGTCGAACTCGGAGGATGGGCCGCGACAGGTCTTTCGCGGGGGGAAGGAGCGTTGAACCCCCTCACCGTAGGTGGCCGAGGGAGTGCACTGGCTCGATGGCAGGTGCGATGGGCCTGTCAGGCGTTGGAGGCCCGGCATCCCGGGATCGATCTCCAGGAGTCGGTCATCGAGACCCACGGGGATGTTTCGAGCGGACCGCTGGATCCGTTGGATCGGGGTGTGTTCGTGCGGACGATCCAGCAGGCGTTGCTCGACGGAGCCATCAACGTCGCGGTTCATAGCCTGAAGGACCTGCCGTCACGGACGCCCGATGGGCTGTTGCTGGCCGCGTTCCCCGGGCGGCATCCTGCGGAAGATCTGCTGATCGCAGGCGGCTCGCCGGATCTCACCGCCCTGCCCGAGGGGAGTCGAATCGGAACGGGAAGCCCCCGTCGTCGATTCCAACTTCTCCACCGTCGCCCGGACCTTCAGGTCGAGCCCCTGCGCGGCAACGTGGACACGCGCCTTAGGTCGGTGACGGAGGGACGCCTCGACGGCATCGTGCTGGCGCGGGCAGGTGTCGAGAGGCTGGGGTTGGCGCTCCCCGGGTCTCACGTGCTGGACCCCGAGACGATGGTGCCGGCCGCAGGACAGGGGGCTCTGGCCCTCGAGATCCGCGCGGACGATGCGACAACGCTGGAGCGGGTTTCCAAGCTGGACTGTCGGGAGACCCGCATGGCCGTCCGTTGTGAACGGGCCTGTCTCGAAAGTCTGGATGGGGGTTGCATGGCGCCTCTGGCCGTCCACGCCTGGATCGCCGAAGAGCGGCTTCACCTGATGGCGCGGGCCGGTAGTCTGGACGGGCGTCAGGTGGTTCATGAAGAGGCGTCGATGTCGTGCACCACGGTGGACGATCCGCCACGGGCCCTGGCCGTAGCCGTCGCGGACCGACTGCGATCCCGCGGTGTCGAGTCGATCCTGGAGGCTGCGCGAGCCGCTCAGTTGGCCGACCTTCGGGATCATGGCTGACCGCCCCAGGATCCTCCTGACGCGGTTGGAGGGTCGTGGCGAGCGTCTCCAGCAACAACTCGAGCAGCGAGGATTTCGGGTCGAACGAATCGCCATCCTGACCACCGAGTTCGTGGATCTGACCGACTGGCGCCGCATGGACGACCCGGAGTTGATGTCCGGCGGCTGGTGGGCGTTTACCAGCGTCGCCGCCGTCCAGTCCGTGGCTCGCAGTGGGGCTCTGCGGTCGGTGCTGCAGCGATCGTCGGCACCCGACGTGGCGGCGGTCGGCCCGGCAACCGGCAATGCCGTTCGGGGTCTGCTGGGCGTCGAGCCCCGTGTGGTGGCCGACCCGACGGGTGGGTCTCAGCTGGCCCGTCAGGTTCTGGCTGCCGACGCGAGCGGTCCGTCGGTCGTCTGGTTTCGCGGTGCACGGGCGACCGATTCACTCAGGAAGGAGCTCGATGCCGCAGGGCGAACCTGTATCGAGCGAATCGTCTACGCCGTCAACCCGACCGCCGGGTGTGTGACGGCGGCCCGGTGTCTCCGGGACGGCGACGTGGATCTCTGGATCGTCGCGTCCTCGGCTTCGGCCCTGGCGATCCTCGCGGCCGATGCCGGGATCGACGAGGGCGAGAGGATCGCATCGCACACGAAGATCGTCGCGATCGGCGAGGCGACCGCCGCCACGCTGCGGGCGGTGGGCCGAGACGTTGCCGCCGTCCCGACGGGGCCGACGGATGAGGCCATCGTGGAGACCGTGGCAGCCCTTTTTCCTTGTTGATGCTGTGTTAACATCTCGCGCCCGATCAGGGAGAAATGAATTGCCTACCGACGTTCGCAAGACACCATTGTTCGATGCCCATGTGGCCGCAGGGGGGCGCATGGTCGACTTCTCCGGGTGGCACCTCCCGGTCCAGTACAGCGGTCTGATCGACGAGCATCGGGCGGTCCGTAACGCGGTGGGGATGTTCGATGTCTCGCACATGGGCGAGGCGCGGGTTCGCGGCCCCCAGGCCCTGGAGTTCCTCCAGTGGGTCACCTGCAACGACGTCGCGCGCCTCAGGGACGGGCGAGCCCACTACACCGGCTTGATGACCGAGGACGGGACGTTCGTTGACGATCTCCTGATCTACCGGCTTGCGGCGACGGAGTATCTGCTGGTCCTCAACGCCGCCAACACGCAGAAGGACGTTGCGCATCTGCGCGCGTATCTCTCCGACTTCGACTGTGAGGTCATCGACGAGTCTGCGGACTGGTGCCAGATCGCAGTCCAGGGCCCCGCGTCGCAGCAAGTCTGCGAGGCGGCCTGCGGTATCGAGCTGGCGGCCCTTCGCTACTACCGATTCCTGAACCATGACATCCAGGACGCCTCGTGCATCATCTCTCGCACCGGCTACACCGGCGAAGACGGGTTCGAGATCTACGCGCCCGCCGCGCTGGCGACGTCGATCTGGGATGGTTGTCTTGCGGCGGGCCACGAGCACGGGATCCAGCCGGCGGGTCTCGGCGCTCGCGACACACTCCGCCTTGAGGCGGCGATGGCCCTCTATGGTCACGAGATCGATGACACGACGACGCCGTACCAGGCCAATCTCGGCTGGATCGTCAAGCCGGCGAAGGGGGAGTTCCTCGGCAGCCGTCGGTTGGCCGATGAGAAGCGGCGGCTCGATGCCGGGCAACCGCTAGAACGACGTCTGGTCGGGCTGGAGATGAGCGGTCGCGCCATTGCACGGCAGGGCTATCCGGTGCTGGATGCCGCGGGCGAGCGAACCATCGGCATCGTCACCAGTGGATCGCCTGCACCGGCGCTGGGGAGCAACATCGCGCTGGCACACGTGACCGACGACGGTCTGTCGACGGGCCACGACGTCAAGATCGGTGTGCGAAAGAGAGTGGAATCGGCGACGATCGTCGAGACGCCGTTTTACAAGAGAGAGCGCTAGTACTGACACGCAGACGGGAGAGGTTCATGTATCCAGACGATCGCAAGTACTCGAAAGAACACGAGTGGATTCTTGTTGAAGGGGATGTGGCGACCATCGGTATCACCGATTTCGCCCAGGATCAGCTGGGAGATATCGTCTACGTCGAGGTGCCGGAGATCGACATGGAGGTCAGCGCCGAGGATGTGCTGGGGACCATCGAGTCGGTCAAGGCCGTCTCGGAGATCTTCGCTCCGCTGAGCGGCACGGTGGTCGCGGTCAACGAAGCACTTGAGGACGCGCCGGACAAGGTCAACAGCGAACCCCACGACGGTGGGTGGTACTGCAAGATGCGTATCAAGGACGTGACCGAGGTCGAGAGCTTGCTGGATGCCGCGGCCTACGCGGAGTTGATCGCCGACAGCTAGAGATCGACGAGGAACGCCTCCAACTCCAACCCAACCGTCCGGAACCAGTCGGGCAGTCGCTCGACCGGTAGTCCCACGACGTTGGACCACGAGCCGAACATCGCTTCGCACAGCAGTGCGCCCACACCCTGAATCGCGTAGGCCCCGGCCTTGTCCTTCGGCTCGTCGCTGGCGGCGTAGCCGGCAATCAAGCTGTCGCTATACCGACGGAAGCGCAGGGCGGTCGACTCGTGTGTCACCAGGCGCTCGTTGCGCTCGATCGCGATCAGGCAGACCGCCGTGACCACGTGGTGGGTCCTGCCACGCAGCGCCCGTAGCATTCGGGCGGCATCGGCGGCGTCGGACGGCTTGCCGAGGAGTCGACCATCGACCAGCACGCCGGTGTCTGCAGCCAGCAGCGCGCGATGTGACGTGTTGGCCGCCACGGCCTGGACGTAGACCGCATCGGCCTTGGCCTCTGCCAGACGCCTCAGAGCCGCCACCGGCGGCTCGGTGTTCGGCACCGTCTCATCGATATCCGCCGCCATGACGGTGGGCCGCAGTCCGACACTCTCCAGGAGAGTCCGTCTGCGGGGGGATGCCGATGCGAGGATGAGCCCCGCGGCGGCCAGGTTGTCCATGATGGCGTACCTTCTATAATCAGTAAGGCCCAGGAGATGAGGATGACACGAGGTGTACGGATGCGGAAGGCCCTGATCGTAGGTTTATTGGGAATGTCGCTGTTCCTGTCGGGGGCGTCGGCCGAGGAGCCCCCGTCGTCCCTTCCCGATGTCATGCTGCTGTTCACGGGAGACGTCATCGGCTACATCGACACCTGCGGTTGCAAGCGAAACCCGGCCGGAGGGCTGGCCCGCCGCGCACACTTCACCCGCACCATGCATCGCGAGTTTGCTGCGGTCCCACAGTTGCTGCTGGACAGCGGCAATTTCTCCGATAATCCGACACCCGAAGGGGACCTGAAGACGGCCGCTCTGGTCGAGGGCATGAGCTTGCTGGGCTACGACGTGGTTAACGTCGGTGAGCGGGACGTGAAGCACGGCTGGGATCGTTTCAGTGCGCGACAGGAGAAGGGCGCGTTCGATTTCATTTCGGCCAATCTGGTTTTCACCGACACCGGAGACACGGTCCTCCCGTCTCGAACCATCGTGGAGACGACGTCGCCCGACGGCGCGCGGAAGATCCGCGTCGGCGTCACGGGCGTCATGCGTTTCAACCCGATCTTCAAGCGGGAAGGCCCCGACGGTAGAGAGATCGGTGTGGACCATCCGGTCGACCGACTCAAGACCGAGGTCGCCGCGCTGCGCAAGGACGGGGTCGATCTGGTGGTCGTTCTGGCCGCCGTTCATCAGAGCGATGGCCGACGGATCGCGGCCGAGGTCGGGGGCGTTGATTTCCTGATCGGTTCGTACGGTGGCTCGATCGCTGCGGAGCAATCGGAAGCTAACGGGACGTGGATCTTCTATTCCGGCAATCAGGGGAAGCAGATCGGCGAGAGTCGCGTCTACCTGAATCCGAGCGGTGGCGTTCGAAATCAGTCGAATCGTTTTCACATGCTCGGTCAGGGCTATCCCGCCGACCCCGAGATGCTGGCGTTCGTGAATGCCGTCCCGGTGGATCATCCGGTGGACCCGGCCAACGCGACCGATGCCGCGGGGGATGGTGTTGCCGGACGATAGCCCGCGGCGGGCCATGGGTGTGGACTACGGTGAGCGACGGATCGGTCTGGCGCTTTCCGATCCCCTGGGCGTGACCGCCCAACCGTTCGCCGTCGTCGAACGCGTCGGGCCTCGCAAGGATGCCAACGTGATCGGCGATCACTTCGAGGAGCAATCGGTCGACGTCCTCGTGGTGGGCCTGCCGCTCACGCTCTCCGGCGAGGCGGGGCCTGCCGTGGATGCCGTACGGCAATTCGTGGAGCGAGTTCAGCGTCGGCTCCCCGGCAAGCGAATCGTCTTCTGGGACGAGAGGATGACAACCGTGCAGGCGGAACGTGAGATGATTACCACCGGAGCTCGTCGCGAGAAGCGACGGCAGCGAATCGATTCCGTCGCGGCCACGCTGATCTTGCAGAGTTGGCTCGACGCAGAATCTTAGACGGAATCCCGATGCGACGAATCTTGGTCATCGTAGGCGGCGTGCTGCTGCTGGTCGCGGTCGTTCTGACGGCCACGTTCTACGCGCAGCTCCATCGCGACCATGCGGGCTGGCAGGGGCCGGACGTCGTCGTCGAGCTACCGTCGGGAGAACCTGCGGGGCGTCTGCTGGGACGCCTGGTCGACGCCGGTGTCCTGTCCGATGACGGGCCGCTGCGCACCTGGCTCTCGATTCGCGGTGGGGGAGAGAAGATTCGCGCCGGCGAATATCGTTTCGACCAACCGAGTTCGCCGTTGACGGTTCTCTCCCGTCTTCAGCGTGGAGATATTCTCCTCCACGCCGTGACGATTCCCGAGGGGCGATCGATCTTCGAGGCCATCCAGGATCTCGTTGTCGCGGGTATCGCCGACGAGGCCAGCCTGACCCGAGTCTTCTCGGACCCGTCCGCCGTCCGAGAGTTGGACATCGACGCCACGGACCTCGAGGGCTATCTCTTTCCCGACACCTACCACTTTGCGTCGGGCGTGAGCGCGGAGACCGTCGCGGAGACCCTGGTTCGTCGGTTCGTCGAAGTCGTCGACGAGGAGTACATCGCCGCCGCCGCCGGTCACGGGCTGGAACTCCACGAAGCCGTGATACTGGCATCCTTGATCGAGAAGGAGAGCGGAGTCTCCTCCGAGCGACCACGCATCGCCCGCGTTTTTCACAACCGACTGAAACTGGGCATGCCTCTGCAATGCGATCCGACGGTTCTCTACGCCTGGGCTCGACTCGGAAAGCCGGTGGGAAAACTCACGCGAAAGCATCTGGAGATCGACTCGCCCTGGAACACCTACGTCTATCCCGGACTACCGACGGGACCGATCGCAAACCCGGGTGAGGAGAGCCTCTGGGCGGCGGTCCAGCCCGCCGAGGGCGATGAGTTGTATTTTGTCGCGTCGCCCGAGGGCGGTCACACCTTCAGTCGAAACTACGAGGAGCATCGACGGGCCGTGCGGGTGTGGCGGGCCTATCGGCGCTCGTCGCCGATGTAATCGCCGGCGGTCGGGTGGATCCCGTGATAGTTGATCTCGCGTCGACGGTCCTGATCGGCTAACCGCTCGTTGAGAATACCGTTCTCGTTGATCTCTCCGTTTTGCATCGCCTGGAAGTGAAACTTGCAGAACCCTTCCATGTACGGCGTGTCCTGACAAAACAACGCCCCGCCTAAACTCGTGCGGAATCTGCAGCGATCCAAGACATCCTCCTGCCATCGACATGACCGACGATTCGGCGACAGTCTAGCATTCCGGGTCGTCCGGCAACCCCGTCGAATTACCGTTCGGTGATCCCACGTTACGAGACGCGTCCCGGATTGCGTGATGGGGGTTCCCGTCCAACGAATGTCCCCCGGAAATCGCGTCTCTCGGTCTGGCAGCGCCCTTGCAAGTGTCCGGTGCGAACCCCTTGGATCCGGGCATTGCCCGGGGCGGGCCCGTCCGAACCGACCCCTCGGACGGGTTCGTCAGTTAGCCGGGCCGAGGTGTGGCTGAGGTGGTTTCCCCCTCCTCCTCCCGCCGCAGTTGGAGCGTTTCTCCCCCGAGTCGCTCCGTGACACCTCGGCCCGGCGCCCTTTTTTAGAGCGGCTACAATACGCCCATGGCTATCCGTCGACGTCGTCGTGGTTTCGAGCCGGTCGGTACGATCCGGCCCGACGGACTGGGACTGTCTGCCAGCCGCGCAAGGGAACTGGAGCTCGAGGCGGCGTGGCGTCTGGCCGCAGGTCCCGAACTGGCCCGCAAGGTCTCGGTGATCCGACTCCAGCGCGATGGCACGCTGATCGTGGACTACATCGGTGATGACCCGGACTGGCTCCGAACGCTGGACTGTCTGTTGCCACAACTCGGAACGCGACTGGCTCATCGTTTGCCGGGTCGATCGCTCGCGCGGGTCCGACGTCGACGGCACGCGTCCGAGAGCATGGACCCCGACGCCGTTCCTTGCGCGGCGATACTCGAGCGACCGCTTCAGCAACGCGACGAGCCCCCCACGACGGGGGAGCCGGATCTGCGACGGGTGATGAAGGCCTATCTGGCCCGTCGAGACGATCGATAGCCCAGTCGGAGGCGTTGGGTAATCCACCAGGCCGAGTCGTCCGACGCGAACCACTGATCATCCTCGTGAAACTCGATCTGAATTTCCCAGCGGGGCGTCGGGTTGAAGCCGACGGCGTAGAGTCGTCGCTGCACGTCACCCGCCTCCAACTCCACGTGGACGTAGGGAGCGGTCGGTAGATCGACTCGCCAACGAACCCCGCCCCGGGCATGCCAGTCCTCGTCCTCGCCGAAGGAACTGTTGATCAGCCAACCGATCCGCAGTCGTGCCTCGATGCCGGCCGCTGGGCGCGTCGCCCAGGGAGCGCCGCCATGACGCCAACCGTCGGTCTCCCAGCCGGCCTCGGCGACGTTGATGCTGGTGACCTCGCCGGTCAGTCCCTGTGGGTTATCCACCTGGTGGTTCGAGCGATGGTAGAAGTACCCGCCGTAGACGGATCGACCGTCGGACCGCTCGATCCCGAGATGGTAGAGGTAGTAGAGATCGACCGTGTCCTCGGCGGTCAGGGTACGGGCGTCGACCTCGATGACCCCTCTGAAGCGTCGAAAGAGTTCCGGCGAGAGGACCTGCAGTTTCAGCTGGGCCGCCGCTCGGTCGTCCGCCCCGAGTCCCGCCGCAACGGTCCCGGCGATCTCCGGAGGCGAGACCCGGCTCAGTCTCTCGGTTCCCAGGAACTCGATTCCCGCGATGACACCATCGTCTCCCAGACCCAACGGGCTGTCACCGGCCAGCCACGCGGCGGTCAATGCAACTCCCTGACGTCGCTCCGATGAACCCAAGGGAAGGTGATAGCGGGCACCCATCTGCCATTCGCGCCCGGTGGTCGTGCCACCGATCAGGGAGTGTCCCTTGACTTCGAACCCAAATCGGCTGTCGAGGCTGTCGCGACCCAACCAGTAGACGGCGTCCGCCTCGACGACGACGTCGTTGTCGAGCAGCCGCTCGTCGATCACCGCTCCGGCTGTCAGCCGCCACTGGAACGCGCCGCCCTCGCGCCGTTCCGCACCGATGTCGAAGGTTCGTAGCCACGCGTGTCCCACGCGATCGACACTAGCCTGACCACGCTGTGTCATCGAGGCCGTCAGCGCGATGTCGCCATTCCGCGGTCGTCCTCGCCAACCGCCTTCCAGTCGGTAGAGGACGTCACGGACCTCGAACGTCAGATCCGACGCGCGACCACTGATGACCGTCCGACCGTCAACATGGGCAAACAGACCTTGCCGTGGGCTCAGAGAGATAGCGGTCTGGACGAAAAGATCGCCGATCCAGTCGATGCCGTCGATGTCGGTCGCCGCCAGTCGTCCGCCGACGCGGAATTCCGACGCCTCGTCTGCCAGGGTCGGCTCCACAGTCTGAGCCAGGCAGGTCAGGGCGAGCCCGACGATCATCGGAAGGCTACGGAGTCTCATCGTCCGCGGGCATCCTCGCGGATGGAGAGTTCGGGCTCGGTCGCTTCGGGTTCGTGCGTCGCGCTCAGCTCGAATCCGTGGAGTCGCGAGATCAGTCGCTCGTCGGCGTCGAGGATCTCGACCAGGACCCGATAGTCGCCAAGGGGCCAGTGTTCGTTGGTTGGGATCTCCCAGCCCTGCAGGTTGGACGACTGCTCGTCGACGGCCGGGGCACCGAGGTCGACCCAGCTGCCGTCCAGATCCTTGCCCTGCAGCGTATAGGTGATCCGCAGTGGCATCGACGCCCCGTAGACCTCGTAGAACAAACGAAGCGAGTCGCCCGGCACGAAGCGTTTCTTGACTCGCGGGAGCACTCGGAAAGTGCCGATGATGAACGGCTCGTCGTAGGAGGCCATCACCGCGTAGGGCAGCGGGTCGAGTGTCTCGGACCAGACGAGGTCGGAGAAGTCCATCCGTTCGCTAGGTGCGTTGATGCGGACCGAGCGACGCTCGAGACCGGTGCGGATGTTACCGGGGTCGGCCACCATCACGGTCAGCGTGTACTCGCCGGGCGGTAGAAGGACGCGGGCCTGCGCGTAGCGTCGTTCTTCGTGGGTGACGTACTTGAACGATCCCTCGCCGAGGATGCGCGGCCGCTCCGTGGCGTCACGGGACGTGAACCGCGCGATGATCGAGGGTTGGGTCGACTCGCCGGTGTCAGTGACGTCGACGGTGACCATCGCGACGGTGATCGGTTGGTCGGGATGGGTGAAGCGATGCACCGCGATGTCGAGTGGGTAGGCCGCGTAGGATTCGATCGTCTCGATCTGCTCGAGGATCACCTGGTCCTGCGGGGGGACCTCTTGCATTCGCCCGAGATCCAACATGACGGATAACGTGGACCGTGTCGGGGGGGCGAGGAATGCCATATAGCGATCCAGGTCCTCGTCACGCCGTTCCTCGATCGCAAGCGTATCGATGAACACGCTCGACAGTTTAGGGTCGTATGAGACGCGGTACTCCCCGCTGGTATCCGGGACGAACGGGACCACGACCGTCGGGTTGAGATCGGAACGACCTGCTCGGCCGTCATAGATCCAGCGGATGAGACCCTTTCCGGACGTCGCCGTCGACCGGGTGTCGAGACCCTCGTAGTCGTCGATGTCGTTTGGCGCCCCGTAAAGGATGTAGATCTTGCCCCGATCGGTCAGCCAGCCCGGCCGAGTGCTGTCGAGGAAGGCGGCGTTGGTGTGGGCGACACGATCCCAGAAAATCTGCCGGTACTCGTTGGTCAGGGTCTCCTGCGAAGGGTCCCGACGACGCCAGAACCGCTCGATGAAGAGCACCCGCTCCGCGTCGGTATTCAAACTCTTGAAGCGCTTCGTCTCATCGCCCTGGCTGATGTAGCGGATCGGCCCGTCGATCCATTCCCGTAACTCTTTCTGGGGTTTGGGTTTTCCCTTCTTTGCGTGGTTCGGGGCCGACGGCAAGAAGAGGGCCGATAGGGCCAGCAGCGGCAAAACCCACAAGACGTGCGCGTTGGTTCTGGACGTTCGATCCCTCACGATTCTTGAGTATAATCGACAGGCACGGGTACCGCAGACTGGCGTGGGCTTGCATCCTCGCGCTTCGTGAATAGATATAGGATGCGGAGGGCGGCGAAAATCCGTCCGGGTCGAAGGAGGTCCAGAATATGGCATGGATGCGAAACCGGTCGGAGCCCGAATCGGGGGCCGAAAGCAATCCTATCCCGGCCGCCCAGGAGAATGTGGCGCCGGCATCGAAACGGGAGACAAAGATGGATAAGCTGGTAAACATCGGGCAGTCGGTCCAGATCAAGGGCGAGCTGACCGGAAACGAAGACCTGACGATTGACGGCATGGTCGACGGCAAGATTCTCGTAAAGGATCACTCGTTGACCGTCGGTGCCAACGGTCGGCTCAGCGCCGAGGTCCACGCCAAGACCGTGCTCGTTCTGGGGCAGGTCGTGGGCAACATCACGGCCGACGACAAGGTCGAGATCGCGCCCTCGGGATCGGTTCAGGGCGATATCCGTGCCCCGCGTGTGGCCATCGCTGATGGAGCTCGCTTCAAGGGCGGTATCGACATGGAACGGAAATCGACGGCGACGCCGGCTGCCAAGCACGCGTCTCCGCAGCCGCCACGTGACATGCCCGCAGCGGTCGGTGCAGGCAAGGTGTGATGGCATTCCGTTGGCGACAGGAACCGGTTGGAGGGACACCTCTGCCGGATCCTGGAGTCACGGTGCAGCCCGGTACCGCTTGCCCTAGTCTCGTCAAGGCGCTCGGCAAGATTCTTCGCGATGACCGTCCGAGAATTCTCGACTTCGGTTCCCAGTGCGGCGCGACGGCGGTTGCGTTGGCCAACCGTGGCGCACACGTGACCGTGGACGAAGTCAGCTTCCCCGAGCCGACTCCCGAAGCCGACGACGACGACCCCGTCGAAACCCCGCCCTACAAACTCGACCACGACGACGATGCCTACGACCTGATCCTCGCCTGGGAGATGTTCGACTTCATCGAAGCGGGTCGACTGCAGGAAGTGGGGAACGAGTTCGCACGGATCCTGGCGAAGAACGGCTGGCTCCTCCTGTTCGCCAGAAACTCCGGTCGGAACGAACCGGCTCCGGAGGCGCTGCCACGTTATCGGATCACCGCGGAAGATCGGCTCATCCGCGAGGCGTGCGAGGGCACCCGTCGAGAGCGGTTCACCCACCCCACGCGAACCGTCGAGGCGGCCCTCAAACCACTGAAAGTCCAGGGAATCCACCTCCAGCGCAATCAGCTGCGGGAGTTTCTTTCGGTCAAGAGCTGACGGCTCCTACTCCCAGGAGCAGTCCCGTCCCGCGTTGGCCTCTTCCAGGAACGCCTGCAGCGGTTCGAAATAGGCAAGCATCGCCCGGGCACTGAGGTCCTCACCGGTGGTCTCGCGTAAGAGCTCCCGCCAATCGCGCGTCTTCCCTTCCTGCAGGATCGAACGAAGGAACTCTCCGACTTTCGGATTGCCGAAGTAGTTGGCCGACTGGGGCGAAACGCCGAGAATCTCCTTGCTGATGTGATCGTGGAGTTGGTACTTGAGAACCGCCGCGACCGCGTAGTCGTAGTACTGAGCCGGGTCGTCGTTGATGTGTGTTTTCGTGCACGCGTCGCAGCCATCGGCGGGACGATCGTTCGGCGGCGTCACACCCTGGAAGCGTGCCACGTAGTCCCACCAACGCTTGTTGAACTGATCCGCCGGCAACTCGTCGGCGTAGAGCTCCTTCTCCCAGAACGACATGACGCCGGCGGCCCACGGAAGAAACATGATCGATTCACTGAGCGCTTCATTAAGAAGCCACTGTTGTTGATCGATCTCGTCGTCGGCACCTAGAAGACCCACCTCCTTGAGGTAGGGTGCCTGCATCGACGCAAGGCTGATCAACTCGCCGATGCCTTCGTGGAAACCTCGGTTGGCACCGCCTCGAAGCAACAACGGAACTTCGGGACGCGTGTAGGCGATGTAGTAGTAGATGTGGCCCAGCTCGTGATGGGTCGTGCTGAACCAGCGAGCGTTGGCCTCGACCGACATCAGTGAGCGGACATCGTTCTCCAGATCCAGATGCCAGGCCGATGCATGCGTGTTCTTGTGGCGCTCGCTGATCGGTACCGGGTAGAGATCCGATCGCTCCCAGAAGATCTCGGGGAGTTCGGGGAACTCCATCGAGGTGTAGAACCGCTCGGCCTGTTCCACGATCCACTCCGGAGTCTTGTCCTCGAAGAGGGGATCCAGATCGACGCTGTTTACCAGCCCGCCCCAGCTCTGGGACCAGCGGTTGTCGATCCAGTGCGCGGGAAGCATGGAAGGAACGGGCGAGTCGTAGCGATCGGCAAGGCGATACTTGGCCCAGCAGTGCAGCTGTTCGTAGAGCGGGCGGGTCTCATCGACCCACTGCTGGAGCATCGCCTGCATCTCGTCGACGGTCATCCCGTAGTCGGCGACCTGCAGATGGTAGAAAGAATCGAAGCCCATCTCGCGGGCCACCTGATTGCGAAGATCTCGAAGTTCGATCAGTCCATCGCGCAACGCGGAGCCGGTCTGTTTGCTGGTCTCCCAGACGTGCAGCCGCTCCTCGGGATCCCGCGAGCTTGTCAGCGTGCTGTCGATCTGGTTGGCCGTCGTGGGCGTCTTGCAGTCCTGGCCGTCGAACTCGAGGCAGAACGTGAAGCCGTCGAGGGTGCTGGACTGTCGCCCTTCGGCCTCGACCCGACGAGCGACGACGTCGGGCAGTGTCCCCGGCGCCTCGGCGGCGGAGAGAAGCAACGCCTCCAGCGACCGTATAGTAATCGGTTTCAGTTGATCGCGGCGCTCGAGAAGTTTCTGGGCCTGGCGGATCGCGTCGCTATTGCCCTGGACGCTGGCGTACGCCTTGCCGGCACCGGCACGCTGGCCGTCGTGGAACGCGTTGACGTCGGTGCTGGCCTTCCACTGAGCCTCGGCAGCGGCGTAGTAGACGCCCTGAAACAGCGAGGCGTAGAGGTCGAGAAACGCCTGCGCCTCGGCCTCGGCATCGTGGCTTGCAGGTGCCGTGCAGGAGACGAGAACCAGGGCAGTGAGGACAATCGCGGTCAAGATTGGGAGACGTCGCAGACTCATCGGAACCTCCGAAACAAGATAGAATCAACCTCATGGTAGCAGCCCCTCGACGTGTTCCTTGGTCGGGGCAGGGAGGATCCATTGATCTCATCACGGGTACGCGGGATCGGCATGTCGGCGACCCTTCGCATCTCTGCGCTGGCCGCTCAGATGCGGGCGGACGGTCGCGACGTGCTGGACTTCAGCGCCGGCCAGCCGGATTTCCCCACACCGGATCATGTGTTGAAGGCCGGTCATGAAGCCCTGGATGCCGGGCAGACACGCTATACGGCGACGCCCGGAATCGCCGAGCTCCGAGAAGCGATCTGCGACGATGTCGAGTCGACCCATGGTCTGCGTTACTCGCCCGGGCAAGTCCTGGTTTCGCCGGGTGCCAAGGCCAGTCTCTACTTCGCGTTGATGACCCTGGTCGACGAGGGGGATGAAGTGCTGCTTCCCTCTCCGTTCTGGGTTTCGTACCCCGAACAGATCCGTCTGTTCGGCGGCAAGGTGGTGACCGTCCCGTGCGATGAGGCCAGGGGATTCGCGTTAAGCGTCGAGGATCTCGCGGCCAGGTGTAGCGATCGCACGAAGGTTCTGATTCTCAACTACCCGTCGAATCCGACCGGTGCCGGATTCGATCGCGCCGCGCTGAAGGCGATCGCGGATTTCTGTCTCGAACGGAAGATCTGGGTCGTCGCCGATGAGATCTACTCGAAGCTGGTGTATGACGGTCGACCGTTCGTCAGCATCGTCGCCGCCGAACCGCGTATGCGAGACCAGACGGTTCTCATCGATGGCATGAGCAAGACGTTTTCAATGACCGGTTGGCGAGTCGGTTACGCGCTTGCGCCGGAGGACGTCGCCAAGGGCATGACCCGGGCCCAGAGTCACAGCACCAGCAATGCGACATCCATCTCGCAATGGGCCAGCGTCCGTGCCATGCGTGGCGATCGAGGCTGGCTCGATCGGCGGGTGGCTGCATTCCAGGAACGACGGGACGCAATCGTCACGAGGCTTCGCGCGATCGAGGGCGTCGAGTGCGTGCGTCCCGACGGCGCGTTCTATGCCTTCCCCAACGTCTCTGCGCGGTTTACGGGCGCCATCGATAGTGGTGCCGCCATGGCGGAGTTTCTACTGAAGGATGCGGAGGTCGCGGTCGTTCCCGGCGATGCGTTCGGGTCGCCGGCCCACTTGCGGTGCTCGTACGCCGATAGCCTCGAGAGGATTCACGAGGGTATGGACCGAGTGGAGCGAGCGCTAGGCACGCTCTAGAGCTACTGGAGGTCCTCTGGGCCCGGGACCATCGGTAGCGATTCGCGCTGCTGCCGAGTCACGTACGTTCGATGAGTTCCGGGGATCACCACCTGGCTCTTGCCGCGTGTCTTCTGGTTTCGAAGCTCGCTCTGAGCCTGTCGTAGTTGTTTCAGTTGCCGCGAGTAGGTCTCGCCCAGCGCATCGAATTTGCTGCGGATCGCCTGCACCTTGGCCTTGGCATCCTGGGTGTTGGCGCGGATGCTCTCTTCCCGGGTGAACGCCTCGTCGAGGGCCTTGATGTACGGTGTCGCATCGGCGTCCAGTGAGATGCCCTTGGACGAGAAGAGCTGTCGAACCTGATTCACGAAGGGAGCCGTCGCGCCGGTCATCTTCGCGAGGCAGTTGATCTGTTCCGCAATCGTCTTGGGTTCGAAGTCCATGTTGGGGCCTTTCCTTCTCTACTCACCTAAGGGGGTACGGACAAAAAAGGGCCGGTCAACGGACGATCCTGTGATCGGTTGGGGGTTGCTGCTCGAAAATCGACGTTATCCACGAGGATCGAGAGAACCCCGAATTCTCCACCCGAGAGATTGTCGGGTCTGCTAATCTCGGTTCGAAGGCCCGTTGGGCGGGAGGAACGCATGGGATCGCGCAAGAGAGGATCGCGAGACAACGAGGGCGGCGATCCGCTGGTCGTCGGTCAGCGACTACGGCATCGTGGCAGCGACCGCGTGGGAGAGATCCAGGACGTGGCCAGCCAGTTCACCCACCCGAAAGCGAAGCCGGTCTATTCGTACCTGGTTCGTTGGGACGATGGCAACGTCGAGGCGATCTCCGAGGGCGCGTTCACGGTGACCCGTGATGTCGAGTTGGTCGAGGATGACGCCTGACTTTGACGTGATGTCGACGTGCGCATGGTGCCGAAGGGGAGATTTGAACTCCCACCCCCTTGCGAGGACTAGATTCTGAGTCTAGCGCGTCTACCAATTCCGCCACTTCGGCAAGAGGCCCAGTAAACTAGCAACGGGCCGTCGAGACTGTCAAGACGGACGCCAGGAGACTCATTGGCCGACCACAAACCCCATGGCCCTCGTCCCACCGAGGTCGGGGTCATTCGTCGAGTGGGAAAGGACCTGCGGGTCCGCACCACGGACAAACCCCTACGCAGCTACCGGTACTCGGCGACCCATGCCAAGGGTCGCGCGCCTCGCTCCGGCGACCTGGTCTTGTTCCGTCCGCCGGAAGCCGGTCGCCGTGGAAAGGCCCAGATCGCGGAGGTGCTGGGCCCGCCGGAGGCGCCCGGGGTCGATCTGAGGGTCGTCATGGCCCGCTATCGCTACGTCGATCGATTTCCGGCGACCGTGCGACGTCAGCAGGAGAACCTGCCACGTCGGATCCGCCCCCGGGATCGGGAGGATCGCGTTCGGTTCGACGATCCGGCACCGGTTACCATCGATGGCGAGACGGCGAAGGACTTCGATGATGCCATCGCCGTTGAGCCGCTCCGCGGCGGCGGCTTCCGGCTCTACGTTCATATTGCCGATGTCGCACACTTCGTGCAGCCCGACGACGACATCGATCTCGAGGCGCAACACCGCGGAACCAGTGTCTACTTCCCGGGCAAGGTCGTGCCGATGTTGCCGGAGACGATCTCCAACGACCTCTGCTCGCTGCGCCCGAACGTGGAGCGACTGGTCCAGAGCGTCATCATCGACTTCGATTCAAGGGGAAAGCGCAAGCGGGTGAAGTTCGCCGACGGGGTTATCCGCTCGGCGGGTCGTCTGACCTACCGTCAGGTCTCTCAGGTCCTGGCCGGGGGGTCGAAGAAGGATGCCGGGGTGCCGAAGAAGGTCGTCCCGATGCTGAAGGCGGCTGACGCATTGCGCGAGCGACTGGAGCTACAGCGCCAGCGGCGGGGCAGTCTGGACTTCGATTTGCCGGAGCCGATCGTGCTGCTGGACGTGGACGGTGCCGTCACCGGCATGACCATCGAACCGCGCAACAGCGCTCACCGAATGATCGAGGAGTTCATGATCGCCGCCAACGAGGCGGTGGCCGATCACTTCATTCGTCACGGACGTCACGCGTTATTCCGGATCCACGAGGCACCGGAGGAGGACCGTGTGGCTCGATTGAGGGAGACGGTGCAGTCGTTCGGCTTGAAGGATGTCCATCTGCCGCCGGAGCCCACTCCACGGGAACTACGGGACGTCATGGACCTCTTCCAGGGACGACCGGAGCTGCCGGTGATCGCCCAGATGACTCTGCGTACGATGAAGCAGGCGCGCTACAGCATCGATCCCGCGATCCACTTCGGTCTGGCCACCGAGACCTACTGCCATTTCACGTCACCGATCCGTCGTTATCCCGATCTCATCAACCACCGGTTGCTCCGGGACCTGCGTCATCGACGGAAGCCACCGGCTGTCGAGCCGCTGGAGCGGCATGCCGTGGAATGTGGCCGATTGGAACGAGACGCCGAGGCCGCAGAGCGACAGCTGTTGAACTGGAAGCAGGTCGCCTTCATCG
>Ga0224508_10000640_pt1 | contig 33608 bp, 27 predicted proteins | sample SF_Jan12_sed_USG_4_FD_170157 | JGI IMG/M metagenome (GOLD analysis project Ga0224508, IMG submission 170157) | Sediment microbial communities from San Francisco Bay, California, United States - SF_Jan12_sed_USGS_21 | ecosystem: Environmental > Aquatic > Marine > Sediment | place: USA...
AGCTTGCCAGCGTGCTCGCTTTCCACGGATTCAGGGCGATTGCGGCCTCGAACTCCTGCACGAAACGTTCGGGCCGTCGGCGGGCGAAGTGGACCTGCCCCAGCGTCCACCGCGCATCGTGGCACACGGGATCGAGCCTGACGGCCTCCTCCGCGAGCCGCTCGGCACGATCCAGCGAGCCCGGAGCAGGGTCGATCGCGGACAGGTAGTCGCTGAAGTACAGGTCCGAGAGGATCGCCTTGGCCGGTGCGTAGGAGGGCGACTCTTCTACAGCATGCTCTAGCGCCCTCCGCGCCTCGCGATACGCATCGTCGGTGAGCACCGTTGCCCAATGGTATCCGCGAAGGACCGCCTCGTACCCCGTCAGAGCCTCGACCGCTTGCCCACGGCTCTCCGAAATCAGGGTTCGAGCGATGACTCCGGTGCTGTCCGCGATCGTGGTCGCGATCTGCCCCGTGATCTCGTGCTCCAGTTCCACCAGGTGAGCGCCCCCGGGGTCGAGCTCATAGGTCTCGGCCCACAGACTCGTTGCGTCGCGCGTGTCCTGGAGACGGACGCTGATCTCCACGCCCTCCCCCAGCGCGTGCACGCTGCCGTACACCGCGAAGTCGGTGTGAAATCTGGCGCGAATGCCCCCGAGGGCCGCGTTCCCCTCCTCGAGCCGGTCCGACCACAGTGGTCCGATCACCCGGAACTCGCTGAATCGGGTCAGGTTGACGAGGACTTCTTCGGTCAAACCGGTTGCCAGGTGCGCCCACGCTTCCGTTTCGGTCAGGTCGAGAAACATGACGATGGCCACCGCCGGCCGAGCCGGTTGGTGCGGATCTTCCACTGAGGCGGGGGGCGATCCTCCGGCATGGGCCTCGTCGCCCGAGCGCTCCTGGAACCGCGGCACGTAACCGCCCTTCGGCACGTCGATACGGAGGGGGTCGCCACGACCCTCCTTCTGGTAGTAATACGTCAACGCGCGACGCAGACGCCTCGCCAGAATCCGGATGTACGGGTCGGATTGGGGGTCGAACGTGTCGCTGAAGCCGAAGGCTCGGGTCGCGATCCTGTAAGCCTTGATGCCCGAGCCGCGCCCTTCGAGCGTCTCATCGACGATGAAGCGTAGAAAGGTGCTGATCCGCGCGCTCGCAACGAATCGCTCACTCGCCAACACGCGCTCGAGCGCGACGCGCACCTCCCCCGTAGAGAAGTCGTCTCCATCCGTCGGCGTCGGCGGATTGTCGGACGTCATGAAGATCCTTGGGAGTGATTCGAGCTCACGGCAGGCTCGCACGGAGCAATGCCAACTCTCCCTGTGGCCAATGGGCTCGAGGTCCATGGGCAGATTAGCCCCCGTGGGATGATACGGTATCACCGTGGTTCATGGTACGGTTTGATACCTGCCCGCCGACCTCGCACGCGATCAGGTTGGTTCCGTGAACGAGTCAATCACGGGTGCCATGAACAAGACCGAGCTACTCCCGCACGTGATCGCGCGGTTCTCGCACCGCGGCGATGCGGTGGAGCGGCTGTGTGCGACAGACAACGTGTTCTTCGAGTTGTGCCAGGATCTCGAGGAGAGTTCGACGGTTCTGGAGCGATATTCCGCCGGCACCCAGGTGTCGCTCCCACGAATACGCACCTACACCGAGCTGGTCGAGGAACTGGCCGTCGACGTGACGGAGTATCTCGACGAGCACGCGGACGCTTCGCGGCGAGGACGCAAGTAGCATGGACATTACTTCGGACCTGCTCGTAGCCCTGATGTTCGTGCTCATCCTCGGGATGGGGATCGGGCACGTGGTGACGACGCTCGCCGCCCTGGTGGATCGACGCTCGGCTCTCCGAGTCCACCGCGTACACGCGTCGTGGGCCGTCCTGCTCCTGCTCGTCTACCTGAGCTTCTTCTGGCACACCATCGACCTCTTTGCCGTGACCGACTGGGGGTTTGGCGGTTTCCTGTACGTGACGACCGGGCCGATTCTCCTGTTCTTCGCGAGTTGCGTTCTGCTTCCGGATGTGGGCTCCCCGGAGCCGGAGGACTTGCTGGACGCCTATTTCGCGGTCAGCGGTCAGTTCTTCTTCATCCTCATGGGACTCCAGGTCTGGACCCTCGGGGCCGATGCCCTTCTCGGCAACGGCGTCACGGCAGCCGGAGGCCTCAACCTGGCGACGCTGGTGCTCGCCGGCACCCTGGCGAGGTCACGGAGCCTCCGCCTGCACGAGATCGGCGTGGGATCGGCCTGGCTCCTCTTCATCGCGGGCGCCGTGCTGCGCGGGCTGGGAGTCCTACAATGAGCAAACAGGATATCCGGAACACCGGTTTGAGTTCTCACGATCGGCAGAGATCGAAAGGAGTCGAAATGCGGTTCTCAGATACCAGTAAGCGGAGGGGCCTCGGGACTGCCGGGGTGCATTGGGCGCTCGCTGCAGCGGTCCTGCTCCTCCCGGCAGCTGCGTCCGCCCAGGACCAGAGCCGGGAGTCCGCGGCGCTCGACAACACGGCCTCGCAATGGTCTTTCCAGCTCGCCTACCAGGCGATGTCGTCGTACCGGACGGACACCATCTTCACGGGCGACCCGCGCGCCGCCGGGAACCAGAGGTTCTTCCAGTACCGGATGGTCGCGCCCATTCCGATCGGCGGGGTCACCGTCCTCCCGCGGGCCACGGTGCGGTTTAGCCAGAACGCGGACGGCGAATGGGGGCTGAGCCCGACCGATATCTTCGCGCTGATCCTCCCGTTCGACTGGGGGACCGGTCGAGCTGGCCTCGGGCCCGATCTCGTGATCCCCGGAAGCTCGAAGGTGGGGAGCAACGAGTGGTCCTACGGCCTTGCCGGAGCCGTCATCCAGCGGTTCTTCAGCGACAAGCTGATGGTCGGGCTTCTGGTCCAGCAGACCTGGGGACGGCGCGATGTCGTGGAGCTCGGGCAGCCGGTTGCCGACCCCCTGGCGGAGGAGGAGACCGAGTTCGAGACGGGGGCGCACCCCATGACCCTCAATCCCTTCGCTATGCTCCAGTTGGGCAAGGGGTGGTACCTCGGCACGAACGACCTGGTGGCGCAGTACAGCCACGAGTTCGGCGGCTGGAAGATTCCGATCGGCGCTCGCCTCGGCTATGTGCTCGTGCAGCCGGAGCGGTCGTGGAACTTCTATGTCGAATATGCTTCTGAATTCGCGACGGTCGACTGGCCGGGTGCCGTGGCCAAGAACAAGGTCCGTGCGAATATCTCGTTGTCGATGCCCGTTGGGGGCTGAGAATCAGTCAAAGGACGGCAGGTCTCATGAAAGACGTACTTCGAGGAATGGCAGGGGCGATCCTCGCGATCGCGTTATTTTCGACTCCGGCGTTCGCTCAGGATCGGCCGAACATACTCGTCCTGTGGGGCGATGACATCGGCCAGACGAACATCAGCGCCTATTCGCGCGGCATGATGGGCTACCAGACGCCCAACATCGATCGAATCGCCCGTGAGGGCATGATCTTCACCGACTACTACGGTGAGCAGAGCTGCACGGCTGGTCGCTCGTCGTTCATCATGGGACAGAGCGTCTTCCGGACGGGTCTCTCGAAGGTGGGGCTGCCGGGCGCGGAGCTCGGGATGCAGACGGAAGACCCGACGATCGCGGTCGTCCTCAAGGACCTGGGGTACGCGACGGGCCAGTTCGGGAAGAACCACCTCGGCGATCGCGACGAGCATCTTCCCTCGAACCACGGCTTCGACGAGTTCTACGGCAACCTCTACCACTTGAACGCGGAGGAGGAGCCGGAGAACGAGGATTACCCGACCGATGAGAGGATTCCGGGGTTCCGTGATGAGTTCGGGCCCCGTGGGGTGATCCACAGCTTCGCGGATGGCCGGATCGACGACACGGGTCCGCTCACCAAGCTCCGCATGGAGACGGTCGACGACGATACTTCGGCGCGCGCGATGCAGTTCATCCGGGACGCCGTGGCCTCGGGAACGCCGTTCTTCGTCTGGTGGAGCGGAACGCGGATGCACTTCCGCACGCACGTGAAGGAAGAGCTTCGCGGAATCTCGGGCCAGGACGAATACTCCGACGGCATGGTAGAGCACGACATGCACATCGGCCTGTTCCTCGATCTCCTGGACGAGCTCGGAATCGCCGACAACACGCTCGTCTTCTACAGCACCGACAACGGACCGCACTACAACACCTGGCCCGATGCCGGCGCCACCCCGTTCCGGGGCGAGAAGAACACGAACTGGGAGGGCGGCTGGCGCGTCCCCGCGATGGTCCGCTTCCCCGGTCGCATCGAGGCCGGTTCGGTCTCGAACGAGATCATGCACCACATGGACTGGCTACCGACGTTCGCGGCAGTCGCAGGCAATACGGACGTCAAGGACCAGCTGCTCGATGGCTACGATTCGCAGGAGCTGGGCCGTTCGTATCGCGTCCACCTCGATGGGTACAACTTCCTGCCCTACTTGACCGGGCAGACGGAGGCGGGGCCGCGCGAAGAGATCTTCTACTTCACGGACGATGGTGACCTCAGCTCGCTTCGCTATCGCGACTGGAAGATCGTCTTCCTCGAACAGCGTGTGGTGGGCACGTTCCAGATCTGGGGGGAGCCCTTCACCGAGCTTCGGATCCCGAAGATCTTCAACCTCCGGCGCGACCCCTACGAGCGCGCCGATATTACCAGCAACACCTACTACGATTGGGTGCTCGACCGGGTATTCATGTTCGTTCCTGCTCAAACGTTCGTGGGCGAGTTTCTCGCCACGTTCCAGGAGTACCCGCCCCGCCAGACCGCGGCGAGCTTCTCGCTCACCGACGTACTGGCAAAGCTGGCCCCCAGCGGGGGGTAGATGGCTTTCCCCGCGGATGGCCGGAACGGCAGGTCGCTGTTCCGGCCATCCCGCGCTTGGTGGTGGATCTTGCGTTCTGATCGGTGGTTGCGGGTCCTCATCACCTGCGCGGCTCTTGCCGTCGCCTTCCTTCCCGGGCGCGCCTTCGGGATGCAGGATCAGGAGGGGCTTCCGGCTCCCTCCCGAGCGTTCGCGCTTCCGATCGAAGTCGAGCACGATTACGGTGCCTTCAACGGCGAAGCGACGATCATTCGCTTCCTACCCGTCTATACGATCCCTATCTCGTCTCGATGGCGGCTCGCGAATCTCGACCTGGTCACGCTGGCCGACGCGCGGGGCGGGGCACCCGGCAGACCGGGCAACCCGACGCCCGAGCTGGGCGACCGCGTGTTCGGTCTGAGCGACCTGCTCCACGCGAGCTTCCTCACGCCCGAGGGGCAACGAACGTTCATCTGGGGAGCGGGCTTCATGCTGCGCCTGCCGACGGCCACGGACGAAAGCCTTGGAGCCGGCAAGTGGGCATTCGGACCGGCGTTGCGCCTGGTCTACCGCAAGGGCGGCTGGAACGTCGGGGGCGTCGCGGGCCAGAACTGGTCGTTCGCCGGCGACCCGGACCGGGCCGATCTCAGTCTGCTCCTGATCCGGGCCTCGCTGCGCCGACAGCTTCCCGCGGGTTGGTATCTCGTGTCGGCACCGATCATCAACGCGAACTGGAGGGCTCCGGCGTCACAGACGTGGCTGGTCCCGCTGGGAGGAGGAGTCGGGAAACGGCTCGGGCCGCCGTCCTGGGCGACCTCCGCTCAGGCCTATTACAACGTCGTTCGACCGGACGGCGCGCCGAAGTGGGCGCTACGACTGCAGGTCATCGCGGCGATCTCGTTCTGAGGAGTCGGCTGGTGAAACGCATGAAGAAGCCTGGTCTCATCCTCCTGGTGCTGCTGCCGGCAGCGCCCGCGCTCGCACAGTCCGAGGCCGAACCCGACAGCACGCCGCGCACGCCCCGGGTCGGTCACGGCAGCAAGGGCTTCGAGATCGAAAGCGCAGACGGGAACTATCTCATCCAGATCCAGCCGCGCATCCAGTTCCGGTACGCCTTCCCGTTCGACAATGACCCCGCTACCAGCGAGCAGATCGGTGGCGACCAGCACATCTTCAAGGTCAATCGCGCTCGACTGAAGATCGGCGGACACGCGTTCGCGCCCTGGATGAACTACTTCTTCGAGTACGAGCTAGGCGGGAACGCGCTCCTCGATTTCAGAGTGATGCTCGAGAAGTGGGCGGGGTTCCGGCTCAAGGTCGGACAGTGGAAGGTCCACTATAACCGCGAGCGCGTCATCTCCTCCGGCCAGCAGCAGATGGCCGATCGATCGCTGATCAACCGGTTCTTCACGATCGACCGCCAGCAAGGCGTGTCGGTGTACGGGCGGGCGGCCGCGGGCGGGGCTGCGGACCTCAGCTACTGGGCATCCGTCTTCACCGGCACGGGGCGAGGCGGCCGCGTCAACGACGACGACGATCTCATGTGGATGGGTCGTCTCCAGTGGAACTTCCTTGGCCGGGAGCTCCCCTTCAGCGGCTCCGATATCGCTCGGAGCGAACCGACCGGGCTCGTAGCGATCGCCGGGACGACGAACCGGAGCCCGTATACGGCCTTCTCGCAGGCGGGCGGCGGGCAGCTCCCGGGGTTCGATGAGGGGGTCGCCGGACAGTACCGCGTGAATCAGGCGCAGCTCGAGACGGCCTTCATGGCCTCGGGGTTCTCATGGCAGTCCGAGATCCACTTCAAACGGATCGATGACACGGTGAACGGCGTCGTGACCGAGCTGGCGGGCGCCTACTTCCAGACCGGGTACTTCCCGAGCGGCCTCATCGATGGAGTCCCGGAACCGCTCGAGATCGCCGCCCGGTATTCGGTTCTGGACGAGCGTCGGTCCGAGGCCATCGGGCTGCGACACGAGTACGCGATCGCCGCGAACTGGTTCTTCGCCGACCACCGCAACAAACTCACGGCCGAGCTCGGCATCTTCGTCGACGATGAGCCGCGAGACACCGAGGACGCAGACGGAACCCGTTTCCGTCTGCAATGGGATGTGTCGTTCTGAGGCCGGAGGCGCGGGCGGAGAGCGAAAGCGGGCCGGGAAGCCCCGGAGTTATCTGATCCGCTGCTTCTGAGCCTGTGCCTTCTCGCCCCCACCGACGTGGAAGGCGAGGCGCATTCCCGGCTCGCCCAGCGCCAGGTCGAATCGGACCATCACGGATTGCGGGATGATCAGGCGGAAGCCGACCCCTCCCCCCGCGATCCAGTGGTCTTTGAACTCCTGCGAAGTGTCCCACGCGGTCCCGACATCGGCGAACGCTGCCACCTGAAGACCCATGGCGAAGCGAATGAACCAGATCTGATAAGCGTTGAGTGGAGCGACCGCCCACCAGTATTCCGCCGTATTGAGCATCTGGTTCCTCCCCTGGCGGGCCCCCAGGCCCCAACCCCTCACGGTGTTCGTGCCTCCGATGTGGAAGTCCTGGTGGATCGGGATGTCCACGCCGACCTCACCGCTGGTCAGCGTCGTGAGCGAGTAGAGCGCGAGCGAGTGCTTGTCCCCCGCCAGTTCGAAGTACCTCCGGAGATCGACGTTCAGTCTGAAGTAGTCCGAGGAGCCCCCGAGGAACCCTCCGTTCTGCGAGCCGTCGAGCATCACGTACCAGCCGCTCGTCGGATAGGTGGCGAGGTTGCGTGTGTCGAATTCCGCCACGAGACCGAGCCCCGGGATCCTGTCGGGCTTGTCCGGATCCAGGGTGACGGGAGGCTTGTTCCCCAACGAGTCCTTCTTCGCATCCACCTGGAGCCAGGTGATCCGGGGTCCGATGTGAAGACGATCCGAAGCGGTCCACAGCCACTGCAGGGACAGGTCGAGAGATACCTCGTCGAACTCGTCGAGCTTGTTCTGTCTGTCACGATAGAACGCGAAAAGATCGTAGCAGCAGCCGTACCAGTCGGAGTCCCTCCTCCAGGCATCTCTGAACCGGAGCCCGACGCTCGTGGACCCGCCGAAGATCGCCGCGGCCGATGCCTTGGTGGTACGGCCGAAGAGGTTTGGCGACGAAACCGAGGGTCCGATCGAGAGCCCGTTCTCCTGCGTGATCGAGAAGCTGAGGCTGGGCAGAAACGGACTCGCCTCGTCCATCGAGACGATGAGGGCGATCCCGTCTTCGACCGGCTCGGTCCCGAATTCGATTCTCGTGAATACACCGAGCTGGAAGAGTAGCCGATAGTCTCCCTCCGCACCTTCCTCCGTGTACGGCTCGCCCACCACCGAGACGAGATTGTCGCGGATCACCGACTCGCGAGTGTTCTGGTTCCCCTCGAGACGGATCTCCCTGACGATCTGACCGAACGGTGGGTCGGGGGCGAAGGGATCGGGCACCGGTCGCTTCTTGATCGCCCCACACCCGATCAGGGTCGTGGAAGCGACCACGGTGATCAGGCAGAGGAGTCGACGTCTCGGGTCCGTCAAGCGGAGCCTCGTTCGTTCGATGCGCCACGGATCGAGGGCTTCAGGTCCGGGATGAGACTGTCCGGAGAACCGCAGACCCCGAACGAAAGTAGGCCACAAATCTAGCAGGTTTCCAGCTTGCTTCAAGTCGGCGAGAGCGGGATCGAGGACCGTGCGGCCGGCTCGATGGCGCCAGGCAGGAACCACGAACAAGCTCTCCCGCGAAGGCCGGCTCGCGGGTCGTAATCAGTTCCAGCGGAGACCGCGTATCTGCTCGATATCGAGGTTCCCGCCGCTGAGCACGCAGACGACCCTCGTTCCCGGCGGCGCGTCGATCAGGTGGTGCAGGAGGGCGCCGACCGGCGCGGCGGCGGCGCCTTCGACCACGAGCTTCGCACGTGTCATCAGCCACAGGAGCGCCTCGAAGATCTGGTCGTCCGGGAGCGTCACGACCTCCTCGACAAAGCGGCTCACGATCGAAGCGGTGTTCTTGCCGACCCGCTTCACGCGAAGGCCGTCGATGATGGTCTCGACCGTGTCGAGCGTCACCAGCTCCCCCGCCTCGACGCTTCGCTTCATTGCGGGAGCGCCGGACGACTCGACCCCGAACACCCGGATGTCCGGTTTTCCCGCTTTCAGCGACATGGAGTTTCCAGAGATCAGGCCGCCACCGCCGATCGGAAGGACCGCGACCTCGACCTCGGGCCAGTCGTCCAGAACCTCGAGCCCCAGCGTGCCCTGACCGGCGATCAGACGAGGATCGTCGAACGGGTGCACGTATGTGTACCCGTGCTCCTCGACCAGCTCGAGGGCCTTCTCGTTCGCTTCGTCCCAGATGGACCCGTGAAGGACCACTTTCGCTCCGTACCCTTCAGTCGCCGCGATCTTTGACTTCGTCGCGTTCTCCGCCATCAGGACCGTCGCCTCGATCCCGTACAGCTGGGCGGCGATCGCGACTCCCTGCGCATGATTCCCCGCGGACGAGCAGATGATGCCGCGGGCCCGCTCCTCCTCCGTGAGGTGGGCGATCACGTTGAGCGGTCCTCGAACCTTGTAAGAGCCGCCCTTTTGGAAGATCTCCGCCTTCAGCCGTACATCGAACCCGGACGCTTCGCTCAGGGAGCGGTTCGTGAGCAACGGCGTGTGATAGATGTGGGGCGCGACGTTCGCGCGGGCCCGCGCGAAGTCGTCGGTCCCGAGGGTCAGACCTGGAATCTCGATATGTCGCCCCAAGACGGGCTCCTGCGGTTCGAGCGACGGGTCATGGTCCCCCCGTGGAGTTCGAGTGAGGCCGAAAGGTGGTTACCCACGGACTGATCCATCAAGACACTCATCGTCGACCGGCTCCGACGGGACGGGTTCGGGCCGCGTCCTTGCCGTCGCGAAGCGGTCGATCCACCATGCGAGGCGGCGCCCCGAGAGCTCTCCGACGCACGAGCCGATAACGATGCGACTCACGGTCATACTCAGCACCTACAACGCGCCCCGGCGGCTGGGGCTGGTGTTGACCGGCTACGAGGAACAGAAGTTCGACGGATTCGACATCGTCGTTGCCGACGACGGGTCTACGGACGCTACCGGAGAGTTGATCGAGGAGCACCGATCCCGCGGTCGGCTATCGCTCTCGCACGTTTGGCACCCGGACGAGGGCTTCCGGAAATGCGCGATCCTCAATCGGGCCATCGAGGCGGCGACCGGCGAATACCTCGTGATCAGCGACGGGGACTGCATCCCGCGCCCGGACTTCCTGGGAGTCCACGCGCGCCTCGCCCGACAGGGGCGTTTTCTGTCCGGCGGGCGGTGTCAGCTGACGCGTGAGTTGAGCGACTCGCTCGAGACGGACGATGTCGCGTCCGGCCGGGTGTTCGACCCGGCGTGGTTGGCGAGGTGTCGCGGCCTGGCACGTCCGCGGGACGGCATGAAGCTTCGAAGCCCCTCGTTGTCGATCCTGCTGGACCGGATCACCCCCACCCGAGCCACCTGGAACGGTCACAACGCCTCCGGGTGGCGGCGCGACATCGTCGAGGTGAACGGCTTCGATGAGCGCCTGGGGTACGGCGGGGAGGACCGCGAGCTGGGCGAGCGCCTCAGCAACCACGGCGTCCAGGCCTTCCAGATCCGGCACCGGGCGGTGTGCTTCCATCTCGACCACGATCGCGGCTACGTGGACCCAGCGGTCGTGAAGCGCAACGACGAGATCCGGCGCGCGGTCACGAGCGGGAGCCGGCCCCACTGGACCGAGCACGGGATCGTGAAAGCGGGTACGGAGGCTACACCGGAGACGGCCATGGAAGGGCCCGCGGGACTCTAGACGAATCGGTCGATCCCCTCGGCCGCGCGGATCGAGGGAGACTCGAGGCGTTCCTCGAAACGCCGCGTGTTGTCTGGCGACTCCTCGCCCTCCGCATGCCACAGATGCAGGACCGGCACCGCGTGTCGGCCTTCTTTTCGCTTCACTCCGCCTCGAATCAGCCGCACGACAAGGTCGAAATCCTCGTTCCCCCAACCCACATAAGAGGAGTCGAATCCGTTCACGGCGATCAGGTCCTCGCGCCAGAGGCCGAGATTGCACCCGGTGACCCGTCGCCACTCGCCGCCGGAGAGCTTTCTGAGGGGGCCCAGGGGAAGCGTCACCAGCGGTGCGAACCGATCGATTCGACCGCGGAAGCGCTCACGCAGCCACCGTGCGCGAGGCCACCGGTGGGCCGGCTCGCGCGCCGCGAGCACCTCGTCGCTCAGATCCCGGTCCATTCTCACCCGCGTCCCCCGAACGAAGAACCCGCGCTCCGATAGCCGGGTGTGGGCCGCGACGAAGCGGGTCGGAGCAATGCAGTCCCCATCGAGGAACACCAGATAGTCCGCGTCCGTAGCGGCGGCCGCCCGGTTGCGGATCTCGGCCAGGCGAAACCCGCGGTCTTCGTGACGCACGTGCCGGACGGAGAGGCCTCGGGTCTCGGAAAACGACGCGATCGCGTTCCGGGTCGAGTCCCCCGAGCCGTCGTCCGCCACCGTGATCGAGAAGTCGCGGCAGGTCTGATCCGCCAGACTCTCCAGTGAAGCGCGAAGCGCGTCCGGCCGCTCATAGGTCGAGACGATGACCTCGATCCGCGTCATCGGGCCCGATCTCGCGCGCCGCCGCCCCGCAGGATCAAGCCTGTGGCTCCAGGCCGCGAGTGGCTCGGAACCCACGCGACCTCAGCCGTTCCTCGAACACCCGCTCGTTCTCGGGATCCGCAGATCGCTCCGGGTGCCAGAGATGAAGGACCGGGACGGCGTATCGTCCCTCCTTCCTCCGCACTCCGTATCGGATCAGCCGCAGGGCGAGATCCACGTCCTCCGGCCCCGGCCCAGCGATCTCCTCCTCGAACCCCCCGATCGCGAGCAGGTCATCCCGCCACGCGGCCACGTTGCAGCCCTTCACCCCCTTCCATTTTCGTCCGCGCAGCAGTCGGGTCGGTCCGAGCGGGAGACGGAAGAGCGGGGAGGCGCGATCGATTCGGCCGCGAAGGCGATGTGCGAGCCAGCGGCCGGCGCTCCACTCGTGCGCCGCGACGCGCCCGCCCAGGATCTCCGTGGTCAGCGATTCCCCGATCATGATGCGGCTTCCACGGACGAAACGGCCGGACTCCGCGAGCTTCGCGTGAGACCTCACGAAGTCGGGACGAACCAGGCAATCGCCGTCGATGAAGATGAGATAATCCGCGGGCGTCTCGATAATCGCCTTGTTCAGGACGGTCGATTTTCGTGGCCCCTCATCCGGCTGCCACACGTGTCGAAACGCCGTCGCGGTGGATCCTCCGAGCTCTTCGATGACGCGTTTCGTGGCGTCCGTCGATCCGTCGTCGGCGACCGTGACGCTGAACGGTTCATACGTCTGCGCGGTCAGGCTCGTGAGGACGGCACGCAAAGCGTCGGGGCGGTCATAGGTCGCGACGACGACCGAGATCTCAGTCATCGAAGTGCTCTGCCCACCGCGAGGAGGCGAAGTGCCGCTCGAGCTCGGCGAAGTTCGTGATCGCCTCAGCCAGCGGCCGTACTTCCTGTTTCACGAGCGGCGCCCGGAGAGGCTCTGGTCGAAGGTCGAGAAACTCCTGCAGGCTGGTCGCGCGCGCGCCGCGATCCGCGACGAAGTCCTCGTAGTCGATGTCGAGCTTTCGGTGGTCGCCGAACAACGTGGAGTATCGGTCATGCTGCGTCGTCGTCTCGCTGAAGAAACGCTCGCACGACGCGGGCTGGAGGTGCACCTGGAGCGCGCTCCGGTTCTCCGGAGATCGCGTCCCGTACACCCGCGTCTTCCTCGCGATCACCAGCGAGAGATAGGTCCGCAGGACATTGCGTCGACGCAGGTGGACCACACGCAGATCCTGTCGGGCCCGAAGCCACTCCCGGGCGGACGCGAAGATCGGCCGCTCCACGTGGGCGTAGAAGACCTTGCAGCCCACAGCCGCGATTTCGTCCCGGTAGCCGGCGAACACGCCGGTCTCGAAGAAGTGCACCGGAGCGAGATCTCTCGCCCGCCGAGCCACACCCCTCCAGTTCTCGAACCCCGGAGTGTTGTATCCCGCTTTCGCCGGGTTCAGGACCTCGCCGAACGAGACGACGCCGGGGTGCGAGCGGAGGGTCTGGACCAGGAGCGAGGATCCCGTCCGCGCCGTGCCAAGGATGATGAACGGGACATATCCGCGGTTGTCGCCGGCCCACTCGTCCGGAAACGGAGGCTGAAACGGGGCGGCGAGACGCTCGCCCAGTGTCCGGACGCTCATTCGTATCCCACCAGCCGCATCGCGGAGGCGAACGTCGACGCGACCTGTCCCGCGATCGCCTCGTCCATCTCGTCTCGCCAACCGTCGATCCGACCCTTGCGGATGAACCTCCCCTCCCCCCGGGCGCGGCCCTCGTACGCTTCCGCCCCGTGTCGCTCCTCGACCCGCCGCATGGCGTCGAAAGAGCCGCGTTCCGCTACCTCCGACAACCGCCGATCGTCGGCGTCGAGATCGAGGAACGATACGATGCGACGGAGCTCGTCCTCCCGGTCGAGAACGAGGTCCTCGTACCTGACCACAAGGACGTTTCCTGACCGTGCGGCTCGCCGACTGTTACGACGGACCTGGTGATCCCAGCGGATCAGGTGCTTGTTCCAATAGCGGAAGCAACCGCTGCCGTACATGTACTGCTCCACGAAGGACCCGATTCCGGTCGTCCGGTCGTCGAAGAGCACCCGGTACATGTGCCAGAAGGAGACGAGGACGGCGCGAGGGTCGCGGACCAGATAGAGGATGCGTGGATATGCGCGTGCATGTAGGGGGTACTCGTTCCGGAAGACGCGCGGATCGGGTAGCGGGGCGTAGTTCGCGATGTCGCGGTCGCGTCCATGCACGAAGGGAACGAAGTCCCCCACATTGAGGAGATTGATGTCGCTCGAGCGATCGGGCTGGATGAGCAGCGCGAGCATGTACGCGACCCACGTGTTGCCGGACTTCGGGTGGCCGACGAGGAACGTGTCGGTCGGCCTCAGCGAGGCCCGGAACTCCGGCTCGTGACGGCGGGCTCGCGCCTCGTAGTAGCCGAGGTAGAGCTTCGCCCGGCCGAACCAGCGCTTGAGCGTGGCCTCCTCCGGCCCGATCACCGTGTCCACGGCACCTCCAGCCCGAGGGCCGCCAGCCGCGCGGCGTGTCCGGAGTAGCGGGCCTCGAGGTCGGATCTCACCCAATCGGGCATCCGCACCGGGTCGGAGGACCCGACGGTCCGGCCAAGGGTTCCCGGCTCGAGCATGATCGTGTCGTCTACCTCGAGGAACCGGAAGAGGTCACCGAGGAGCCCCGCCGGGCGTCCCCGGATGTCGTCGTAGAACCCGACGAACACCCGATCCTCGCCGAAGACACCCCGCCATCGCTCGATGCAGCCCGCGTAGTCGCTACGCGCGACCACGGAGTCCGATTCGAAGAACTCGATCAGCTCATCGCGCGTGAGGTCTTCGACCTCGCGCCCGATCCAGATGGGAAAGTCGTTTCGCACCTGAGACCATGTGCGCTCGACCGGATCACGCATGAGATAGATGATCTTCGTGTCGGGCATCCACTCGCCGACGCGCCGCACCGTGTCATCGTCGAGTGTGGCATACGCGGGCGTGATCTCGCCGCGAAGTCTTCTCCGGGGCGGTCGTTCGCGTACCCGGTGTGCGTAACGCAGCCGGTTGACGAGATCGCGGACCGATCCCGACGCGCCGCGCTCTCCCAGCTTCCGGTCGAAGAAATGGATCTCCTTCCGTTCGATTTGGATCTGGGGGTGCGCCCGCAGCTGGGTCGCCAGCCACGTCGTCCCGGATCGCATGGCGCCGATCCCCAGGAACCCGGGCATCAGCCCCCGAAACCACGTCGTTCGATCCGTGAGCGCGGTCACTGGACCTGGCGGTCCAGAAAGTCGCGCGGAAGGGGTCGAAACCGCCGCCGCGACCCGGTATCCCCCTCCTTGACCGCCTGAAAGTTCTCCCACTCGCGTCGCTTCCGGTCGCTCGGAAACTCGCCGGTCGACCAGTGGCTGAACTCGTCTTCCTCGGCGTACTTGAGCTCGTAGAAGCAGACCGGCCGGAGCGTGCGGACGCGGGCGTCGGGGGCCCGCCCGATCCCTTCCCAGTGCTCGTATTTCCCGAACCGGTACTCCAGCTCGTTCGGGAACATCATGACTTCCTTGTTCACCTCCCCGCGAGCCTCGAAATAGTCGCCGGACAGGTCCCGATACACCGTTTGTCCCTTCAGCTTCCAGCACTCGTTCGAAACCCTCGCGATACGAGCGAGCAGCCGCAGGAACGCCCCCCTCGCGCGGCGTCTCAGCACCATGTCCCCGTCCCATTTACACACGTACTTCGAACGGCAGTGTGAAAGCCCGAAGTTGTTGAAGTAGACGAGGCTGTGGACGGAGTCCTCCGGGGTAGCGTCGTGCTCCGGTCCGTAGCGGGCGAGAGTGTGGGGATAGGAGACGATGCGGAGCCGACCTTCGGCATCGTGCCTCGCCGCCAAGGCGCGGGCGATCTCGACGGTCGAGTCGGTAGAGCCGTTGTCGACGAGTACGAGCTCGTCGAAGACCTCGATGATGGACAGGAGGCAGGGCTCGAGCTTTCGCTCTTCGTCCTTCACCCGCAGGAGCGCCGTCACGGTCGGACTCCGATCCGGGTGCGGGAGAACGAGGTCGAACTCCGGCAGGCTCTCACGGTTCGACAGCCGGAACTCGGCCCCTGGGACGGTACTGTCCGGCGCTGCGTTCATCGGCTCCAGGGTTCATGAGGGGTGCTCGAATGGCCGGCCGGCGCGGACGACGAGTAGACGCAAGGTCGGGCGACATCACATAATCTGCTTCGCCACATCTCGCGGCAACGAGATCCGCGGCCGCGGTCTCGCGAGGATGCAGCAACGACCGGCAACGGAGAATGACCGCGCACACCCTCTATGACTTCGTGACGGACCGTCTGGGGCCGCGACTCCACGTCGTGCACCCGAGTGGACGCTGGTTGTTCGTGGCGAACTTCGCGTCCAACGACCTCTCGGTCCTGTCGATCGACCCCGATAGCGGCCGGCTGGCCGACGTCCCGGGATCTCCCTACCCGGTCGGCGAGGGTCCCCGCGGGGTGGGCGTGGACCCCTCCGGCGACTTCGTCTTCGCGGCGAACTGGACCGGGCATTCGCTCTCGACGTTTCGCGTGTCTCCTGACGGGAGCCTCCAGGAGGTCCCCGGGTCTCCGTTCGCGACGGGTCGAAACCCCAGGGGCACCCGGTTGGCGCACGGGGGTCGATTCGCGTACGTGGCGAACGCGGGCTCCGGCGACATCACCGGGTTCACGGTCGACCGGACGACGGGGAGTTTGACGCCGTGTCCTGGCTCGCCCTACCCCTGCGCCCCGGAGCCGCGCGCGATGACGGTGAGCTTCGACGACTCGTTCGCGTTTACGGTTCACGGCCCGTCCGCCGAGATCTCCTCGTTCAGGATCGACGCGGAGTCCGGCGACCTCGCGCCGGCCGACGGATCGCCGTTCTCGACCACCGCGGACCCGCGCTTCGCGGTCGTCAGCCCGGACGGGACCCGGGTGTTCGTCGCCTGTCAGGAGTCGAATCGGCTGCACAAATTCGATCTCGAGGAGCAGACGGGGGTCCTTCACGAGACGGAGCCTCCCCTTCGCACCCGTCGCCGCCCTTTCCAGGCCCTCGTCCACGAGAGCGGGCGCTTTCTGTACGTCGCGAACCAGCGTTCCGGCTCGATCTCGGGCTGGTGTCTCGACACCCGAGCCGGCAGGCCCCGGCGGCTGCGCGGATCGCCCTGGGCGACGGGAAAGCGACCGGTCTGGCCGACGTTCGATCCCTCGGGTCGGTTCCTCTATGTGGCGAACAAGCGCTCGGGCGACATCTCCGGGTTCGCCATCGATTCCGATTCCGGGCGTCTGCGGCCACTGCCCGGTTCACCCTACCGGGCGGGCGAGCGACCGCGGGCGGTCACGATGGACCCGGCGGGCCGGTTCGCGATCGCTGTGAACGAGGCGTCCGATGACGTGTCGGTGTTCGCGAGCGACCCGCGCAACGGCGTCCTGACGCCCGTCCCCGGATCGCCGTTTCCGGCGGGCAGCATTCAGCGGTCGGAATGAAGACCGTCCGGCAGCCCGTCATCCTCATCTACCACCGGGTGACTCGCCTGGAGTCGGACCCGCATGGCATCGCGGTCCGCCCCGACCGGTTCCGACGTCAGATGGAGCTGCTCGTGGAGAGGCGACGGCCGGTCACGCTGTCTCGTGCGGTCGATGCCGTTCTCGACGGCACGGCGGAGGACGGCCTGGCGGCGGTCACGTTCGACGATGGGTACGCGGACAACGCGGGAATCGCGCTGCCCGTTCTGGAAGAACTCGGCGTGCCGGCCACCGTCTTCGCCGTGAGCGGGTCGCTCGGCTCGGGGCGCGAGTTCTGGTGGGACGAGCTCGAGGCGCTGTTGCTCGGGTCGCACCCGCTCCCTACCGGGCTCCGGATCCGTGTCGGTGAGAGAAACGTTGCGGTGACGCTCCCCGCGGACGAGTGGTCCGAGACCGTCCGACGTTCGACTCGCGGCTGGTCGAGCCGCACTCCCGGCTCCCCTCCGACAGCCCGGCACGGCCTCTATGCGACTCTCTTCGACTCCCTGCGGGGGTTAAGCGGCGAGGCGCGGGGGCGGGCGCTCGACGAGCTCGGACGCTGGGCCGAGTGGACGCCCTCCACGCGGGAGACCCACCGACCCCTCGACGCCGGTGGCCTCGCAAGGCTCGCCGCGAGCGGGGTCGTCGAGATCGGGGCACATACCGAACACCATCCGGCGTTGTCCTGCCTGTCGCGCACCCGGCGGTGGTCGGAGATTTCGGACGGCCGCCGCCGTCTCGAGGAGATGGTCGGCCCCGTACGCCACTTCGCGTATCCCTTCGGGGACTCGGGGGGATCGAGACGCCTCGTGCGCAAGGCCGGGTTCGACGCTGCGTTCATCACGACCCCAAAAGGAGCGCGGCCGCCGGACCGTTACCGGATCCCCCGAACGTACGTGGGGGATTGGGACGAGTCCGAATTCGCCAGGAGGATCCTCACCTCCGCCTCTGCCTGAACCCGCGAAGTCGTTGATTGCGATCCAGCACGGTAAGCAGCCGGATCGCGATGCGGTGCCGTCGCCAAGCATTATTGGGGCGAGCGGCTTAGCGTGTTGTCCGGCGTGCTAGCGTCGGCCGAGCCCGGCTAGGCCGGCAAACCCCGACCGTCGACCCGACAGGAGCGTCGTGGCGGAGACTCGTCGTCAGATCGAGATCGAGGCGAGCGCTGATCCCGACGGACTGGACGCGTTCGTGACGCGTCAGTCCGGCTGGACCGCATTCCACCTGTCCCCCTGGCGACGGGTGATCGAGCGTTCGTTCGGGCACCGCTGCGAGGTGCTCGAGGCCACGCATGACGGGGAGACGGTCGGGGTGCTTCCGCTGGTGACGGTGAAGAGCCTCCTGTTCGGCCACTACATCGTCTCGATGCCGTTCGTCAGCTACGGAGGCCCGCTCGGGACGGACGAAGCGATCGCTGCCCTGTGCGAGCATGCGTCGACGCTGGCCGAGCGCCGCTCCGCGGATCTGCTGGAGCTACGCGCGCGCGGACCGACACCGGTCGACATGCACGTATCGACCCGCAAGGTCACGGTCGTTCTGGACCTTCCGGGCGACCCCACCGCGTTGTGGGATGGGCTGAAGGCGAAGGTTCGCAGCCAGGTCCGACGACCCATGAAGGAGGGGTACGAGACGCGTTTCGGCGCTGACCAGATCGATCCGTTCTGGACGGTGTTCTCACGCCACATGCGGGATCTGGGGACGCCCGTCCTGCCGCGCCGGTTCTTTCACGATCTCGGATCGGAGCTCGGAGAGACGGTGACGTTCGGGTGCGTGTACGACGGGGATGCGCCAATCGCCGCCGGCTGCACGATCGAGTGGGGGGAAGAGGCCGAGATCACCTGGGCCTCTTCGCTTCGGAGCTACAACCGCACCGCCCCGAACATGCTCCTCTACTGGTCCTTCCTGGAGCGATCGATCGAGGCCGGTCACAAGAGGTTCAACTTCGGACGCTGCTCGCCGGGGGAGGGAACGCACCGCTTCAAGCTCCAGTGGGGCGGGCGGGACGAGCCGCTGCACTGGCTGCAGCGCACGGGCGGACGGAGCAAGACGCCATCGCCCGACGACAGGGGGTTCGGGCTCGCCGTCCAGGTATGGCAGAAGCTTCCGCTGGGTGTGGCGAACCTCCTGGGCCCGCGTATCGTCCGGAACATCCCGTGACACCTTGAGGACGGTGCCGCCGGCACGGTCTCCCATCGCGCCGTCTTCGATCGCCCGTGGCGCGACCGCGGTGTTCACCGCCGGCGGACGACGGGGTCTCCTCGGCTCGCTTCTCGAGCTGTACGGCGCCGACGCGGGTCTCCTCGCGAACAGCGGCACGGCGGCCCTGACGCTCGCGCTCCGCGCCGCGCGGGCGTCCGGACGCGACACGGCAGCGTTCCCCGCGTATTGCTGCTACGATCTCGTAACCGCCGCCGTTGGGGCGGGCGTCCGCGTCCTCCTCTACGACGTCGTGCCCGAAACCCTCGAACCCGACGAATCCTCTCTCGAGCGTGTCCTCGACCGAGGGGCGCGGGTTCTGGTCGGAGCTCATCTGTTCGGGGTGCCGATGTCTGCCGACCGGCTGCGCGAGCGCTGCCTCGAGAGCGACGTTTTGTTCATCGAGGACGCGGCCCAGGAAGCCGGTAGCCACGTGGCCGGCCGTCGCGCCGGAGCGTTCGGGTCGTTCACCGTCCTGTCGTTCGGACGGGGCAAGGGTCTTACGGGCGGGTCGGGCGGAGCGCTCCTCGCCCGGGACGATCACGGAACCGACTTGTTGCGCGGGATCGGGGACCTGTCGCCAGGCGGTCGGGGAGCGGGTGACGTGGCGACCGCGACCGCCCTCTGGGTCCTCGGCCGGCCGGCGCTGTTCGGTCTGCCGCGCGCGATTCCGGGTCTCCACGTGGGTGAGACGGTGTACAGACCTCCGACAGAACCGACCGGGATCTCGGCGGCGGCCGCGTCGATCGTTCGGGCGAACATGCGGCTGCTTCCCGGGGAGGTCGACGCTCGCTCGCGGACGGCGACCGATCTGATCGCCGCGTGTCCGCCGGACTCTTCGGTTCGTCCCGTCCGCCCGCATCGAGACGACGTCGAGGCCGGGTGGCTTCGCCTCCCGGTTCTGATCGATGACGAAGTCGTCGCCAGTGCGGCCGCGACGGCCGGGCGACTGGGGATCGCGAGCGGGTACGCGAAGCCGCTGAGCGAAGTCGAAGCGGTCCGCCCGCTTCTGGTCGACCCCGCGGGCACCTACCCGGGGGCGAGCCGGCTCGCCACGGCACTGTTTACACTCCCCACGCATGGCTGGTTGTCGGAGCGGGACCGGGATGCGCTGGAGCGTTGGTTGGGCGGGTTGAAGCGAGGGGCAACAGGGTGAGCCGGACCCGCCGGGGGGTACGCGTCCGCGTGCCAGGTCCAGCCGCAGCGCTCGTGTCGCTCGCCGCCGTCCTCTCCGTGGAGTCGACCGCGGCGCAGGTGCAGGGGGTTTCGCCTCGTTGCGCCGACCGGCCGGCGGCGACCGGAGCCCTCGTCGGTGGCCTGGTCGACGATGCGCCCGCCGGAGGTCCGCGCGCCGCGGGCGGCTTCGGCCAACGGCCGGCGTCCGATCTCCACTGCATCGACCTGTTCCCGACCGCTCGCGGGGGCGGGGCGGCCGGCGTGATCGAGCTCGTGCGGCCCTCCACCCCGTTCGGCGTGGCCGTCGCGCCTTCCGGGCACCACGTCAGCGATCTCGTCGCCTGGATCGCGGGGCTGCCGGACCCGTCGACTCTCGGCGACTACACGACGTTCGTGGCCTGGGCGACCCCGCTCACGCTCGACCCGGTCGTGAACATCGGCGTCGTCACGAACGGCGAGAACCGCCTGGATGCTGTCGCGTTCAACAAGTACCTGATCATGGTGAGCGCCGAGGCGTCGGCGGTCGTGACGGAGCGCGAGGGACCCCTCGTGCTCCGCGGCCGGTCGCCCTCGAGCAAGATGGAAGCGCACGACCTGCTCGCGACCGCCCCATCCGCCACTCAACGAGGGGCCGGGCGGCGGCCGGATCGGGGTCCGAACGCCGAGCCGTGGACACGACCGCCGGGCTACCCCGGAGTCCCGATGCTGCCGGGTCTGCTGGATCTCGAGCCCCACTCCGATCCATGGCTGCCCGACAGGGATCCGACGACGCTGCCCGAGGTGCGGCCCGGCGACGTGGTCGACTTGCCGGACGGCGGGACGCTCGATCTCGAGGCCGGGTTCGTGCGGCGCACGGTCGGCAATCGAACCCTGACGATGATGGCCTTCAACGGTCAGCAGCCCGGGCCCCTGATCCGAGTCATGGCAGGCTCCACCATCTTCGTGAACTTCACGAACAACACGTCGCTCCCGACCGCGGTCCACTGGCACGGTGTGCGGCTCGACAACCGGTTCGATGGGGTACCCGGCGTCACGCAGGATCCTGTCGAGCCGGGCGAGAGCTTCCGCTACCAGATCTTCTTCCGCGATGCGGGGATCTACTGGTACCACCCGCACCACCGCGAGGACATCCAGCAGGAGCTCGGGCTCTACGGCAACATGCTCGTCGCGTCGCCAGATCCGGACTACTACGGGCCGGCGCACCGCGACGAGGCGCTGATCCTCGACGACCTCCTGCTGGATGACGACGGCGTCGTCCCGTTCGGCGACCAGTCGGCGAACTACATGCTCATGGGCCGCTTCGGAAACACGATGCTCATCAACGGGGAACCGACGGCCCTCCCGGACACCCCGCTCGGGTATGTCCTCGATGTGGATAGTGGAGAGGTCGTCCGCTTCCATGTCACGAACGCGTCGAACACCCGGACCTTCAACCTGTCCATGATTCAGAGAGGCGGGCTCGATGCAGTGGCTGACGCCGCAGTCGACCCGGCCCGTGCGCTGGATTCCCGCCTGCGCATGAAGGTGGTGGCGTCCGATGTCGGTCGGTTCGAGCGGGAGGAGTTCGTCTCCTCGCTCGTGATCGCCCCCGCCGAGCGCTTCGTCGTCGAGGTGCAGTTTCCCGAAGAAGGCTCCTACTTCCTCGTAAACCAGGTTCAGGGGATCAACCACCGTCAGGGCGTCTTTCGCGAGGAATGGCGAACCCTCGGGGTGATCCGGGGCGGGGCCGACCGCGCCGAGCCGGACCTGTCGCGCGCGTTCGCGAGGTTGCGGGAGAACGCCGACGTCATCGCGGAGATCGACGGGCTGCGCCCCGAGTTCGACCGACCGGTCGATCATCAGCTCGTCATGACGCTGTCTGTCGACAGTCTCCCGCTCCCGATCGAGCAGTCCATGAACTACGACTGGATCTACTTCAATCCCGTCGAATGGACCGGCACGATGCCGATGATGAACTGGGCGACCACAGGTCGGGAGGTGCAGTGGCGGCTCCTCGATCCCGACACCGGCGCCGAGAACGAGGACATCGAGTGGTCGTTCCGCGTGGGGGACGTCGTGAAGATCCGCGTGCACAACGACCGCGACGCGTTCCATGCGATGCAGCACCCGCTTCACATCCACGGACAGCGGTTTCTCGTCCTCGAGCAGGACGGGGTCGAGAACGACAACCTCGTCTGGAAGGACACGGTCCTGTTGCCCGTCGGATCGACCACGGACATCCTCCTTGAGCTGTCGAACCCCGGTCGCTGGATGGTCCACTGCCATATCGCCGAGCACCTCGAATCCGGTATGAAGCTCGTGATGGAAGTGGCCGGCCCGTCGTAGAAAGGAACTCCCTCATGCGTTCGTTCCGCCTCTCCCTACTCCCGATCGTGGCGCTGGTCGCCGCGGTTCTCGCCCCGTCGCCTGCCGAGGCCCAGCGCGTCGCCCGGCAGTTCCAGCAGTATGTGGCGGTCGATGCGCCCGTCGTCGCGCTCACGAACGCCAAGGTCATCGACGGCACGGGGGCACCCGCGGCTACCGGGCAGACGGTCCTGATCCGCGGCGACCGGATCGAGGCGGTCGGACCGAACGAGCGCGTCGCGGTACCGGCCGACGCGGAGATCCTGGACATGACCGGACACACCGTGATTCCGGGGCTCGTCGGTCTTCACAACCACAGCTACTACACGGGCGGGAACGGCCGCGCCGCGCAGCTGTCGTTCTCGGGCTCCCGGCTGTATCTGGCGTCCGGCGTGACCACGATCCGCACGACGGGGGCTCGGGCTCCGTATGAAGAGCTCAACCTGAAGAACGAGATCGAATCGGGTCGCGCGATCGGGCCGTCGATGTTCACGACAGGTCCCTATCTGACGGGGGAGCAGGGTTCGCAGACGATGGCTCGGCTCGACGGGCCGGAGGAGGCCCGTCGTCTCGTCAGGTACTGGGCGGAGGAGGGGGCGAGCTGGTTCAAGGCCTATACGTGGATCAGCCGTGACGAACTCGGCGCGGCCATCGACGAGGCCCACGAGAACGGGGTGAAGGTTACCGCTCACCTGTGCTCCGTCGGGTATCGTGAAGCCGTCGCGCTCGGGATCGACAATCTCGAGCATGGGCTCCTGGCCAACAGCGAGTACTACGAAGGGAAGCGTCCGGACGAGTGCCCACCGGGGTTCCGAAACGGATACGGCTCGCTCGACGTCGACGGCCCCGAGGTTCAGGCGACCTTCAGGGACATGATCGACAACGACGTCGCGATGACCTCGACGCTGGTCGTCTACGAGATCTCCGTCCCGGGCCGCCCGCCGATCGATGAGCGTGTCTACGACATCCTGGCCCCCGAGATCGCGGCGGAGGTCCGACAGATCGCGGAACGGATCCGCGGCGCAAATCTCGAGTCCGGCATCGGCATCCCGCCCGACGTCTATCAGAAGGCGCTCGAGTACGAGTACGCGTTCGTTCAGGCCGGCGGGACGTTGGCCGCCGGGGTCGATCCCACCGGGTACGGTGCGGCGCCTCCGGGCTATGGCGACCAGAAGAACTTCGAGCTGCTCCTCGAGGCCGGGTTCACGGCCGTGGAGGTCGTTCAGATCATGAGCGCGAACGGCGCGAAGGTCCTAGGGATCGACGACGAAGTGGGGACGGTGACCGCGGGCAAGATCGCCGATCTCGTGGTGATCGAAGGCGATATCGAGTCCATCGGCCATATTCAGGACACGCGCTATGTGTTCCGCCACGGGATCGGCTGGGACGCACCGAAGCTGATCGACTCGGTGCGCGGCCTCGTCGGGATCCGGTAGAGGACGTGCCCGACCTTTCGTCTTCTCCACGGCGGCTCGCCGTGCTTCTGGCGATCGCGCTCCTCGGCTCCGCATGCACGCCGGCGTCGCCCGCCCCCGACCTGACGACCCGCGCCGAGTCGACCGGATTCGTGGAGACGAGCTCGTACGAGGACGTCGTCGAGATGATGCGGGCCGCCGCGACCGCAGATGCCCGGATGCACTACACGACGTTCGGGTTCACGTCCGAGGGCAGAGCGCTCCCGCTCGTCGTCGTCGGGGACGTCACCGACCCGAGCCCCGAGGCGGTACAGGCGTCCGGGAAGACCGTCGTGTACCTGCAGGGGAACATCCACGGGGGAGAGGTCTGCGGGAAAGAGGCTCTCCAGATGCTCCTCGCGGACCTGGTCGAGGGTCAGCATGCGGAGTGGCTCGAGTCCACGGTCCTCCTGGTCGCACCGATCTACAACGCGGACGGCAACGAGCGCGTGTCGCTCACCAACCGGGGTCGCCAGCACGGGCCCCTCGGCGGGATGGGACAGCGACCGAACGCCCAGGGGTACGACCTCAACCGCGACCACATGAAGCTCGACTCACCGGAGGCGCGGTCGGTGGCCCGGCTGTTCACCGAGTACGATCCGCACGTGGGCGTCGACCTCCACACCACGAACGGTACGCGGCACGCGTACCACGTCACCTACGCTCCGCCGCTCCACCCGAACACGCCGGCGGGGATCGACGGGCTCCTGCGGGATCGACTGCTGCCGCACGTGACCGACGAGGTCCGGGAGAAGCACGGGTGGGAGTACTACTACTACGGGAACGCGGGCGGCTTCGGCGGCGGCGAGCGCGCGTGGCGGACCTTCGACCACCGCCCGCGGTTCAACAACAACTACGTGGGCCTCCGCAACCGGATCGCGATTCTGAGCGAGGCGTACTCGTACGCCACGTTCGAGGAACGGGTCCTCGCGACGCTCTTCTTCGTGGAGGAGATCCTCGACTACGTGCACGAAAACGCGGACGAGGTCCGAGCGATCGTCGACGAGGCCGACGCCTCCGTGGTCGGCGAGACCCTCGCGCTACGTGCGATTCCCGAGCGCTCCGCCGCGCCCGCTGACATCCTGATGGGCGAGGTCGACGAGGAGCGGCACCCGCTGACCGGGGCGACCCTTCTTCGACGACTTGACGTCAGCCGGGTCGAGTCGATGTACGAATACGGGACGTTCGAGGCCTCGGAGAGCGACGTCGTTCCGGCCGGGTATCTCGTGCCCGCGGACCTGCGGGAGATCGTGACGCGGCTCCAGGCACACGGGATCCGGATGCAGGCGGCACGGACGGCCGCAGTAGAGGCGCAGGCGTTTCGAATCGACTCGGTTACGACGGCCGAGCGGCCGTTCCAGGGACACGACGAGCAGGTGGTGCACGGCGCGTACGAGGCGCGATCGGTCACCCCCGCCGAGGGCACGTGGTGGGTGCCCTCGGATCAGCCCCTCGGGCGTCTTCTCTTCATGCTCCTCGAGCCGCGCTCGGACGATGGCTTCGCGAACTGGGGGCTCCTCGCGGACGAGATGGAGCGCGGCGGGGCATACCCGATCTTTCGCGTGCCCGCGCCCTGATCGACCCCCCGCGCTCAGCTCGATAGCTGCCGCCGTGGGGGATGCTCAGCTCTCCCCCTGGATCACGTTTGCGGCGTAGACCCCCACGAGGCGCGCGATCACGATCCCCAGATACAGGACCCCGACCGTAGCCAGGACGATGGACAGGGCTCGGGCGGCTCGGGTCAGCGGCAGGATGTCTCCGTACCCGAGCGTCGTCAGCGTGACGAAGCTGAAATAGAGGAGGTCGAAGCGGGCAGTCGGGTCTTCAACCCCCGGCGGTCTGCCCGCGAACGACCCGGGCTGCAGGACCTCGAGGACCAGGAACAGGAACCACCAGGTCATTCCGATCAGCAGGTACACGCATGCCGCCCCCGCGAGCGTGTCGGCGTTCACCGCAGGTGATGTGAACACCCGCCTCCCGACGACCCAGACCGTGTACGCGTAGAAGACCGGAGGCAGGAGCAGGGCCAGCCACTCGAACTGGAAGCCGAGGTCGAGCAGATTGATCGCGCCGGCGAAGGTCGCCGGGAGCCCGAGCGCCAGCCCCACGTAAAGGTGACGCCGGTTGTCGCTCACCGCGTAGATCGCGGCCAGCGGAATCGCCGCGCCCAGAAAGGAGAACAGCGCGCCGGATAATGGCAGGTACGCGACGACGGGGGAAAGGAGAAGCAGGGCAATGATGGCGACCAGGAGCGTCGTGAATCTGAACCTGTGACGCGGCGTTGCGATGTCGCCGTCGGCCATGGATGAGGTCATTGGGCTCCCCGGTTCCGCCCTGTCGAACGCGCTTCGGACACGCATAGGTTGGCCCGCGCGTCAACTCGGCACAACGCCAGGGTGACGCCCATTCGATGAATGAGGCCTTGAAGGGGCGAATGACGGAACACGGCGGCGATTCCCGGACGAAATCCGCCATTCAGTCGTATGATGCGGAGCTGCAGGAGCTGATGTGGACGCGCACCCGGCTGATCTGTCTGATCGGAGTGGTCGTGTCGGCTGCTGCGGTGCCGGCGACCCTGTACCTCGAGGGAGATCCGGTCGCGGGCCCGGGGACGTATCGGGCCTGGGGGCTCTCGCTTCATGCTGTTTCGTTCCTGCTGGGGCTCGTCTTGATCCCCGTCCTCCGGGGCAGAGTATCCGCCGCCTGGCTCGTGGTACCTCTCCTCGGACTCAACATCACGACGATTCTGGCTCGGAGCGCTCTCTTCCAGCCCGACGCGACGCCGGACCTGGGCATGGCGATCCTCCTGTTCATGCACGCGGCGTTTCTCCCGTCGTACCGGTCGCAGATCGCCCTGTCCGTGTTCGCGGTCGTGGCCGCGGGACTCGTCCCGACCGTGGTCACCGCCATCGAACCATCGGTCGCCGCGTTCTGGCAGAGTGATGCCGCCAGAACCGAGCTGGGCCGACACATCCCGAACCAGATCCTCGGGGCCGTATTCCTCGGGGGCCTGTCGATCGTAGCGAGCCGTACGCTGTACACGCTCGGTCGGTCGGCGCACCGGGTGAAGCGGCTCGGGAGCTACGTCGTCGAGGGGAAGATCGGCTCGGGCGGCATGGGCGACGTCTATCTCGCCCGGCACTCGATGATCCGTCGGCCCACTGCGGTGAAGGTCCTCCGTAGCGAGCCGGGCGACCGCGAGGCTCTCGAGCGGTTCGAGCGAGAGGTCCAGGTCTCGGCGGCGCTCACGCACCCGAACACGGTTCGCGTCTTCGATTTCGGTCGCGCCGCCGACGGGACGTTCTACTACGCGATGGAGTACCTGCTCGGTCTCGACCTGCAGCAGATGATCGATCGGCACGGCCCGGTGGATCCTGCAAGGACGGTCTTCATCATGAAGCAGGCGTGCGCCTCGCTCGCCGAAGCCCACCGGCACGGCGTCGTACACAGAGACATCAAGCCATCGAACGTGTTCCTGACCACGCAGGGCGGGTTGCACGACTTCGTCAAGGTCCTGGACTTCGGGCTCGCCAAGCGGGTCACCGGCTCCGACGCCGGGCTCACGAAGGCTGGTGCGGTCTTCGGCACGCCGGCGTGCTTCGCTCCCGAGGGCCTCATGGGGGTGGAGCAGCTGGATTCGCGGGCCGACGTCTACACGCTGGGGTGTGTCCTCTACTGGATGCTGGTGGGCGAGCCCGTGTTCCCGGGCATCAACGCCATGGAGGTCATCATGGATCACGTGAAGAAGACGCCGGAGCCTCCCCAGGGACGCGCGATCGTGAACGTCCCCGACTCGCTCGCGAGGATCGCGCTGAAGTGTCTCGAGAAGGACCCGCGGGACCGGTATCAGACGTGCGAGGAGCTACTGGCGGCCCTCGACACGGCGCCCGTGTTGCCGGCCTGGAATCTCGAGAAGGCGCGTGCCTGGTGGGAGACCCACACCGTCGAGCCGCCGGCTCTGGAGACGACCGACGAGCTCGAGATCCGGGGCCGCGTGTCCCGACGCTGACCCCGGACGCGAGCCGCGCCTGGGCGGGAACTAAGGGCAGGACTCTCTGTCGAAGGGAGGGGTCTGCTCCGCCGGCCCGACGCCCACGCCTCCGATCCGCCCCTCTTTGGTGATGATCCACCGGACGACCATGAAATCCTCCATGTCGCTGAAGGCGGCCAGTCGGTAGTACTGGCAGTCGCCGTTCCTGAGCTTCCAGCTCTCCTCGAGAACGGCAACTTCCTCGCCGGCCATGCGGGAGATCTGCTCCGCGTACTGCGTCCACCGCGAATGGGTGGAGAACCCTTCTCTCGCACTCTCCGTGCTGCTGGCCACGAGACTGTCGGCCTCGCCGGCATAGAGCCACGAAGTGTATTGGCGAGCCAGTGCGAGGCTGTCGACCGGCGCATCCTGTGCATGGGCGGCGATCGGTCCCACGATGAACATGACCAGCGCCAGCGCGCTCATTCTCGATTTCATGATCCCTCTCCCAATCCGGAGTGCGTGAGCAATGTAGAACGGAGCTGACGCGGGGTATTGAACGATTCGAACCCGGAGTGTTACCCTCAGAAGTCGCAATCGCGGGGAGGCGCAATGCTGAATCGTGTGAAAGCAGGTCTCACTGCCGGACTGGCCGCCGGGCTCGCGGTGGCCGTGATGATCCTCGTCTACGATCTCGTCAAGCTGGAACCTCTCGCCACGCCGCGCTTGCTCGCCAGCAATGTGCTGGGCGCACCCGTCGAGTTGTCCGACGGGTTGGGGGTCCTCGCCTGGACGGCCGGCGTCCTGAAGGTGAGCTGGTCCATCATCCTCTATGCGATCGCCCATTTCTCGATCTTCGCGGTTGTGGGGGTCGTAGCGGCGTTCGTCTTCGGTTCGGCCGTCCTGTCGGCGAACATCGCCACCGGAGCCGCCTATGGCGGGCTCGTGGGAACCGCGGTCTTCTACGCGGGGCTCGCGCTCATGGCTCCGCAGTTCATCGCCGCCCCCGACTGGCGGCTGGTCGTGTTGATGAACGCTTTCGCGGGCGTGGTGCTGGTCTCGCAGCTGGTGGACCATCCGGTCGGGGAAGAAACCGCCGCGGTCTGATCGGGGTCTCCCGGACCGTGACAGGGTGACGCGTGTGGCGTGACTAGCGGAACATGCCGGGGTTGATCTCCATGCTCACCTCGGAGATGCGATTGGCCGGGATTCCCGTCCTCCGGGCGTGCTCCATCACTGCCTCTGCGCTCGGAGCGTCGTACTCGCAGTAGATCTTCCCCTCTGCATCCGAAACGTAGCTCCGGATCCAGACGACGCCCTCCATCTCGGCCAGGACCTCGTTCGACTTCTGGCCCGCGGACCGGATTGCCTCCAGCGTCAGCTGCCCGACTTCCCTCTCGATGATGTACCGTGGCATGTCAGGCCTCCGGATTGAGTTCGGACAAACGCCCTCGAAGTGAATCGCACTCCGACCGAAGCTCCAGGTTCGCCGTGCGAGACGCAACTTCCCCCGCCTCGGCCAGGTAGTACGACGCGCCCTCCTCGGAACCGCGGGCCAGGTGCGCCTTCGCCAGACTCAGTAGCGTCCACCCCTGTCCCGGCTCATCGGCGAGATCCCGACGAATCTCGAGCGCCGAGTTGAACCGTTCGACCGCGGCTTCCGGATCGCCGGCGTCGATCTTCACGTCACCCAGGGTCACGAGGGCATGCGCCACGAGCAGCGGTTCGTCGTTCTCACGGTTGAGCTCGACGGACTGTTCGAGACGCTCGGTCGCCTCGTCGAGCCGGCCGAGGTCTCGCAGCGTCCTACCGATGCTGTTGAGCGCGAGACCGGCATGCAGGGAATCTCCGCCCTCGATCAGATCCTCGAAGGCCTCCACGAAGCTCTCGAGCGCTCCGTCCAACTCCCGAGACTCCCACTGGAGGATCCCGATCGTGTAGCGGAGGCCGCCGATCCTCGCCCGATCCCCATCCGTGAGCGTGAGCTCCAGGGCCTCCTGGTACGACTTCCGCGCCGCTGCAGGATCGTCGTGACGGAGCAAACGACCGATCCCTTCGGCGGCCTCGAGCAGGGTCTCCGTCTGACCGAGATCGTCGGCCAGGCCCCGTGTTCGTCGCCACGCGGCGAGCGCGGCGGCATCGCCCATGGCCTCGCGCGCGACCGCTGCCCCACGCCACATCCGGAGCAAGGATGGCAAGTCGTGCATCGGTGCGTACAGATCGGCCGCCTCCTCGAGATCCGAAAGCGCTTCCTCGTATCGGCGCAGATTGAGGAGCACCTCCCCGCGGACGCGCAGCGTTGTCGTCAGACCCTCGAGGTGACGCGCCTGACGGCAGAGATCGATGGCTTCCTCATACAGGGACAACGCCTCGTCCATCCGCCCCTCGTCGACGTACAGACGCGCGATCGCCGTAAGATGGAAGTGCATCTGCACGACGTTGAACACGGTCGACCGGTTCTCGAGGGACGCCCGAGCGCGCTCCAGATAGTCCAGCCCCTTCTCGTTGTCGCCGAGTTGCGAGTGGATGACGCCGATGGTGTGCAGGATGTAGCTCTCCTTCACCGTGCCGCCGGCGCCACGACGATCCATCGATCGCTCCGCATCGAGGGCCTCATGGAGGTACTCCAGGGCCTTTTCGCTCTCGCCGAGCGCGCGATGGAGCGAACCCAGGTTGGCGAGGTTTCCGATCACCCCCTCGCGGTTGTCCATGCCCCGGTCGAGCTCGAGCGCGCTCTCGACGAGGTCCACAGCCTCGGTCAGGCGCTGCTGATGCCAGCGCAGCAGTCCGAAGCTGCGTAGCGCGTGCATCTCGACGCCTGTATCGCCGATCTCACGGGTGAGGGCCAGTGCTCGCTCGAGCGCCACCTCGGCGGCCTCGTGCTCGCGGGTCAGGATGCTGAGATCCCCCTGCCTCACGTAGACCATGGCGATCTGGCTCGCGTGCAGCTCGGGATCCAGCCGATCGAGAAGCTCGTCGATGAGCTCCTGTTGCCGATCCCGTTGCCCGAGGTACTCCTTCAGCCGTTCCTGCCGCAAAAGGAGTTCGTTTCGCCGCTCGAATCGCGTTTCCTCGTCGGCGAAGTTCGAGACCCACTCGAGGGCTTTCTCCTGCGTCTCGGCTGCTTCCCCGAATTCGCTGAACGACCAGAGGCGATCTGTGGCGGCGACCGCATAGTCGACCGCCTTCTCCCAACGCTTCGCATGCGCGAAATGGTCCGCGAGACGATCGAGGTAATCGTCGAGACGCTCGGGACGGAGCGCCTCGAGCGCCTCCGCGACGGCGCCGTGAGTCTCCTCTCGCTGTCGCTCGAGAAGCCCGTCGTAGGCCACCTCCTGCGTGAGGGCATGCTTGAAACGGTACTCGGGGGTCGGTACGACGCGGACCTGCTGGATCAACCCGAGGTGTCGGAGTCGATCGAGGTCGTCCGTGACGTCGGTGCCCGCTCCGAGCGCATGCTCGAGCACGTCACGGCTGAACTCTCTCCCGATGACCGAGGCGTACCGAACGAGGTTTCGGGTCGCCCCATCCAGTCGATCCAGACGGGTCCGCAGAACCCCCTGTACCGTGTCCGGGAGCTCGAGGTTGTCGAGCGGACCCGCGACGCGAACCCGGCCGGTCTCGACGAGCAGCGTTCCCTCCTCCTGGAGGGCCCGACAAACCTCTTCGAGGAAGAACGGATTCCCTCCGGTTCGATCGTGGATGAGCCGCGTCAGCGCCGCAGGTACCTCGTCCGCCCCGAGCGTGGAGCGGATGATCTCGCCCGACTCCTCCGCGGTCAGTGGCGCCAGCACGATCGGTGTGTGCTCGCTCGGAGTTCCCCAACCGAGATCGCCCTGGGGCCGTGCGGTCACGACGATCATGAGCGGAAAGGCGGACACCATCTCGAGCAGCTGGTTGAGAACCTGACGAGATGCTGTGTCCACCCAGTGCCAGTCCTCGAGGAGCGCGATCGTCGGGCGCTCGCGGGCCGCGAGAGTGAACAGGGCGGACAGGCTTTCGACGAGACCCACGCGGTGTTGCTCTCGAGCCAATCCGTCCTGACCCGTCAGCCGTAACGCGTCCGGATCCTCGACCTCGGACACCGCCAGCAACTGAAGGTAGAACGGCGTGAAGTCCGTCAGCTCCGGGGAGACTCTTTGCACGGCGTCGGCGATCGCCGCGGGATCCGCCGGCCCCTGGAGCTCGGAGAGCTCCAGGCGGTCGCGAAGAGCGTCGACGAAAGGGAGGTAGGGAATGTCGGCTCCGAAGGACTGACACCGACCTCTGAACACGTCGAACTTCCCGCGGTCGATCCGCTCGTCGAACTCGAGGAGCAGACGGCTCTTCCCCACGCCGACGTCGCCGACGATCGACACGAACCGTCCCTGTCCCCCTTCGGCCGACCGGCACGCCCGAAGCAGCGTCTCGAGCTCGCCCTCCCGCCCCGTGAGCGCCGAGAGACCCTGCGCCTCGGCCGCGGCCTCGAGACGACTCCTCACTCCGGTCTCCCGCAGGACCCGGAACGTGTCCGTGACCTCGTCCCCATCGCGCCGAAGCGAGCCCGCCTCCACGGACTCGAAGAAGGGACCGATGGTCCGCCGACACGAGTCGCTGATCACGACCTCGCCGGTCCGGGCTTGCCCGGCGAGACGGGCGGCGAGCTCGGTCGCCTCTCCCACCACACGGTACGCGCTGCCTCCGGTGTCATCCGTGCGAGCGACGACTCGGCCGGTATCCACGCCGCAGCGCAGGCCAGCGCCCTCCGCGCCCGCGGCCGCCGAGAGGATCGCGCCGACGCGCTCACAAAGCGCGGCCCCGGCCCGCACCGCGCGAATCGCGTCGTCCTCCTCCGACGCCGGGATTCCAAAGAGGGCCTCGAGTGTTCCCCCGGTGTGGCGATTCGCGACGCCACCGAATTCCGCGACGATCTCCACCATCGCCTCGTCACACTCGCCGATCAGCGCATCGACCTCGGCGGGCGAGAGGGCCTCCTCGATGGCGCCTCGCCCGGCGAGACGTGCGGAAAGGACGGTCGCTTGCCGGCGTTCGCCCTCCTCCGAAAGGCTGGGACCCGGAGCCCGGGCTTCGTCCTGGTCCGTCCCTGCCCCTTCGGCACCGGTTGCGCCGGGTCTATCGAGGTTTGAGATGAGCTCCGAAGCGTCCCCAAACCGGTCGTCCGGGTCCTTCTCGAGACAGCGCGCGACGGTTTGCGCCAGACTGGGTGGGAAGCCCGGGATCATCTGATCCAGGGTCGGCGCATCGAGCTCGAGGATCCCGTGCATGATCGTGACATGATCCACACCGACGAACGGCAGTTCCCCGCTGCACATCTCGAACAGCACGACGCCCAGCGCCCAGATGTCGGTGCGGCCGTCGATCGCGTCGCCGCGGATCTGCTCGGGGCTCATATAGGCGATCGTCCCGAGCGCTGCTCCATCCCGCGTTAGCTCGACGCCGGCAACCTTGGCGATCCCGAAATCCAGGACCTTCACCGGGCCATCATCCACCAGGAAGATGTTCCCGGGCT
>Ga0224508_10000641_pt1 | contig 33579 bp, 27 predicted proteins | sample SF_Jan12_sed_USG_4_FD_170157 | JGI IMG/M metagenome (GOLD analysis project Ga0224508, IMG submission 170157) | Sediment microbial communities from San Francisco Bay, California, United States - SF_Jan12_sed_USGS_21 | ecosystem: Environmental > Aquatic > Marine > Sediment | place: USA...
ATTGGATTATGAAAGCATGATCCGCCAACCGGGAGACGCTAGACCCGAGAAGTTCTCATACGCGGATACGCGTCCTCTTATAGAACAACGGGATTGCCATATGACACACACCAGTGTCGCTGTACATGAGCTTTTAAGAGAAGGATTTAGTAGATCTCCAATGTTTAACGGCAGAATAAAAAGCATTGGCCCTAGATATTGCCCGTCGATTGAAGATAAAATTCACCGATTTGCAGATAAAGACAGCCATCAGATTTATGTTGAACCTGAAGGATTGAATACGGTTGAGGTTTATGTCAATGGATTTTCTACTTCCTTGCCTGAAGATATCCAGTACAAAGCACTGCGCTCGGTCAAGGGATTTGAAAAAGTAAAATTTTTTAGGCCCGGATACGCTATCGAATATGATTACTTCCCTCCTACTCAATTAAAACACACCCTCGAAACAAAGATTATTGAGGGACTTTATTTCGCGGGTCAGATTAATGGTACTACTGGCTATGAAGAAGCTGCCTCTCAAGGACTAATGGCCGGGATAAATGCAAATTTAAAACTACACGAAAAAGAGCCCTTTGTTTTAAGAAGGGATCAGGCATATATTGGTGTCTTGATAGACGACTTAATAACTAAAGGAACCGAAGAACCTTACCGCATGTTTACTTCCAGAGCGGAGTACAGAACGCTGTTGCGACAAGATAATGCGGATTTGCGACTTACACCTTTAGGGCACGCCTTAGGATTAGCCTCAGATGAGCGAATGAAAGGAGTAGAGGCCAAAGCTTCAAAATCCAATGATTTTATAGCCTTCTTCTCAAAGACGAGTTTTGAACCGAAAGAGGTAAATGCAATTTTGGAACGTTTGGATTCAGCGCCCGTAAAACAGGCAGATAAGATGGTCAAGGTCTTTTCGAGACCGAAAGTCACCATGGCACATATGATGGAGTTGCCCAAAGTAAAGGCCTATGTAGAGGAAAAAGAGCTGGACAGGGAGATTATGGAACAGGCGGAAATCCAGGTAAAATATGCCGGATACATAGAGAAGGAAAAAAATAATGCTGATAAGTTGCAGCGACTAGAGGGGATTAAGATACCTGAGAGCTTTGATTATAGTAAACTTAGCTCCCTTTCAACTGAAGCGCGTCAAAAACTCCATTCAATTAGGCCCGCCACTATTTCTCAGGCTTCACGAATAAGTGGTGTTTCGCCTAGCGATATTAGTGTTTTACTTGTCTACCTGGGAAGATAGCTTCTTAGTGTTCCACGTGGAACATTAATGATTTAATCAGCTATTTATACAACCGTTCGCCGAATCTTCTTGTGTTAAGAGTGAAAATGGACTAATTTTGACGCATCTTAGTCAATTACCACTAACTACCGTGCAAACTTTTTTAGAAACTAAAGACTATGCCGTCAGCGGCGAGGAATTCCGATTGCTATATGATCGGGAACTCGATATGCTAATTACAGATCCTCAGCCCCGGGAGATAGAGAAATACTATCAGAGCAATTCATATATCTCTCACACAGATTCATTCCAATCATTCGCGGATAAGCTGTATCATTTAGTAAAGAAATACATGCTTTGGAAGAAAATTCGAGTTATCGAACACTTTATTGGAGGCACTGGGAGTGTTTTGGATATAGGCGCCGGTACAGGGGATTTTCTCAGAATGGCTCGTAAACGAGGTTGGGAGATAAATGGCGTTGAGCCAAATCACATGGCCAGAGGTTTGGCTTCAGAAAAACAAGTGATATTAATGCCAAAGATGAAGGATGTACAGGATGGATCTTATGATGCCATTACTTTGTGGCATACACTCGAACATATACCCGATATCGATCGGCAAATAAAAGCCATGTTGGATTGCCTTAAAGAAAATGGGATCATTATTGTTGCTGTTCCAAATTTCAAATCCAAGGACGCGAAATATTATAAGGAGTTTTGGGCTGCCTATGATGTACCGCGTCATTTGTGGCATTTTTCACAGCTAGCAATTGAGCGTTTATTTGAAAAGCATAATGTGGAGTTGGTAAAAAAATCTCCTCTGCTCTTTGATGCCTATTACATTTCACTTCTCAGTGAAAAATACAAACATGGTAAGTCGAAATTTGCGCGGGCATTTTGGATGGGAATGCGATCTAATATGAGTGCATTGCAATCCAAGGAATATTCTTCTATCCTTTATATCTTAAAAAGGAAATAAATCGCATTTTAAGCACCTCTAAGCGTCTTTTACAGACAAAAGGACTTCAGCCCTGTTTTACATTAATAACCGCAGGAAAGCGACGGAAAATAGACAATATAGAATAGATGTATCTTATAGTTTTACAAATAATTATAAATATTAATTATTGTATTTCCAAAACGTTCTCTGTTCGATACAATGTGAAAATCAAACAGCTTTCTTACATTTGACGCGCTAAAAAAAATCAAATGAAATATTCTATTCTTTTTCTTTTTGCATTCGTACTTATTTCATGCTCCCAACAGAAGATCGGCTATGTAGATAATGTAACCCTGATGGATGGCTATCAGGAAAAAATAGACATCGAAGAGAAATACAAAATTAAAGTGGAAAACTTAGGCCGGAAGCGCGATAGTATTTCTCAGGCCTTCCAATTAGAAGCACAGGAATTTCAGAGTAGAGCGGAAAAAATGGCGGCATCTAAGGCGCAAAAGGAATATGACCTTCTTCAACAACGCGGCCAATTCATTGGCCAGCAACTTCAACAAGAGGAACAAATTCTTCAGCAACAAGGTCAGCAGGAAATGGACAGTGTTGTACAAAAAGTAAAAGAAGAGATCAAAGCATTTGGGAAAGTAAACAAGTATACCTTCATTCTCGGAGGGGGAGAAGGAGGCAGCGTTCTCTACGGCCAGGAAGCCGATGATCTTACCGAAGAACTACTAAAGATCTTAAACGACAAATATAAGCAGTAAAGCCTTGGTATACAGATTGTTACACTTGTAACAAATACACAAGAAGTACGGCAGGAATAAAATATATTACGATAGTTTTGGCACCTTCATAGTCTTTAGCAATACGCTGCCCTAAAAGCAGGAATAAAAGGCTGGTACAGGCCAGGATACCTCCAACATAGGCAAGCGTTGTTTCGCCTCCATTCAAAATTTGTAGAATACCTGAAAAACAAACAATTCCAGTGACCAATTCCAGAATAGTGATTACTCCGAGTAAGGCTGGAACCATATTGCGAAAAGGGGATTTTGAAAAATGATCTTTCAAAAAGCCAAAATTACCTTTCCAGTCGAATATTTTATCGAGAGCACTTTGTAAAAAAGTGATAAGTAAAAAAAGCAAGAGTAGAATTTCTGCACTATGCGAAAAAAGAGATTCCATAGTCTTAAATTTTAGTGCTGCTAAGCAGCTTTTTTATGTAAAAGTCGGGTTAATTGTATAGAGAGATCCGTCCAGATAATCTTGGAATTGCCATTCCTTTCAATATGGTAATGCGCCTCTTCAAAGGCAGTTACTATATCCTGTAGGTTTTGTTCATGAATAAAAGGCGCAAAATTAGCTAGTTGAAAACCATCTATATGGATTTGCATATACGCTAATTCATCAACTCCATAATGAACCAACATGGCTTGACGAATTAGCGCCAGACAATACGTGACAAATTTTTTCTGAGTTTCCCTTCCCGTTCTGGCCACCTCTTCACTCCATAAAATGAGCTCATGAACCGCACCCTTATTTTTCTTGGCTTTAAAAGCACTTCTCACCCATTGTACGAACCACCTTTCAAACACCAGATCTTCAGAATCTTTATTCATCAGATCTATGGCTTTATTAAAATTACCGTTTGCTTCGTGAGCCACCTGCATGGCTTCCTCGTGCGATAAGCCATGTTCACTTAACGCTTGTGCGATTACTGCTTCCGACAGAGGCGGAAAATGAATTACCTGACAGCGGGAATAAATGGTTTCCATGATCTTTTCTTCATCTTCAACCAGAAGAAGCATTATCGTTTTTTCCGGCGGCTCTTCGATGAGCTTGAGTAGTTTGTTTGCAGCGGAAGAATTCATCATCTCAGCCATCCAAATGATCATCACCTTATAGCCGCCTTCATATGCTTTTAGCGATAATTTTTTACTGATATCTAATGCTTCATCAACCCCAATTTGCCCTTGTTTTTTTTCCACACCGATAAGTCGATACCAATCAAACAGATTGCCATAAGGTTGTTCTTTGAGAAAATTCCGCCACTCCTCAATGTAATGATCGCTCACAGGATGGCTCTTGACCTTGTCAGAAGTTGCAACTGGAAACACAAAATGAAGGTCTGGATGCGAAAAAGAAGCACATTTAATATTGCAGGCTTCATCCCCATTGTTGTTTTCACCCTGGGAATTTTGGCAGAGTAAATAGCGCGCATATGCCAAGGCAGTTCCAAGTGTTCCGCTTCCTTCCCTACCTATGAACAATTGCGCATGCGGAATCCGCCCCGCATCGGCACTGGAAGTAAGGTGATGCTTAATATGGGTAAGGCCTAATATGTCCTGAAACAGCATGCATCAAATATAGAACATTGATGAATATCTTCTGGAAATATTGCACCGCTGTTTTTGTGACGAATGTTGAATTCATACATTTGCCGAGCTACAAAAATTACAGCATGATCACAATAGACGATTTTAATTTTGAGAATAAGCGCGCGCTTATTCGCGTCGACTTCAATGTTCCTCTAAATGATGAGGGCGAGGTAACAGACGCTACGCGTATAGAAGCAGCGAAACCTTCCATTATAAAGGTGCTTGAAGATGGCGGGAGTGTGGTTCTAATGAGTCATCTTGGCAGGCCTAAAGGCTCCCTAAATCCAAAATTGTCTTTATCTCATATTGTAGATACAGCATCGGAAACAATTGGTGTAAATGTGAAGTTTGTTGCGGATTGCATCGGGGATAATGTGCGCCAAGCTGTTGCGTCACTTGAATCCGGGGAGATCCTTCTTCTCGAAAATTTGCGCTTCTACGCTGAGGAAGAGTTAGGCGATGAGAAATTTGCAGAACAACTATCTGAATGGGGCGATATCTATGTAAATGATGCCTTTGGGACTGCACACCGGGCACATGCATCTACTACTAAAATTGCAGCTTATTTTTCTGGCCGCAAATGCTTTGGCTCTTTATTAGCAAATGAGATCATAGCCATTGACAAGGTCCTTTCTTCTGGAGAAAAACCTGTCACTGCCATTTTAGGTGGGGCAAAAGTCTCTTCGAAGATCACGATTATTGAGAACATCCTTGATGCCGTAGATCATTTGATCATTGGAGGCGGTATGACCTATACCTTCATAAAGGCACAAGGAGGAGAAATAGGCGATTCCATATGCGAGCTTGATAAATTGGAGTTGGCGATCAACCTATTGGAAAAAGCAAAAGCGAAGGGCGTTACAGTGCATCTTCCTGTTGATGTACTCGCAGCAAGCGAATTTAGTAATGATGCCGATGTACAGATATCAGCCGTTGATCAAATACCTTCTGGTTGGCAGGGGTTAGATGCCGGCCCAAGAACCCTGGAACACTTTAAATCTGTTATTCTTGCTTCTAAAACAATCTTGTGGAACGGGCCAATTGGCGTATTTGAAATGCCAAATTTTGCCAAGGGTACCATTGCGATGGGCACCTATGTTGAAAAAGCCACCAAACAGGGTGCCTTTTCCCTGGTAGGAGGGGGCGATTCGGTCGCTGCTGTAAAGCAGTTTGGCTTTGCCGATAAGGTAAGCTATGTATCAACCGGAGGAGGTGCTATGCTGGAAAGCTTAGAAGGAAAAACCCTACCGGGAATTGCGGCCATTCTTAATTGATCCTGTTTTAACGATTATTTAGCCCCTTTTGCAAAAAGAATTTTATAGATTACTAAAAAATTCGCACTTTAGTTAGCCCCACTACGTAAATTTCAGTTTTATGTATTTAAAAAACAGCACATTAGCACTGCTGTCAGCGCTTCTGTATATATCTGTCGCCTCCGGCCAGGAAGGGGCTGCTGTACAAATAGAAACTTCGTTGACAGAGGTAGGAATTACGGAGACCAAAGAGAAAGAAGATGTATTTCAAGACTTGCCCCTGGCTTCTAAATGGGACAGTTTATGGTTAGTTGAAGTGGCTTCAAGGCAGGATATGTTCAGGGAAATGCATGATGCCGTTATAACTTCTTCAGATACGGAGGAGGAATTTATGCAAATAGATACGGAGGTGTTAAAAGCAAGATTGGCCGCCCTGGATTCGAAAACCCCATTTAACATTTCCTATAACCCTTCTCTGGAAAGCGTAATCAACTCCTTTTTAAAAAATAAAAAACAGCTCATCGAACGGATGCTAACTGTGAGCGAGTTCTATTTTCCCCTCTTCGAACAAGAATTAGACGCACACGACCTGCCCCTGGAAATTAAATACCTTGCCATTGTAGAATCTGCTTTAAATCCACGTGCCCGTTCGCGTGTCGGTGCGAAAGGACTTTGGCAATTTATGTATGGGACGGGTAAAATGTATGATCTGGATGTCTCAAGCTATGTCGATGAACGAAATGACCCTGTTGCTTCTACTAAGGCAGCATGTCTTTATCTAAAAAAACTACATGAAATTTTTGGCGACTGGGATTTAGCACTGGCTGCGTATAACTCCGGGCCGGGAAATGTGAATAAAGCCATACGCCGTTCAGGAGGATATGAAAATTACTGGAATATCCGCAGAAATTTACCCAGGGAAACAGCTGGTTATCTCCCGGCATTTCTTGCAACAATGTATCTGTTTGAATATGCGGATGAACATGGAATAGTAAAAAAAGATGCTGGTCGTTTTTACCAGGAAACAGATACGGTATTGGTAAAAAACATGATCACCTTTGATCAGATCACCAACTTTGTTCCCGTCACCATGGACGATCTTAAGCTATTGAACCCATCCTATAAATTAAATATTATTCCCAGGGTAGAGGGGAAGAAGTATTATCTGCGCTTACCGGTTTCAGCCTTGGGCACTTTTGTGGCCAATGAGAAGGCAATATATGATCTCGCTAAGGAGCAACTTGCCAATAATGAAACACCATTACCTGAAATGGTTAAGGCCCAACAGAAAATCAGATATCGGGTTCGGAGCGGCGACTATCTTGGTAAGATCGCAGAGCGTTATCGGGTAGGTGTAAGCGACATCAAGCGTTGGAACGGATTGAGGAGCAATATGCTGAGAGTAGGCCAAAGACTCACAATATACCCCAGGAATTCCGTGGCCTATGCGACGCCTAAAAAATCGAAACCTTCAACACAAAACACCCAGACGACTAGTGGATCCAAGGTCCATACGGTTCGAAAAGGGGATTCACTATGGACAATAGCCAGAAAATATCCGGGAGTGACTATCGAAAAATTAAAAATTTGGAACGGTATTAGTGGTACACGATTAATGCCAGGCACAAAACTAAAACTATGCGATTGCTCCATTTCAGCTTCAGGCCAATGAAACGCTCACTGATTTTTTCCATTTGTCTTTTTCTCGCCTTTTCTTGTTTAGACAAGAAGAAAGTTAATTATAAACCCGCATCCATTGGGGCCATCAATACCCTGGCAGTCATCATGGAAACACGCCTATGGGAAGGCACAGTAGGAGATAAGATCCGCGAAAAGTTTGCTGCCCCAAGCCTGGGTCTGACCTGGGAAGAACCTATCTTTTCTATAGATCATATGCCCAAAAGTGTTTTCACAGGGCAAACGAGGCACCGCAGATCGGTATTATATGTTAGCCTGGACAGTCTTGATATTGCCCAGATCCAGACAGATACCTATGCTACGCCTCAGCGCATTGGCGTAATAAAAGGGGAAACAGAAGAACAGCTAATTGCTAATATTGAAGCTGGAGCAGACAGACTCATTGCTTCTTACAAGAAACTTGAATTGGAAGAGACCCAAAAGAGATTTTTACGGTCCTTAAATAAAGAAAAAGCCCTTGAAGAGGAATTTGGCATCCGTTTACGCATACCATCCATATACACGGTCGGAAAACAAGAATCCAATTTTATTTGGATCGACAGGCAAATACCCAGGGGCACCATGAATATTCTGGCCTATACCATACCTGGAGGAAGCTTGAGTAATGATTCTACCTTAGTAAGCGATATTGTGAAAATGCGCGATTCTATAGGTATGAAATACATTCCCGGCCCTGATATCCCTAATAAGACAACTTACATGATTACCGAAAAGGCCTTTGCACCCTATGTCTTTATTACGGCCCTGAAAGATAAAAAAGCTATCGAGGTCAGGGGCATATGGGAAGTGAAGAATTATCCCATGGCCGGCCCTTTTCAAACCTATATTATTGATGACCCGGAACGGGATCGCAAATTGGTAATAGAAGGCTTCACTTTTGCACCGGCTACCAACAAACGCGACTATATGTTTGAGTTGGAAGCCATCCTTAAGACTGTAGAGTTCCTCTAAGGAATAAAAAAACCCCTTTCTCCTGAAAGGGGTTATTCTATATTGAAGGATTTTAGTTTTTAGTCAAAAACAAATCCGGTTGCGATTCGATATGAAAAAGCGTACATAACTACTAGTAACATAGCAAAGCAAAACCAGAAAAAGAATTTAAAATATTTGGTCAATAGTAAATGCCCAAGGTTTTTAAAAGCTTCAAGATAGATTTCTTTAATGAGTAATAATTTCTGCATGGTAATAAAATTTAGGATTTATGACACTCCAAAATTGGGGTAGAATTATAAGAATTAATAATTATTTGGTTGAAATGTGATAAATAATAGTTATAAGTAAAGAGGGAATCTATACACCTTATAAATGTGTATTTTAACCTGATGAAGGGATAATCGAAACGGTTATAAACGAGAAAAGCGCCCGATAAAAGGCGCTTTTCTGTCTTGAGGTTGTTTGGTTTTAATCGAATGCAAATCCGGTTGCTACTCTAAATAAGAATGCATACAATACAATGATGAAACTTATAAAGCAGAACCAGGTAAATACTCTAAAGTAATTTTTTACAATAGTATGCCCCAGGTTCCTAAAGGCTTCCTGGTAAATTTCTTTGATAAGTAATAAGTAGTTCATGGTCTATGTTCGTTTAATTAATGCTTTGGGTATTTATATAACTCTTTCCTGAAAGGGTTGCGTATATGCTTTATATGGGTTTGTTGTGAAATTTGTTTGCGATGTTGTGAAAATCCTAAATGCTTCTTTTTCTGGGCATTATGCCCAAATTACATATCAACTATTATGAATTCAGATCTTCGGTTCATTTGGTGCTTGGCACTGGAGCAACGTACACTTCCATCGCATTCATTGAGCAACCTTTCTTCACCATAGCCGATAGCGCTTTGAATGCGTTTTGGATCAATACCCTTCGATATTAGGTACTTCCGTGTAGATTTTGCTCTTCGGTCAGATAGATAACGGTTATAAGCCCGTTTACCTCTGGAATCTGTATGCGATTCGATTGCAATGACCAGCGTTGGATATTCATTCATTACGGTAACAAGCTTATCCAATTCCTCAGCCGCATCACTTCGGATATATGATTTATCGAAATCAAAGAAGATCATTTCCAATTTGAGCTTGCGAATACCGTCTTCAACGCTGATCATATCTTCAAGTCGTCGCATAACCAAATCAGTTTCTACTAGCATGTTGTCTTTTGTAGACACCTCTACTTGCTCATCAAAGTAATCTCCTTTTGTCACTCGTACGGTGTATTTAGTATTGCTGTCGAGGTCTTCAAACAGGAAGCTACCGTCATCACCAGTCACCATTTCCTTGATCTTACGTCCATTTTCATCTAATAGCTCTACTAGTGCCTCAGGGAGGATCTCTCCAGTGACTACTTCGGTAACGATACCTGCAATCGCATTTTCATTAGGCTCTTCCGGCAAAATCTTTTTAAAAGAATAGATGTCATCACTTCCTTTACCTCCTTTTCGGTTGGAAGCAAAATAACCGTGTTGTGTTTCTTCATTAACGATATAAGAGAAATCGTCTTTATTGCTATTAATTGGCTTGCCGAGGTTACGCACTTCCAAAAATCCTTCGTCATCATTGAATGCTACTTCATATACATCCAAACCTCCAAGACCTACATGTCCATCGGAAGAGAAATAAAGTTTCTTATCGTTGATAAACGGGAACATCTCTCTTCGTTCAGTATTGATCTCAGGCCCTAGATTTCGGGGCTCAGAAAAAGAATTATCTCCCTGGATATCTACGACAAAAATGTCTGATTCTCCTAAAGAACCAGGCCTGTCCGACACAAAATACATTTGCTTACCATCAGGCGTTAATACGGGATGCCCGGTAGACCAGTCATCACTGTTGAATGGCACTTCCACGGCATCAGTCCATTCGCCATCTACTTTTTTAGACATATAGATTTTAAGGTGATTAACACCGGACTTATCACGCTTTAATTTCTTCCCGTAGTTGTTACGGGTGAAATACATCGTTTCATTATCAGGCGTAAAGGCAACGGAAGCCTCATGGTATTTTGTGTTGACCTTTTTAGACAGCTTAACTGCTTGCTTTACATCTTCTGATTCTTCATTGATTTTGGCCGCATACAGGTCTAAAAAAGGTTCATTATTCCATTTATACCTCCTGGTAACAAAAAAGGAGGAATCCGCAGCAGACGCAAAGACAAGTTCATTGTCATTGTAATACATCGGTCCGAAATCGGAATATTTGGAATTAATTGCGAGGTTCTTAACCGTAAACTGGTCTTCGGCGCTTAGAATATTGTCCAGGATCACCTCTCTGGGCGTTGCGTTGTCATCATTTGCTAATACGGCTTCATCTTCTTTCTTCAACTTTTTATTGTACAGCCTCATCAACCGCTTTGCGCGAGCATACTTGCCCGTTCCTTTTAGGGAATGTGCATATTTAAAGATGTTTTCTGCAGACATTTCGCCCTTGTGCTTGCTGTAGAGCTGATCGTACCAGTAATACGCCCGCTCCATATTTGTGTTGAAATAGTGCGCATCTCCCGCTTTCTCTATGATCTCGAATGTATGGTTGTTCTTATTCCTGTTGAGGACTTGCTCGTACAGTTCAGCTGCTTCTGCATACCACATCTTGTTGAAATACAAATCAGCTTTCTCCAAAAGCTTAGTTTTAGTTGGATCTTTCTGTGTGTTAAAAGTGGGCTTAAGCAGAATAGTACGTTGTGATGCTTTGTTTTGGTTGGCTCTTTGGGCCTTTGGCTTAGCAATTTTGGCAGTCTTGGGCACTTCTAGTACCCAGACTTTATTTTTTCTGTCTTTTTGAGTGTAGTTTTTGAGGAATGCGAGGGTTGTGTTTGAAGATTCAAATTGATCGAGATATACATATGAATTACCAGATTCAGGATGTACTAGGGTACTTGCTGCATATCCCTGATCTCGCAGCTTGAATTTTAAACGATCTGCATTCTTTCTTTCTCCGAAAACTCCGGCAATGATATAATATCCCGAGGTATACGATACAAGTGCTGCATCGCTTCTTGATGCGATTCCGAGCGACTTTATACTTTTCTTGAATTCAATTGAAGAAAGAGCTTTTGCAGATGGATTGATCGTATTTTTAATAGGTGCAACCGGATTAACCATCGTTTTTCCATTATAGACATGAAGGATCCAAACTTTTTCTTCGAACTTGCCATTTAATTGGGAAGATGCTGAGGAAATAGCCTCGACCCCGGATACATGATAGCCGAGAGAAACATAATTTAAGTTCTTTTCTGGATGAAATAATACCTGAGCTTTCAGATTCTTAGCTTTCATTTGATCTGAAAGTCTGGAAGCATTTTCTGCATTGCCAAAAACACCAGAGATAATGTAATAACCATTAAAGGCGTCACTAAATCCATGCTGACTCCGCGTAGCAAATCCTTTTTCCTTTGCCAGGAGGACAAAGGCCTTATGTGAAGCTGAAGAGGGCAAACTGTTTTCCTCCAAATTGACAGACGTCAAATTTGAAACAGATGCCTCAGCATAGCTTGCGTGCAATGCAAAGACCAGGAAGATTATTCCTGCTATTACATTCGCCTGCTGTATTAAGCTACGGGAGAAATTCATCGATTATGGTTTATTCTGGTTGATGCTCTGGCATTCAACTATTCATGCATTTAACGACGAAGTTATATCTTCCTTTTAGCTGCAAATAGTTTTTGTTGTGAAAGAGGTGTTTTATGTCGTGAACAGCGAATTCTTGTAGTTCATCGATTGTAGGCTATAAACAGTGGCCTTAAATTGTGAGAAAAAACTGATGTTTTTAGACAAATTCTGGCTATTCAGTGATGTAGATCCATTCAGACCTCTCAGATCCTTCCGTTTCTGAGAAACTCAAAACGTAGAAATATGCGCCTTCAATCAATTCTTCGCGACCAAACTTGGTCAATTTTGGCTGTCTTTTACCAGTCCAGCTATTGTCATAGGCTTCCATTTCATAGACCAAAGTACCCTAACGGTCAAAGACCTGAAGAAAATTGTTGGGATAATTAGTAGTACAAGCGGCATAAAGCTCACACTTCTTTCCGTTAGCACGCTGAGAAAAATCGTTGAACACTACCAGGCAATCATTTTCAACCCATTTGATGGCCCTTTGATATTTGCAAGTTGATTTTTCGATGATTTTGTTTCATTAGTCTTAGAACTTCTTAAAAATCATTTAGCAGGATTAGCATTGATAATAAAGCTAAAACTCAATGTTTCACTTTCCTTTGCCCTGAGCATTGGTAATTTCCAAAGTCCTTCGTCTCATTATAATCACCCAGATCCTGAGTTTAGGCCTCCAGGAAACTTTCCACAGCAAGTAGAATGTACACGAAAATACTAATTGGTATAAAATAAAAAACATCCCAACAAGGGATGTTTTCAATGTTTTTTAATGCCAGCGACTACAAGTCGTTGTTCTCTTCTATTTTATCTTCTTCTTTGGATGCGTCTTTGAATTCTTTGATTCCGCTGCCCAATCCACGCATCAGTTCCGGTATTTTTTTACCGCCAAAAAGAAGTAAAATCACTACAACGACCAATACGATTTGCCAGGGGCCAAACGCAAGTATAATGTTCGATAAGCTCATAATCTTGATTTTAGTTACACAAATGTACAAAAAAGAAAGACCCAACTATAGAGACACCTAAATATCAAGCTGAATTCCTTTATCTATAATTTAACGTTGGAAAATACAATAAAATATAAATGGTCTTATCTTTGTTTTTATGGCCAAGAAAGTGAATAGGCGCAAGGAGATCAGGCGCAAGTTATTGCATAAGTACCGTTTAGTGGTACTCAATGAAAACACTTTTGAAGAAAAGATCTCTTTTAAATTGAGTCGGTTGAATGTATTTATTACGGGCACGCTTTTCATTATAGCCCTTATTGGCCTGACTACACTTATAATTGCTTTTACACCTTTGCGCGAATATATACCCGGTTACTCTTCTACGGCCTTAAAAAGGCGGGCCACTGAATTAACATTTAAAACCGACTCCCTGGTGTCTGTATTAAATTATACTAATCGGTATTTAGATAATGTTCGAATGGTCCTGCGTGGCGATATTGAAAACAATGAAATCAATAGGGATAGTCTGTTTACCCCATTTAAAATAGATCCTGCGACTGTGGATTTAAGCCCAATTCGGGAAGATTCCCTGCTTCGGGCCGAAGTAGCCCTGGAAGATAAATACAATCTCTTTGAAAGAACAAACAGCAATGCCAATCTGGTTTTGTTTTCACCGGTTTCGGGCTCCATATCTCAAGTGTTTGACGCACAACAAAAGCATTACGCTATTGATGTGGTTGCCGCTATGGGGAGTCCGGTCAAGGCCATCACCCATGGTACAGTCATCTTTGCAGAATGGACCTCAGAAACCGGATATGTTATGGTTTTAGAACATCAAAACGGCTTATTATCCGTGTATAAGCATAACGGGGCCCTTCTTAAAGTTCAGGGCGATTTTGTTCAGGGAGGAGAAGTGATTGCAGAGGTGGGAAATACGGGAGAACTGACTACCGGTCCGCATTTGCATTTTGAATTATGGACCAATGGCACCCCTCTGGACCCCTTAAATTATATCGATTTTAAATAGGATGTCTCTTAAGTCATTTGCTGCCAGGATATTTGCTACTCGCGTTTTTAAGAAGCAAAATCGGTGGATGAATGATCCGCTGGCCACCCAATTATGCATATTTCGATCCCTGATTAGATCAGCTGAAGATACCGCATTTGGTAAGGATCATAATTTCAATACGATTGAGAATTATCAGGATTTTGCCTCGAAGGTTCCTGTTAGAGACTACGAAGGTTTACGCCCGTATGTCGATAGGGTAGTGGCAGGTGAGCAGAACATCCTATGGCCTGGTAAGCCTAAATATTTGGCGAAAACATCCGGCACCACCTCAGGTGCTAAATATATACCTATCACGGAAGAATCCATTCAATGCCAGGTAAATGCCTCTCGCGATGCCATCCTCAATTATATACACGATACGGGTAAGACGGATTTTATACATGGGAAAATGATATTTCTGCAGGGCAGCCCAATTTTAAAGAAGAAAAATGGCATGAATATGGGCAGACTTTCTGGAATATCGGCCCATTATGTTCCTTCCTATCTACAAAAAAATCGTTTGCCAAGCTGGGAAACTAACTGTATCGAGGATTGGGAAACAAAAGTAGAACGAATTATTGATGAAACTATTCACGAAAATATGTCTGTTATTGCGGGCATACCTTCCTGGGTACAAATGTATTTTGAACGCTTAAAGGAGAGGAGCGGTAAGAATATTGGAGATCTCTTCCCAAATTTTCAACTTTTTATTTACGGAGGTGTAAACTACGAGCCTTACAGGGCAAAATTTGAAAACCTCATCGGCAAGAGCGTAGATAGTATAGAGTTATTTCCGGCAAGTGAGGGGTTTTTCGCCTTTCAGGATCTTCAAGATGAAAAAGACATGCTCCTTTTGTTGAATTCAGGGATCTTTTACGAATTCATAACAGCGGATAGCTTTTTTGATGAAAACCCGGATCGATTAACCCTGGCAGAAGTTCGAGTGGGCGTAAATTATGTGATGATCATCAGTACAAATGCGGGGTTGTGGGGCTATAATCTTGGGGATACAATCGCCTTTACTTCTACAAAACCTTATCGGATCATAGTAACAGGAAGGATTAAACATTTTATTTCGGCTTTTGGTGAACATGTTATAGCTAAAGAAGTTGAAGAAGCCATGCAAAAGGCGCTTCAAGCTTCAGATGCACGTGTCAGCGAATTTACAGTGGCCCCTCAGGTAGAGACACACGATAATGAACTGCCTTATCACGAATGGTTCATTGAATTTGAAGCAGCACCATCGAATATTACGGAATTCAAACATATTCTCGACCAGAGCTTGCAAGAACAAAACAGTTACTATTTTGATTTAATCGAAGGGAATATTCTCCAACCCTTGAAAGTTTCTTCACTGCAACCGGGAGCCTTTCAGAATTACATGCAATCTCAGGGCAAATTGGGTGGTCAGAACAAGGTAGTTCGACTTTCAAATGATCGTAAAATTGGGGACGCTTTACAAGCGTACAAACTTTAGTCAAAATCCTTCTAATAGGGACGTTTCCTAAAATTTAAGTGTAATTTTACACGCAATTATGAGCAAAGGCGTAAATACTAGCAGAGCCAGAGCATCCACAAGCGCAATTGAGAGGCTTTATGTGACCATGCGTCACTTGTTTAATAGGGGCTTTTACAAGCCTATGGGAATTTCCGGTGAATCCTTGCGAAACGCCTTGTTATTGTTGAGGCCTGAGATTTATGGTTCAATTGCCGAGGAGAAAATAGAACTCAAAGGTTTGCTTTATGTCCTTGACCGGCTTCCGGAAGGAATAGAGGAATGTCGTTATATCAATCTAACTTCAGACGAAGGCTTTACAAGATCTCACATTCAGCCTATTATACCCCCTAAACGACGCAGAAATTGCTATCGGATTGATAGCGAGCAAATGAATATCGAGATCACCAGGGGGCGCTCTGATATCTATGACATTTTAACACACCTTACATTCCTATTCATAGAATCCAGAAAAATTTGCGAAAGAGTACTGATTGAAGAAACGGGTAAGACAGTCAGAGACTGGTATAAGTTGGAAGAAGCCCTTGCACAAAAAAAATTATCTCAAGAACAGCTGGAAGTAGCCATAATACATACGGCCAACATATTGGGCAGGTCATTTGATGAAGTGTTGGAGATCTACAATAAACTGAAAAGTAAGTCGGCCCCACACAGATTTCTTTCTATTATTTATTGGTTAGGCAAGCTTGCCATTGAAGAAGAAACCGGAGGCGAAAAACGCATTATTACCTTCAGCATGTTACTTCGGGAGCGTTTAGGCCATCATATCCATGGCGATCGATGGGCAAATACCATAAAGAAGGTCCTTGACGAAAAAAATCTGCTACATCGTCCATTGCATATCATTAGTGCCAATATGCACAGTGTTGTCAACTCAATTTTTGCGAGAAAAGCCCTGACTAAAGAATTTTCGAATAATGGAACTTTAGATATTTACAAAGCACTGAGCTTGGAAAAGAATAATCATCTCAGGAATAAGGTCATCGAAATGGCCAAAAAGAATGGAATGACTACCATTGAAGACACTTCAGGGACGAACATTGACGTACAACTGTTTGATCTGGCAAATTTGGGAAAAGATGCCTGCTGTTATGATTTACCGAAAACCCTCTCTAAAAATGAAATTCCTGTAATCCTCGTAATGGACTATGCATTTGGAGAACAGGCGTTTGAGACTATTGATGAATTACTTAAACCGTATAAGGCCAATGATCTGGACCCTGTATTCATGAACATAGCCTCCATATCAATTATGGGAAAAGCAGGTATTTTGGAAGGGGGGAAAGGAGATTTAATGATCCCTACAGCACACATATTCGAGGGAACTGCGGACAATTATCCCATCGACAATGCATTTACAAGAGCCGACTTTGAAGACAATGGATTGCAAATACTCGAAGGACCTATGGTAACAGTTTTGGGAACATCACTGCAGAATAAAGATATCCTTCACTTTTTTAAAGAATCTACCTGGAAGGCCATCGGTCTGGAAATGGAGGGTGTCCATTATCAGAAAGCCATCCAGGCTGCGGCGAAGATCAGAAAAAGCATTCGAGAAGATGTTATCACACGATATGCGTATTATGCTTCGGATAACCCTCTAAAAACCGGAGGCACCTTGGCATCAGGAGGTCTCGGTACTACAGGGGTAAAACCCACATATCTGATAACTGACAAAATATTAAATCAAATATTTAACTTCAAACCATGAGTACTGACATTTCAAATTCTCCGGGATCCCCTAATGACGAACTAGATCTGGGTCAACTTTTTACACTAATCAAAAAGGGATTTTTAGGTGTATTCAAGTTCTTTTTACGCCTTTTCGTCTATGTACGAAATAACATAATTTGGCTGATTGTATTGAGTATACTGGGTGCTGCCTTGGGAATTGGCTTAAATAAAATATCTGCAAGGAAGTTAAAGACAGAAGTAATTGTCAGTCCCAATTTAAAAAGCAAGAATTACCTATATGATGCTGTTAATGAGATCAATGGGAAGATTAAAGCCAAAGACACGGCATTTTTTGCCTCCCTGGATGTAGGAAAGCGTGAATTTGAGAAATTTGAGGTTACAGTTGTTCCTGTTAGTATCAAAATAGAAGAAGACTTAGAGGCGGATATAAAATACCTGGAAGCATTAGAACCTTTTCAGAATTCACAAGCCACAGCAGATATCATCCGGAATTTACTGATAGATCAAAATTCATTTGAACAAAGAGTTACCTTTTTTTACAGGGATCCAATTTCTGGACCTGTAGTAGCTAGAAAATTAATCGACTACATCAATAGCAATGATTACTATAGAAAATTGGTAGATGTCTACAATGCAAATGACCGCTCTCGCCTACTACAAAACGATTCAATTTTAGGTCAGATAGATGAATTAATCAATACCTATACAACGCAAATGAATGCTAACGATCAAGCAGTAGAAGGTCAACTGGTCATATCAGAGGAGGAGGAATTGGATATCCCACAATTATTTACCCTTAAGAATACCCTTATCACTCAATCTGAATTTAAACGCGTAGAACTGCAACAACGAACGGCTCCTTTAGGCATCGTCAATTTTGGACAATCTCAGCTTGTAAAAATTCCACTTTTTGGCAAATCAATATTCTTGATCCCATTGATCTTTATAGGGATCTTTATCCTTATTGATATCATAAAATATTTAAACAAAAAATCAAGAGAACTCCTTCCTGAATGACGGATGAGGTGGATCAAAATACGATTTTAATTACCGGTGGAGCTGGCTTTATCGGAAGTAATTTTATTGCGTATTTTCTGGACCAATATCCCGCGTATCACATTATCAATCTCGATAAACTCACCTATGCGGGAAGCAAGGAAAACATGTCTGACTTCGTTAAGGATTCCAGGCATACCTTTGTTCAAGGAGATATCTGTGATCAAAAATTACTTAGCCAGATATTTGCATCAAACAGGATAGATGGAGTCATCCATTTCGCGGCAGAATCCCATGTAGATCGATCAATTGAAGGCCCGGATGCATTTGTACAAACCAATATTGTTGGCACCTATTTCTTACTTGAGGCAGCAAAGAAAGCCTGGGAAAGAACTTCTTCGGGGCAGGAAGAATCTCCACGCTTCCATCATATCTCTACAGATGAAGTCTATGGCAGTTTGGGGAAGGAAGGGTATTTTAATGAGCAGTCTCCCTATGCCCCGAATAGTCCGTATAGTGCTTCTAAAGCAGCATCTGATCATCTAGTACGAAGTTATCATCACACCTATGGAATGAACATTTGCATAACGCATTGCTCTAATAATTATGGTCCGCTACAAAACGATGAAAAGCTCATACCAACCATTATTAGAAATGCGATCGAAGGCAGGCCGATACCAATTTATGGCGATGGATCTAATGTGCGAGATTGGCTTTATGTAGCCGATCATTGTGATGCTATTGACAAGGTATACCACAAAGGGCGAGCAGGTGAAACATATACGATCGGAGCCTGTAATGAGCTTGACAACATGTCAATGGCCACCCATATCTGTGAACAGTTGGATATTTACTACCCGAAAGCAAAAGGTTCATATAAAGAGCAAATAACTTTGGTAGCTGACAGACCAGGACACGATTTCCGGTATGCGATCGATGCAACTAAAATGTCAAAGGAACTAGGTTGGAAACCACAAACTGAGTTTAATAAAGGCTTGTTGAAAACCATAAATTGGTTTGTCAAAAAATATAAGATCCAAACAGTATGAAAGGTATTATTCTGGCAGGAGGAAGCGGCACGCGTTTATACCCACTTACCCAAGTGGTAAGTAAGCAACTTATGCCCGTTTATGACAAGCCAATGATCTACTATCCCCTATCTACGCTATTATCTGCGGGGATACAAGATATTTTAATCATCACTACCCCCAGTGACCAGCATTTATTTATCCAATTACTGGGTGATGGGTCTCAATTAGGTTGTTCATTTTCCTATGCCGTTCAATCCGATCCAAAAGGAATTGCAGACGCATTTTTAATCGGAGCAGACTTTATTGGAGAGGAGAATGTTGCACTAATCTTAGGAGATAATATATTTTACGGTACAGGGCTCAATACATTGCTGGCAGAATGTACTGATCCCAGCGGGGGTATTATTTTTGGATATCATGTTCAGGACCCTCAGCGATACGGGGTTGTGGAGTTTGATAAGAATTCGAATGCAATTTCCATTGAGGAAAAACCGAAAACGCCAAAATCAAACTATGCGATACCCGGTATCTATTTTTACGACAATGAAGTGGTTACTATAGCCCGGGGCATTACACCAAGCAGCCGGGGCGAACTTGAGATCTCCGATATCAACAAAAAGTACCTTGAAATGGGCAAATTACAGGTGCGCCGTATGGACAGGGGGATGGCATGGCTGGATACAGGCACGGTCAGTTCACTTATGCAAGCTGCACAATTCGTGGAAGTGATCGAAGGCCGCCAGGGGTTGAAGATTGGTTGTATTGAAGAAGTAGCATATTCCAATGGCTTCATTACAAAGGAGCAATTGCAGTCATTGGCGAGGCCGTTAGTAAAAAGCGGCTATGGAAAATATCTCATGGATTTAATGAACTAATATCATAACTGCTGTTGGAAATAACTAAAACCCATATTGAAGGATTATTCATCTTGAAACCCACTGTTTATGAGGACTTGAGAGGAGGATTTTTCGAGTCATTCAATAAGCGAAAAATGGAAGCTGCATTGAAAGAAGATTTAAACTTTGTCCAGGACAATCATTCTGTGTCCAGAAGAGGTGTTCTGAGAGGCTTACATTACCAACTGGGCGAAATGGCCCAGGCAAAAATTGTCCGTGTTGTCTTTGGTTCTGTGCAGGACGTCGTGGTGGATATTCGACCGGATAGTCTAACATATGGCGAGCATTTATCGATGGAACTACATGCCGCGGACAGAAATATGATCTTTCTACCGCGCGGAATGGCACATGGATTTCTCGCACTCGAGGACGATACAGAATTTCTGTATAAATGTGACAATTATTACGATCAGGGTGCAGAGCGAGGAATTCGTTACGATGATAAAACTATTGGAATAAGCTGGCAGCTACCTGATAAAGACATCATCTTATCAGAGAAGGATCGCAACCTTCCCTATTTAAACTCCTTCTCCCTATGAACCGTGTTCTGGTAACGGGAGCAGGAGGGCAGTTGGGGCAACAACTCCAGGAAATTTCTTCAGCATACCCCGAGTTAAAATTCACTTTTGCATCACAAGCAGATTTGGACATTACGGATGAAGAAGCCCTGGAGTCCTATCTAAAAAATAGCGCATTTGACTATTGTATCAATACTGCGGCATTTACCGATGTGGATGGCGCAGAACGATTTGCTGAACAAGCTTTTGAGGTTAATGCTACCGGGGTAAAATACCTTGCCATGGCGTGTCATAAACACCATGTAACACTGATACATATTTCTACAGACTATGTTTTTGACGGCAAAAAGAAAGAAGGATATTTTCCTGAAGACATTGCGAATCCAATTAACGCATACGGCGCCTCAAAACTGCAGGGAGAGATGTATGTAAGACATATTTTAGAGCAGTATGCGATAATCCGATCTTCCTGGCTTTATTCAGATTATGGTAAAAATTTTTATACAACGATCTCTAAAAAGTTATTGGAAGAAAAATCCATTGGAGTTACCAACGCACAAACGGGCCGACCCACACACGCCAAAGATTTAGGGAAATTTATTCTGGATTGGATTATGGACAAACAACGGCAATATGGCATTATTCACTTTGCCGGTCCAGAGATCATGACTTGGTATGAATTTGCCAAAAAGATAGCTATAGAGCAAGGTCTGGGACACGAAGGAAAGATTGTTAAGGATAATAATTATCGTAGTTTTGCGCCAAGGCCGGCACATAGTGTCCTGCGCATGCATAAAGCTTAATATTCCGTGGTTAAAAGAAATCTGATCATTTTTGGTACTCGCCCCGAGGCCATTAAAATGGCTCCTTTGATTAGTGCATTTGCAAAAGATCAGGAGCATTTTGAAACCAGGGTCTGTGTGACAGCACAACACAGGGAGATGCTGGATCAGGTGTTGGACTTCTTCGGTATTACACCGGATTACGACCTCAACCTTATGAAGCCCGGGCAGCATTTATATGGGCTTACTGCTGCAATAATTGAATCTTTGAAACCCGTTTTAGAAGAGTTTAAACCTGACTTCGTTTTTGTACATGGAGATACAACAACAACCATGGCTAGCTCTATTGCTGCCTTCTATGCCGGCGCCAAAGTATGTCATGTAGAAGCTGGCTTGCGAACTTTTAACAAATGGGCTCCTTTTCCTGAAGAAATGAATAGAAAGATCACAGGTTGCCTTGCCGATTATCATTTCGCACCAACTCAGACTTCCTTCGATAACCTGATCAGAGAAAACACCAACAAAGAACAGATATTAATAACTGGGAATACGGTAATAGATGCCTTGCAATTCAGTACGGCAAAAGTGTCTGAAGGGCATTTTTCGGACGATGAAATTGAGCAATTGAAAAGTAAATTAGATTTTGAAAAGAAAATCATTTTAGTAACGGGCCATAGACGTGAAAATCACGGCCAGGGTTTTTTGAATATTTGCCATGCCTTAAAAACATTGGCTAATGAACATGGCGATATTGAAATAATCTATCCTGTACATCTTAATCCCAAAGTCCAGGAACCCGTATATAGGATTTTGGGAAACCAGCCTAACATCCACTTAGTGGATCCCTTAGGATATCCGGCATTTGTATGGCTTATGAATCAAAGTCATTTAATAATTACAGATAGTGGAGGTGTTCAGGAAGAAGCTCCGAGCCTTGGAAAGCCCGTACTTGTGATGCGGGAAAATACTGAGCGTCCTGAAGCGGTTGAAGCCGGCACCGTGGTCATGGTGGGGACTTCCCCGGAGAAGATTGTATCAGAGGCAAAAGAACTTTTGCTCAACCCGGATAGATACAAAGAAATGTCTGCCCGCCACAATCCGTATGGTGATGGCCTGGCTTCGAAAAGAATTGTAGATTTTATATTGGCAAAATAATATGAATGATCACCAGGTAGTAATGATGGGTTTGGGATATATTGGCCTTCCTACCGCAGCTTTGATTGCAAAAAATGGTACCAGAGTAATTGGTGTGGATATCAATGAGGAAGTAGTCAAAGTCATAAACTCAGGGAAGGTTCATATTATTGAACCCCAATTAGAGAATGAAGTTTCTACCGCGGTCAAAAGCGGACTCCTTACTGCACATACTGCACCTGTAGAGGGGGATGTGTATTTGATAGTAGTACCTACACCATTTAAAGGGAAACACGAACCTGATATATCCTATGTTGAAGCGGCAACGCGAACTATCTTGCCTTTGCTTAAGGAGGGTGACTTGTATATAATTGAATCTACTTCCCCAATTGGCACCACGGAAAAAATGAGAGATCTGATCTATGAGAGCAGACCTGAACTGGAAAACACCTTGTTTATTGCCTATTGCCCAGAGCGAGTCTTGCCGGGCAATGTCATGCATGAACTTGTACATAATGATCGTGTAATTGGGGGGATTGACGACCAATCTACCGAAAAGGCATCAGCCTTCTACAGCCAATATGTAAAGGGTAATTTGCACAAGACGAATGCACGTACGGCAGAAATGTGCAAGCTTGTGGAGAACTCCTCACGCGACGTACAGATCGCATTTGCCAATGAACTCTCACTCATTTGTGATAAAGCCGATATCAACGTCTGGGAATTGATCAATTTGGCCAATAGGCATCCCCGCGTAAATATTCTTAGTCCCGGTTCCGGTGTAGGAGGACATTGCATTGCCGTGGATCCATATTTTATCGTCAGCGATTATCCTTTGGAATCAAAAATCATTGGGGCCGCCCGTGAAATAAATAATTATAAGTCGTTTTGGTGTGCCGAAAAAATACATCGAACCAAATTACAGTTCGAATTAGATCATGGAAGGAAGCCTTCAATAGCCATAATGGGGCTGGCGTTCAAACCAAATATCGATGATCTCAGAGAATCGCCTTCTAAGTGGATAGCAGAAAAAGTGCTGCAGCAAGCCAACAATGAAACGTATTACATAGTGGAACCCAACATTTCTTCGCATGACTCATATACACTTACGCCATTTAAAGAGGCAGTTAAAAAAGCAGATATAATTGCCTTCCTGGTTGCACATAAGGAATTCAAAAAAATTGATATCCCTACAGACAAAATAGTTTTAGACTTTTGTGGGGTTACGGAATAAGATGGTAAAAGCATGCCTATAAAAGTGCATTGAAACAGCAACTTCAAAATATTTGGCAAGATTCGGATCGTAAAGAGATCCTGACCAAGGGATTCTCATTTCTGACGATACGTACTGCCGGGCTTTTAGCAGGCTACATTTTCACTTACCTGATCACCATCAATTACGGAGCTTCGGTTTATGGCCTTATTTCTCTTTGTTTCTCCCTCTTCATATTCGCAGGTATCCTGGGACGTTTAGGGACCGATATTAATTTGGTAAAGTTTTATTCTGACGAGAATAATCTTGGGGCTTCAGGACTGTTCTATAGGGTATTGATAAAATCTTTTTTGGCAGCGTCCCTGCTAGGCGCTTTGCTTTACTGGGGTCAGGATCTGTTTGTAATTTCCTTATTCGATAAACCCCAACTCAGACCTTATATTTTATGGACTGCCCTGGCCATTCCTTTTTGGTCTGCCACCTTGGTATGTGCAGGAGTCCTCAGGGCAAGAAAGCAAAATAAGTGGTTTGCTTTTTTAAACAACCCAGGGAGATTTGCATTGGCAACGCTTGCATTGATTATCCTCTGGGCATGGGCTGATTCGCCGATCAATGCGATAAAAGCACACTTTTATGGTGTAGCTGCTATGGCTTTAATTGCCTTTATTACCTGTATTTTGGGTTTTAAGAAATTTACACTTAGCTCTAACTGGAATTCCTGGATCTTTATTAGAGAATCCCTGCCAATGATGTTGTCTTCAACTATCCTTGTACTTCTGGGCTGGCTTGATACATTTGTGTTGGGGATCTTTGAAACAGATGCCAATATTGGCATTTATAATGTGGCCTTGAAAATTAGTCTTCTCACAGGATTCGGACTTCAGGCAATTAACTCGATACTAGCTCCTAAATTGGCCAAAACTCATTCAGAAGGCAAGCTGCATCTTTTCAAAGGTTTAATTCGTTTCTCTACCAGGATCAATTTCTTTGCTACACTTGTAATAGTAATTGGCATCCTGATATTCCATCGGGGTTTGCTATCTATTTTTGGAGAAGAGTTTATAAGCGGAGCAACAGTACTGATCATCCTTTGCCTGGGTCAATTGATCAATGCTATGTCGGGATCCATCGGGGAGATCATGTTGATGACCGGAAGGCAAATCCCCTATCAATATATAATGTTGGCGGCCCTTTTTCTAAACATTGTTCTGAATTTCACATTGATTCCATTATATGGTATTTTAGGAGCGGCCATAGCTACTGCAAGTAGTATAGCCTTTTGGAATATTACCGGGGCGGTATATTTAAAGAGAAACGCAGGTCTTGAGTCCTATTATAATCCATTTAAACATAATTAAAACAACCGAGGAGGCAATCATAATTATCATGAATGGGATTTAAAGAAGCCATAAAATCATTGTCTTTTCTTTGGGCAGGGTCATTAATTGGTAGCGGAAGCACCTTTTTGATTTATCTTATACTGGCACGAGAGATAGGCCCGGCTATGTACGGATTATTTTCTTCTGCTTTGGCAACGATAATGATCCTCTCTCTTTTAGCAGGCTTTGGCATCCCTCAGGTATGGTTAAAGTTTTTTGGTAAAGAAGGGTGGGACGCGATTAGATGGATAAAACCATCACTACAATTTGTCGGATTAACGCTTATATTTATAACTGGCCTGGTACTACTATTGGCGTGGATACAACAGAATGACAAGTTTACGGGCAATTTGCTTTTACTATTAATATTTTTTGTATCCGGTTATATTTCCGTTCAATTGGTTTCAGCCAAACTTCAGCTAGAAGAACGGTACACACTACTATCATTATGGCAACTTTTGCCCAATTTCTCTCGCTTACTAGTCGTAGTAATATGTTTTTATGTTTTACAGCTAGAATTAAATGTCATAGATATCGGAATAATCTATTCGACAATTGGAATTAGTCTTACACTGATAGCCCTATGGGAATTGTATAAATTGGTATTGGGCAAGATCCGATTAGTAGGCCATAAAAAGCCAACAAATAATGCAACGGATATACCAAAAATTAGAGAAGTAATTCGTGAGGCATGGCCGTTTGGTTTCGCTGGAATTTTTGCTTTTATATATATTCAGAGCGATATTATAATGCTGAAGTACCTTATCAGCGATTCTGAAGCGGGATATTACAATGTTGCTTTTACTATCCTATTCGCAATAATGACCATTCCTACAGTAATATTCAGTAGGTATTTGAGCCCCAAATATCATAGATGGGCTCACCATGACAAAGACAAGTTTTTTCAAACATTTAATCGAGGCAATCGGATTATGGTCATATCTGGAATCGGAATTTGCCTTGGAGTAGTTGTGTTGTCTTCTTATTTCATACCGCTGCTTTTTGGTGATCAATACAGGCCATCTGTAGTGATGACCGATATATTGGCAATTACAATACCGTTTACTTTTCTGGCGTACAGTTACGGAGCTACATTGTTGACCAGTGAGCATATGAAATTGAAAGTGCGTCTTATGGGAATGGTTGCCGTTTTTAATATAGTATTAAACATTATTTTAATTAACGGTTACGGTGCCATCGGAGCGGCAATTTCTACCGTTCTCAGCAACGTACTTTTAATGCTTTTGTATAGACACTTTACTTGGAAAAAAGTTTTTGATAAGAATATGGCATGAAGCAGATCAAGCAAAATATTCGACTGGTATTGAGAGGAATCTATAGAATTGCCAATGGCTTTCTGGGGTTTGCTTATGATTTTCGAAGATTTGTTTCATATGGAGGTTGGAAAGAGACATTGTCTGATAAAGAAATGAGAAATTATAACATTATGATGGCTTATCACGGATTGGAAAAGAGCCTGAGTTATAAGAATAGAGATCCTAATGCTGGGTGGAGTGCTGCGGAAAAAGTTTTTTTAAAGCTTACACAATTAAAAGGCATCACAGATATTGGATATCATGACAAGGCAGCTAAGGAGGTTTTGACAACTTTTCTAACCTTAGCTGTTAATATAGATAAACCCAGGGCTAAACAAATGCTTTCAGCATTAAAAGAATTACCACTAAGTTCAGAAGATATGCATGGCGCCAAGGAATTTTCGGGAGATCTCTATCGCCAAGGAGTCTTAGCAAATCCAGAGGCCTTCTTTAATTCCAGGTATTCGTTGAGAGAGTACAAAGAGGAGACTGTGGATGATGAGTTAGTGAAGCGAGCGATTAAACTTGCTATGAAGACCCCGTCTGTTTGTAATAGGCATGCCTGGCATATATACCATGCCAGCGATAGGGAAATCATAGATAAAGCGTTGAGTTATCAAAATGGTAACCGTCCGTTTGGTAAAAAAATACCTAACCTGTTAATAATCACAACAGACCTAAAGGCCTTCTTTGCAGGGCACGAACATTACCAGCATTGGATTGACGGAGGCTTATTTTCAATGTCTATCATGTATGCATTGCACTCTCTGGGGCTGGCTTCCTGCCCTTTGAATTGGAGCCAAAGACCAAAAACAGATCGGGCCTTACGCAAGGCGATCGAGATAAAACCCAACCATACAGTAATTATGATGATGGCATTAGGCTATCCGGATGAATTCAACAAGGTTTGTAGTTCTTCCAGAAGGCCATTCGAGGATATCTACAGCGAAATGAAAATGAAATGAAAATTGCATTAATAACGGTTCACAAAGTAACCAATTTCGGTGCGCTAATGCAGGCATATGCTAGCAAATTGATATTGTCCCGATTTGGAAAAGTCTCTGTTATAGATTACAAAAATCCTTTCTTGGACAAGCAAATGCATTTATTCAGATTTAAATTGTCTGTTCATGGATTTAAAATGCTCGCCCATGACATTTTAAATTTTGGGAATCGTTGGAAATACCGCAAGAAATTCAAGGATTTTATCAGGACCAATTATAATCTTACGGAACCCTATACTTCTAAAAAATTGCAAAACCAGGAAATCGCTTTAGAGTATGATGTCTTTGTATGCGGTAGCGATCAGATCTGGAATCCTAAAATAATTAATCCTAATTCTCAGATAGATCCTAACTATTTTTTGGCTTTTGCTCCCCCTTCTTCATGTAAAATATCTTTTGCATCTAGTATGGGGAATTATAGTTTTAATCCACAAGAGGCCGAATATTTAAGATCCTTACTGAAAGACTTTCATGCAATTTCTGTGCGTGAAAAGGAAGGTCGTGATTTTCTTGAAAATTTATTTTCTGAAAAGACGATCCACCATGTTCTGGACCCCACTTTATTACTGTCCAAGGAGGATTGGCTGGAGACACTAGATACCCGTGATCCAGTGGTCAACACGCCGTACATTCTTGTATATTCAGTACCTCGAACTGCTTTGTTACGAAAGGCAGTCACCTACTATTCGACCAAATTTGGAATGAAAGTAGTGGCAATAGACAAAATGTTATTTCCCATGAAATCTGTAGACATTCACCATAGTAAAGGTGGCCCTGAAGATTTTATTCGATTATTCGCGAACGCCTCCTTCGTCATCACAGATTCTTTTCATGGAACTTGCTTTTCAGTCAATTTTGAAAAACCTTTTGTTTGTATTCCAGCAACGCCTAAAGCCAATCGGCAGGAAGGCCTTCTTGGATCATTAGGACTAATGCAGCATATTGTATACGAAGAAAGCAGTTTTAAAAACATACCTAAAACTCTGGACTATCAAAATGCAAAGGCACGAATGCAGGAACTTCGAAAGCAATCGCTTTCCTTTTTATCCACAGCTTTGAATAGCATTCCCTAGTATTTAGCGCTTGATTTTTTGGTATATGGGCCTTCCATTATTAGTAGTTTTGTTGTTGAACAAATCTTGAAATTTGAAAATTAACACCCTTTCTATAGATTATTTTATTTTATGGCTGCTAAGCTTTGTTGTCTTAGTGGATATGATCAATGGTTTTTTTGTTATGGAGATTGATAAATTTCCTATTAGCCAAGGATTCAAACTCATCTTGTTAATTTTATTCGGGTTTAGATTATTGGGAACCAAAGATTTACTCTTTGCTATTTTGTTATTGGTCATATTACAAATAGGGCCTGTAATGGGATTGATAAAAACAGGGGACCTGAATGGCTTTATAAGCGATATTGTCTTTTCAACCAAATGGTTTATGGTGCCCTTTAGCTACTTTTATTTTAAGAGGCTACTCAAAGGAGTTAATTTTGCGCTTGTACGAGAAAAGATCGCCAAGGTTGTAACACGATCCTATTTTTTTGTCGGTCTTAATTTACTATTGGGATTTGCAGGCCTTGGCATGGCATTTTATAATCACGGTTATCAAAATGCCTTAGGAACCAGAGGTTTTATTTATGCAGGTAATGAACTAACTATATTAGTATTGGCCCTGGCTTATTTAATGGCCATTTTTACCTTCCAAAAGAAAGCTTACAAAATATATATTCTGCTGTTCTTGAGTTTTCTTTTATTTTCCTTTTTGATCACTTCGAAAACCGTATTGGGAGGGGTATTGATCGTTTTTCTTATCCCGATACTAAGCAATTTTAAATTGCAGATCAAACGCAAATGGCTAGATGGAATAGCCATTATCTTATTTGTAGGACTGCCCACTTTGATTTTTCTTTTTTGGTATGGTATTATGAAATCAGGTGTTGTGGATAAAATCCGGTATTCCATGATCAGGAATGAAAATGACATACTCACAGTGATTCTCTCTAATAGAAACAATTTTGTACAAAAAGGCTGGAAAGTATTCGCCGAAGATTTCAATTGGGCGGGAAAATTTTTTGGATATGGGCAACAACTGCACCTGAAACTTTCCGGACATACAGCAGAAGTTGATTTTTTCTCCATGTTATTTGCCTCTGGGATCATAGGAATCCTATGTTTACTTCTTTTATTGTTGTATTGGGGTTTAAATGCACGACAACTAAGTATGATTGGACACTATCCCTTTGCACGATCAACTTTTCTTTTCTTGTGGTTTATTATAATAGCAGCTAATTTATCGGGGCATGTTTTGGGGTCGGGAATTGCTGGAATATTTCTGGGACTTTCATTGGCAATGATGTTTATTAAAGAGGAAGCAAATGGCGATGGATAAAACTCACTTTCCTGCCAAATGGACCTATGCAAGCATATTTTTTGCTGTTGTCATGCTACCTTGGGATACAAGTCTTAGCAATGCGGGAATTATTGCCATTATCCCTTTTTCCATTATCAGCTTTATCATTTTGGGAATTGCTGGAAATATACTTCGAACTTCTTCTTTTTATCTCATTACTACAATTGCCCTTTTCTTACCTGTATTAATAGGAACGATATATTCGAATGACTTGGAGGGCGCTATTTTCCAGGTTTCTAAAGCCATATTTTACCTACTTGTACCTTTGATGCTCTTGAGAAAAGACCTTCAGAGAGAAAAATTGATGAAATGGATGACCATAGCCATGGTCATCGGGATGTCGTCTAGCATGGTATACCTGTTAAGTCGAAATTTGCACACATTTCTAAATTCAAATCTCCCGTGGGACAAAATATTTGCCTATTCTTTTACAGGAAAAAAATTCCTGGAACCCATTCCGGAGATGCATCCTGTTTACTATGGAAGCTATCTTTTGTTCTTCTTAGTGCTGCTAATCGGCAAAGCAAATCCAATTCAAAAATGGCTTAAGTGGATTTTAGTATTGCTCGCACTTGTCACGGTAATATTCATTAACTCCAGGATAATTTTTTTAATCTTCCTGATTCTTGGTATACTCTTTTGGTTCCGGCTGCCAAATATTAAGCTAAAATTGTATTTTGGTATTGGCAGCCTGCTTAGTTTAGCCCTCTTGGCATGGGCGCTTCAAAGCACTTATGTTTTCAACAAAGTAACCAAAGGAACCCAGTGGGAATTATCAGAACAGATAGGAACTCCAAATTTATCGAAAGATCAGCTGGCAGATACGCGTATGTCTAGATGGAAAGTAAGTTTGGACATCATTTGGGATAAGCCAATTTTTGGACATGGAACTGGCGCTTCGAGGGGTATATTGGTAGAGACCTATAGAAAGAATCAAATGACGACCTCTGTGGACCAGCAATATGATTCACACAATCAATATTTAGGCTACGCTATAGACTACGGGATTTTCGGATTATGTTTCCTGTTATGGTATCTCATAGGGAATGCCTTGGAATCGGTTCGCAGGAAAGATGTGCTTTTAGGGAGCTTTACACTTATTATTTTTATTATCTGCCTAACTGAAAATTACCTCATTAGGAATATGGGTATTAATTTTGTGGCTATTATGGGCGCAGTCCTGTTAATTAATCGATTCACAGAATATCCTTCAAGGTAAAATATTCAATTAGAAAATAATGTACGGTAAGCCTAATGAAGAATAAGAACATTAAGATTAGGCCATGAGAGTATTATTGGTTTCTAATATGTATCCGTCTGCAGCAAAACCCTATTCAGGAATTTTTGTGAAGAACCAATATGAATTTCTTAGTAGGCATTACAAGCATGGGTATACCTGGCATATGTTCGCCATGAAACGAATGTTCACTTCCCGTTTTGGAAGCTTGTTGAAATATGTGAAATCGGGCTTGAATTTTTTCGGAAAACATCTGTTAAAAAAATATGATGTCATTCACTTACATTATTTCTTTCCTTTAATAGTTGTTGTTGTTGTCTATACCTTTTTCCATCCTAAGACGAAGTTAATCGTCACCTTTCATGGAGCCGACGTTACCAATGCTGCCGGAAACAGGTTGTTCAAATGGGTTTTCAGCAGATTAGCCAATAATATTGACTACACAATAGCTGTGGGGTCTGATCTTAAAGAATTGATCGAAAAATCATTACAATGCCAAGTAAACAGAGTGCTTTGCGCGGGAATAAATGAGAAGGTATTTTATCCGCCGGATCATGTAAACAAAGAATATGATTTTGTTTTTGTGGGCTCTTTTATTTATCGAAAAGGAATTGACATTGTAATGGATTCTATCAAAAAACTGAATGACCGTTCAATCCATTTTTGTTTTGTTGGATCTGGACCGTACATGAATGAGTTAAAAGACCTACAGCAAAATCATAAAATTACAATCTTGGAAAACCAAAGTCAGGATGAATTACGGTCTATATATGCCTCTTCTAAATTTTTGTTATTTCCTTCACGTGATGAACCTTTTGGGTTGGTTGCCACAGAATCCATTTATTGCGGCACACCTATCATTGTTTCAAGTGCAGGGGGATTAAAGGAACAAGTGAATATTGGCAAGACGGGGTTCATTGCAAATACTTCTGAAGAAATAATAAACATAATAAGAGAATCATTGAAAATGTCCGAAAAAGACTATCATATAATGGCAGCCAATTGTAAAGAAAGTAATAAGCAATATTCCTTATCGTATGTTTGCAAAGAGTTAAAAAATACTTATGATCGCTTAGGAAACACATAACTATATGAGAAAACTTAAGCTTTTCTTTTACTACCTCATTATTCAACACCTTCCCCATTCCAGGCTCTTCAATTTCTGTAATGTAATTCGGTTAGCCTATGTATGCCATGTCTTAAAAATTATGGAATGGGATAAAAGATCGTTTTTTGAAAACAACATTTACTTGGGAAGAGCAAACAATATCAAGATTGGGAAGTGTTGTGAGATTAATGAAGATGTTTTCATCCAGGGTGCCACAATTGGTAATTATGTCATGATTGCACCGGGAGTTAGCCTATTGGCCAATATGCACAACTATAAGTCTACTGATACCCCTATGATCCTACAGGGTAAGCAAATTGGCAATCCGGTTCTAATTGAGGATGATGTTTGGCTGGGTAGAAATGTAATTGTCATGCCTGGAGTTCATATTGGGAAAGGAAGTATAGTAGCTGCTGGTGCTGTCGTTACCAAAGATGTGCCTGCATTTACTATAGTTGGAGGCGTACCAGCCAAAATCATTCAAAGCAGATAATTATGTGCGGAATTGTAGGCTCCCTTAATGGCAATGGGCAACTAGACAAAGCCGTTCTTTCTTCTATTAGACATAGAGGTCCGGATACAGAAGGTGTTCTGACCTGGAAGAATATTTCCTTAGGCCATGTGCGTTTATCAATAGTTGATCTGAGTGAGGCTGGGAACCAGCCAATGGAATCAGAATGTGGAAAGTATGCCTTAATATTTAATGGGGAAATATATAACCATGATCATCTTCGTAAAAAATTAAGTAACATAAGGTTCCGAGGCCATTCGGATACTGAGACCATTTTATATTTCCTCCGCGAATTTGGCATAGAAGGTATAAAGGAATTAAATGGGATATTTGCCTTTGCTTTTCTCGATAAAGTTAAAAATAAGCTCTACTTATCACGAGACCCATTTGGTGTCAAACCCCTTTATTATTACGAAAAGAAGGGATTCTTGAGTGCATTTGCTTCCGAAATAAGAGGCTTGGAAGCCCTTGGCATAAAAAAAGAATTAGAGGTCTCCCAAATTGAATCATATCTGAAACTAAGATATTGTCCAGCGCCTATTACCTTGTTTCATAATATTAAGAAAGTCCGTCCCGGAACGGTAATGGAATTAAATGGGGCCGACGGTCATGTTCTAAATGAAATTTTGTATACCCGTGTTTCCGAGGTGCCATTGTCCATAACTTCCGATGAAGCATTGGAAGAATATGATCGATTATTACATAATGCTGTAAAAAGACAGTTGATGT
>Ga0224508_10000642_pt1 | contig 33573 bp, 24 predicted proteins | sample SF_Jan12_sed_USG_4_FD_170157 | JGI IMG/M metagenome (GOLD analysis project Ga0224508, IMG submission 170157) | Sediment microbial communities from San Francisco Bay, California, United States - SF_Jan12_sed_USGS_21 | ecosystem: Environmental > Aquatic > Marine > Sediment | place: USA...
ATGTTTGTTACGAAAAGCCCGGCGCGCTGCCATTACATGCGCATGCATGACCGACTCGGCCCAGTCTCCGTCGCCGGCCTCAATAGCTTCGACCATTTCCAGGTGATGATGGGCGCTGCGATTCAGGTCATCGTCCTCATAGTCGCGAAAGGTCTGCAACACCAAGGGCGCACTTGAAATCGTGGCCAGCGTTGCCTGCAGACAAGCACTGGCCGCCGCCTGTTGCAGGCGGCTATGAAACTGGCTATTGAGATCGGCGATGCGTTCAAGATAGCCGGGCGAACGTTCGGCCGCTTCCCGGCACTGGCCTTCGGCGAGTCGGCGCAGTTGACGCACATCCTCAGTGGTCGCTTTGTCAGCGGCCAGACGGGCGCCGTAACCCTCAAGCATCGCCCGTAATTCGAAAATGTCTTCCGCGTCCTGATCGCTCCAGCGAGTGACAAAAGCACCCTGGTGCGGCACAAAACGCAACAGACCTTCAGCCTCAAGGCGTCGCAGCGCTTCCCGAACAGGTGTGCGGCTGACGCCGGCTGAGGCGGCAACTTCTTGTTCCGTGACCCTAGCGCCTGGAGGGTGCACACCCTCGATGATCTCCGCACGCAATGTGTTGTAGGCCTGTTGTGCAGCTTTCATGATTTCGAAGACCGTAACGCCAAACTCGAATAGTTGGGTTTTGTAACGAATGTCTCGCGCGCAGTTGTATACAACTCTCGATCGCCAGTACCCATTTGTTGCATTTTCCAGAGGAAATGACGCATGATTGTATACCATTGGTCGGCCGATAAACCATCTCCGGGAAGCCAGAAAAAAAATGCACGAGCTAGCGGAAGCCACAGGACCATTGACTGACATCAGGGTGATCGAACTCGGTCAGCTGATTGCGGGACCATTTTGCGGGCAGTTGATGGCCGATATGGGCGCCGACGTCATTAAAGTTGAGCCGCCCGGTAAGGGCGATCCGATGCGGCAGTGGGGACGCGGAGACTACCCGTTGTGGTGGACAGTTTGTGCCCGTAACAAACGATGTGTCACGGCCAACCTTCGCGAGCCAGAGGGTCAAGAATTGGCTCGTAAACTGATCGCGCAGGCGGATATGGTGTTAGAGAATTTCAGGCCCGGAACACTGGAGCGCTGGGGTCTCAGTTACGAGGAACTAGCCAAGGAAAATCCTGGTTTAATCATGATTCGGGTTTCCGGTTACGGACAATCTGGTCCGTATGCCTCCCGCGCCGGCTACGCGTCCATCGGCGAGGCGATGGGTGGCATGCGCTACTTGTGCGGCGAACCGGACCGCCAGCCCAGTCGCGCCGGCCTGTCAATCGGTGATTCGCTTGCGGCAACATACGCCTGTATGGGTGCACTAGCAGCTTTACATCATCGCGACAAAACCGGCGAAGGGCAGGTGATCGACGCGTCGATATTCGAGTCGGTGCTCAACGTCATGGAAGCGACGATTCCCGAGTACACGGTCAGCAAATATATTCGTGAACGCTCGGGAGCGACGCTACCGAACGTTGCACCGTCGAATATCTATAACTGCAAAGACGGCATATTTCTGATCGCCGCAAACCAGGACACAGTATTCGGTCGTTTGTGCGCGGTGATGGGCCGACCTGAGCTGGCCGAAGACGAACGCTACAGCACCCACACGGCACGCGGGGCGAATATGCAGGAGCTGGACAAGCTCATTAATGAATGGACGACTACCAAGACAGTTGCCGAGGTGGATCAGCTGATGCAGGAGGCAGGTGTGCCAGCTGGCGGAATCTACCGTGCACCGGAAATGCTCAACGACCCGCAATTTAAGGCACGTAATGCGATCATCAATACGCCAACGGAAGAATGGCCGGACCTGAAAATGCAAAACGTGTTTCCTAAAATGTCCAAGACACAGGGCGAAGTTCGCTGGACCGGCGCTCAAACATTGGGCGCACATAATGCGAATGTATATGGCGAGCTGCTGGGTCTAAGCAACGAAGAACTCGCGGAATTGCAGGAAAAGTCGATAATCTAGGGGAATACACATGACGTTTCGTTTGGGGGTTGATGTCGGTGGGACGTTTACCGATCTGTTATTGGTCGATGAATCGTCGGGACAGACCTATATGGCCAAGGTGCCGTCCACTCCTGAAGATCCATCTGTCGGTGTATTGCATGGCATAGATCGTATCTGTGACGAGTCTGATATAGATACCGCGCAGGTCAATCAAGTCATGCACGGCACAACCGTTGCAACCAATGCCGTTTTGACCCGAAAGGGCGCCAAGGTCGGGCTGATTACGACCAAGGGTTACCGGCAAGTGCTGCAAGTGGCACGCTCATTTTGCCCGGGTGGGCTCGGCGGATGGGTTAGCTACATGAAGGCGCCGTTGTTGGCGCCATTGGAATTGACGATCGAAGCCGACGAGCGCATGGACGCCGAGGGTAACGCGATAAGGCCCCTAGATGTCGACGTGCTGCGCCGGGATCTTAAAAAGCTGGCCGACACCGGCGAAGTCGAGGCGCTGACAATCTGCCTGCTGAATTCTTACGTCAATGGCGAGCACGAGGCACAAACGCGCGACGTTGCGAACGAATTCTTTGGCGAAATCCCAATTTCGATCAGCAGTGAAGTTGTGCCCGAAATGCAGGAGTATGAGCGCACGGAGACGACAGTCGTCAACTCATACGTGCGGCCGTACGTATCCAAATACGTGCAAAACCTGCAAACGTCTCTGGAAGAACGTCTGCGCGATGATGTCAATCTCGCCATTCTTCGCTCGGACGGTGGTCTGGCATCGGCGCGCGCGTCGGGCGAATCGCCGGTTAACATGCTGTTGTCCGGACCGGCCGGTGGCGTCTCAGGTGCCATGTATTTTTGCAGGCGTGGTGGGTTCGAAGACATTTTGACGTTTGATATGGGCGGCACATCAACCGATGTCGCGCTGATACAAAACGGTGAAGCACGCATTCGCCGCGAAACTCGTGTCAGTGACATCACGGTGCGCGCGCCATCCGTCGATGTACGTACTATCGGTGCTGGTGGCGGTTCGATTGCCTTTGTCCCGGAGCTCACCAAAGCGCTGCGAGTCGGTCCGGATTCGGCGGGTGCCGATCCCGGCCCCGCTGCGTACATGAAAGGCGGCGATAAACCTACGGTCTGCGACGCCAACGTCGTGCTTGGCTATTTACCCTCCGACGTGAAGCTCGGTGGCGCCATGACGATCAATCATGACGCGGCTACCGCTGCAGTACAGACGCTCGCGGATGCCATGGATATCGAATTGATGGCGGCGGCCGAAGGGATTGTCAAAATAGTCAACGAATCGATGCTCGGCGCGTTGCGACTTGTGTCGGTCGAGCAGGGCTACGATCCGCGAGATTTCGCGCTCGTGGGTTTTGGTGGTGCGGGGCCGCTGCATGCCAATGCTTTGGGCATGCTCTGCGGTTCCTGGCCGGTCATCGTGCCACCGGGCCCAGGCGTACTCTGTGCATACGGCGATGCAACGACACGGATTCAAGACGAGGCATCGCGAACTTACGTTACGCGTGTTGATTCGATTTCGGCCGACGACTTGATCGGCGAGCTCGAGGCGCTGCGTGCTCGAGCGTCCGAGTCGTTTGAGGCCGATGGCATTACCGCGGACCAGCAGGAAATCAGCTACCAGGCCGATTTTCGTTACTCGGGCCAAGCCTTTCAACTGTCGTTAGCGGTAACGACGAAAGAGCTTAAGAGCAAGGGTCTTGCGGCGCTTACGGACGAATTCGATCGCCAACACGAACAGTTGTTCACGTTCGCGCACGGCAAGGATCACGAGATCGTAATGATCCGCGCGATCGTCAAAGCAAAGAGCACTCTGACGGCGGATCTCAAGGAAGTTAGCGAAGAGAAGACCAAGCTCGAAGATGCGCGCTTCCACGACACCAGGTTTTACTTCGAACAGAAATGGCACGATGCAGTCATCTACGATCGCGGAAAACTCGGCGTCGGTACTGTCGTTACTGGACCAGCGATTGTTGTCGAGATGGACTCGACGACGTTGATCCTGCCCGGACATGCCGCCACGGTCGATAAAGTCGGCAATCTGCTGATTAACCCTGTTTAGGTGAGGAGTTCGCTATGACCGCAAGAATCATTGAAACAAACTCCACGCCGTTCCAGATCGTCGACGTCGACACAGTAACGGTAGACATCATCGAGAACGCGCTTAGAAACGTACGTGTCGAAATGGACGCGGTGTTGTTCCGCACGGCAATGAGTCCGGGTATTCGCGAGCAGGGCGACTGTTTCCCGATGGTGGCTAATCGCGACGGCAAGATGGTTGTCGGCCAATTTGGCTCCTTCATTCGTGGCTTTATGGAGGCCTATGATGGCGAGATCGAGGAAGGCGACATCATCCTGACGAATGATCCGTATATGTGTAACGCTGCCGTCTCACACTTGCCGGACTGGATTGTACTCGTGCCGATTTTTAAGGACGGTCGTCACATGGCCTGGTCCGCGATGTTTGGTCACATGTCTGATAACGGCGGCATGGTGCCAGGATCGATACCGATAAGTGCAGAAACTATTTATCAGGAAGGCATTCGAATTCCACCAACCAAGCTCTATAAGAAAGGCGAACTGCAGGAGGATGTGCTTGAGCTGATTCTGCACAATGTGCGAACGTCGGAATGGAACCGCTTTGACCTCAATGCGCTGGTCGCGGCATGCAGAACAGCAAGCAAACGCTGCGTCGAGATCGCCGATCGTTTCGACGACGACACATTCTACACGACGATGCAGATCATGCTCGACCGCAACCTCGAAGCAATGCGAGCAATTATCAACATGATCGTTCCCGAAGAGCCGCAGTACTTTGAGGACTATGTTTGTGACGACGGCGTTGGCAAGGGGCCTTACAAGATTGCGTGCAAACTATGGAGGGAAGGTGATGTCGCAATCTTCGACTTCGGCGGCACCGATCCGCAAGCCAAGAGCTCGATCAACTTTTTCCTCAGCGAAGATATGTTCAAAATGTTTTTCGGCTCATTCACGATCAATCTGTTCGACCCGCACATCCTCTTCAATGATGGCTTCTACGAACTCGTCGATGTGCGCATCCCAGAGGGAAGCTTGTTAAAACCGAAGTTTCCGGCGGCACTGTCCGGTCGCACGCATGCGTTGGGCCGAATTTTCGATGTTATGGGTGGCGTGTTGGGTCAGGGCGCACCGGATGCGATGAATGCGGCTGGCTTTTCTGATAGTCCACACCTGTTCTTCTCTGGTTACGACAAGAAAGGCGAATGGTTCCAGTTGTTCCAAATTGGTTTCGGCGGAATTCCGGGGCGACCGGTCGGTGATGGCCCGGATGGACATTCTCTTTGGCCAGGATTTACCAACGTACCAAACGAGTTCATCGAGGCTTACTTTCCATTACGGATCATCAAATACGAGCCGATCGCCGATTCAGGCGGTGCCGGACTGCATCGAGGCGGAAACGGTCTTTCCGTCGCCTACGAATTCCTCGTTGACGGACAGATCGGTGTTCACGATGAACGCTGGCTGACCTATCCATGGGGCGTGCGCGGCGGCGACCCGGGCATGCGCTCAACGAAGCGACTGGTGCGTGCCGATGGCAGTGAGGAGTGGTTGCCGGCGAAGTGCGACGGAGTCGATGTCAAGGAGGGCGATGTCTTGTATTTCAACACCTGGGGCGGTGGCGGTTGGGGCAATCCGATGGAGCGCGACCCAGAGCTTGTCAGAACCGACGTCAACCGCGGCCTCGTATCACGAACTGGTGCAACGCGTTACGGCGTCGTCATCAACGACAATTCGGAGGTTGATCAATCAGCGACGGACGAACTCAGGGAAAAAATGACGTCTGCCCGTGGCAAGCAAGGCTTGTTCAATTTCGGAGGCACGATTGAAGAAATTAAGGAGCGTGCCCAGAATGAGACTCATTTGCCGCCGCCAACAACGCCGACGTTTTGAATCTAGGCGTGAGCGATACTGATTTAGCAACTTTATGCACCAATTTGAGTGCGACGCGAACCACCGATCGCTAATGTTATCGCAGGAAAACGATGTGAGTGAGAACCTGTCCGCGAATTACAAGAGAGCCTTCGACAATAGACTCGGCTTCGGACAACGGCCCGCGCTGATTCTCGTCGATTTTGTGCAGGCATACTTCGATGACAGTTGTGCGTTATACGCTGGCGTCGAAGATGCGCTTGCTTCGGCGCTACGAGTGCGCGAGGCTGCGCGCGCGGCTGGCATTCCAGTCATCTATACGAACGTTGTGTATGAAGAGGGCGGCGCTGATGGCGGCGTATTTTTCAGGAAAGCGCCAGTATTGGAGAATTTCGTCGTCGGTAATCCGATGGGCGAGTGGGCATCGGGTTTGCAACCGGCAAGCGATGAGTTGGTAATTTCGAAACAGTATCCCAGCGCATTTTTCGGTACTGTGCTAGCAGCAACTTTGGCGGCACGCGACATTGATACACTGATCATCACCGGGGTCACAACGAGTGGGTGTATCCGCGCAACCTGCGTGGATACGATGTCCTATGGTTTCATCCCGATCGTGGTCGCGGACGCATGCGGTGACCGACATCTAGCGCCACACGAAGCCAATCTTTTCGATATGAATGCGAAATATGCCGACGTTGTGAGTGAAGCAGAGGTGCTTAGCTACCTGCAACAGGTCGGCAACAGCCTAGTGGATTAGGAGTCATGGCCGTACAGAAAGTAAATATCGTCGAAGTCGGCCCGCGCGATGGCTTGCAGAGTGAACCTGAAATCCTGTCCACAGCAAGCAAGGTTGAATATATCAGTCGCGCAATCGATGCCGGCATCAAACGGCTCGAGGTCGCGAGTTTTGTGCATCCCAAGAAAGTGCCGCAGATGGCGGATGCCGAGGTGCTACTGGCAGAACTGCCGTCGCACGACGATGTGTCCTACATCGGCCTAGTCATGAATGAGCGTGGCTTGGACCGTGCACTGACGACGCCGGTACACGAAATCGGCATGGTCGTCATTGCAACGGACACCTATAACCAGCGAAACCAGGGCGTGCCGACTGACGATTCCATCGATGCATGGCTAAAGATTGCGGCGCGCGCCAAAGCGAATGGCAAGATTGCGAGCGTGATGATTTCATCTGCATTCGGTTGCCCATTCGAGGGTGAGGTATCGCCCAGTCGTATTGTTGACATTGCGAAGAGAGTAGTGGAGGCGGAACCCGCGGAACTCGGTATTGCGGATAGTATTGGTGTTGCTGTTCCGAATCAGGTCACCGATTTGTTAGGTATGTTGCAGAAGGAGTTAGGCGCGATTCCGTTGCGTTGCCACCTTCACAATACTCGCAATACGGGTCTTGCCAATGCACAGGCAGCCATCGATGCCGGTGCCGTGTCGATTGACGCGAGTATCGGCGGCATTGGTGGCTGCCCGTTCGCGCCCGCGGCGACTGGAAACATTCCAACCGACGACTTGTTGTACATGTTGAGCCGCTCCGGCATCGAAACTGGCGTGTCGCTTGAGAAGATCATTGCTGTCAGCAAGTGGTTGGAACAGGAGCTCGGCCGCGGTGTCCCGGCGATGCTACCGAAAGCGGGCATCTTTCCATACATTACGGCAGGTACCTGATAACACGGCCCACACCGCTTTGAACCGCACTTGTCGCGATACGCCACCATGGGAAATGGGGAGGCTCGATGCCTATTCTGAACTGCGTCCACCACATCAATTTTATCGTCGCTGATATCGACGCCGCGGTTGAGGCCTACCAAAGCATGCTGGGCATTGGCCCGTTCGAATATGAAGAACTTCCGCAGCGCGGTGTCTCGACTGCGCGGGCCCTGGTGGGCGACGTATGGATAGTACTTGTATCGCCGCACGGCGAGGATTCCGATGCCGGCCGCTATCTCAAGGAACACGGCGAGGGATTTTTCCTGATGTCCTTCGGCGTGGATGATTTCGATCAAGCGGTGGTCGAACTTGCAGAGCGGGGCGCTATCCCAGCAAATCATACAGAGCGCTCAGGTATTCTCGGCTGGCGGGTCGCCGACCTCGCGACAGAAAACAGCCTTGGCGCCAGATTTCATATAACACAAGCAGCCTAAAGCCTTATTTTTCTGAATGCTGCATATGTAATTGGCGGAGAGGGTGGGATTGACTCGCCGCTTCGCGGCTCGCCCTACGGGCACACTTTGTGCGTCCAAAACGCTGACGCGTTTTGTCGAACCAGTCGGTTCTCATCCATCACCCTCTGCTTGTAAAACGACCGGGACCCAAAGGGTCCCGTTGTTTTACTGGCGGAGAGGGTGGGATTCGAACCCACGAAGGGCTACAAACCCTTGCTGGTTTTCAAGACCAGTGCATTCGACCACTCTGCCACCTCTCCAACATGAGATCCTACTCTAATCGTGGGATTGACTCGTCGCTTCGCTCCTCGCCCTTCGGGCGCACTTTGTGCGTCTGTCGCACGACTGCGTCGTGCTCGGATCGAACCCACGAAGGGCTACAAACCCTTGCTGGTTTTCAAGACCAGTGCATTCGACCACTCTGCCACCTCTCCGTGACCGTTCTAGCGCCGGCGCATTGTGCTAGGTGACGCCCCAGGATTCAACACGACCGGCGTTGAAATATCGGCACCACCCGCCATATCTCTGAGTCATGCATCAGCGTTTCCTTCGAACCCACTGGGTTATCATGGGTCTGATGTCCATGAGCACCCACACACGACATCAGAAGAATTCTAATTATGTTTCATAAATTGTTGATATTGATGTTTTTAATCCTATCTACGACGGGTTTGCAGGCACAGGACACGGCTGGCGCTCCAGCCGTTTCGCCGGTGCGTGCGGCGCTGGAACAGGCGCGCAAGCATGTCCGTGACGGCGACAAAAGTGCGGCTGTTGAGGTATTGCAGGGCGTAGCGGATGGCGGCTTCACGGCAGTCGGTGTCATCACCGGCGATAAAGACCTGGCGACGCTCCGTGGCGTTGCTGCCTTCGATGAGCTGGTTGCTGCGATGTCGAAAGTGGCGTATCCCTGTGAGCACGACGCGAAATTTCAGGAATTCGACTTCTGGGTTGGCGAGTGGGACGTACATGTCGCAAACGGCACGCCTGCGGGACAAAATGTCATTACCTCCGAACAGCATGGCTGTGTACTGATTGAAAACTGGACTAGCGCCACCGGTGGTACCGGCACCAGCATCAACTACCTGGACAAAGCGACGGGCGAGTGGGTGCAAATATGGAATGATGGCGGCGGCAATCAAATCAACATACGGGGTGGTCTGACCGAAGACGGTATGGCTTTGGTCGGTACAATTCACTATGTTGCCAACGACACGACGGTGCCATTTCGAGGCCTATGGACGTTGCTTCCCGACGGTCGCGTTCGGCAATTTTTCGAGCAGTCGAATGACGACGGCGAGACTTGGTCCGTGTGGTTTGAAGGCTTTTATTCGCGACGGGCTGTGGCACAGCAATAAAGAGGAGTCATGTTGAATTATTCGTCATCAAAACGCGGCTTTCCGGCCGGCAACCCAATCGCCAATGCATTCGTGATCATTGTCGGGGCGCTTGCCATTGGTGCATCGATCGTGCTCGGGTTTTTCGCGTTCGTGATTCTTGCCAGCATTCTGATCGTTTTTTCGGCAATCATCGGCATACGCTTGTGGTGGTTCAATCGCAAACTGCAAAAGACGCAAGAACAGCCCGGTACGCCGAGGCCAGATCGGCCCGGTGGCGTGATTGAGGGCGAGTATCGTGTCGTTATTGAGGAGCAGGACGACCGTCAACCCTGACAAAACATAGTCAAGCTGCTCAAAATTCCGTAAAGTCGCGTTCCATGCCAAGCGACATATCAAAAGAAGAGCGCCGCCGACGGCGGCGCCGCCGCCGCACCCAGATAATCATCATTTACACCGCCATCGCGGTTGGGCTGGCGTGGTTTTTCGAGTCGCAGGCAACGACGACGATCATATTTGTCCGTCATGCCGAAAAGGTGACGACGATCGCTGACGACCCACCGCTCAGCGACGCCGGTCGTCGGCGAGTCGACGAGCTAACACGGCAGCTTGTCGACGCCGACGTTGTTGCCGGCCTCGATGCGATTTATTCGACACCGTTTAAGCGCACTCAGGAAACGGCGAAGCCAATCGCCGACGCACTCAATCTGCCGATCAATATCTACGATGCCAGTGATAACGAGGCCGTACTTGAGCGAATCCTGAAGAACCACAAGGGAAAAATCATACTGGTTGTCGGCCACAGCAATACGGTGCCGGTGCTGATCGCAAATCTCGGCGCAAGCAAGAACGTACCGGAGATTCATGAAAACGAGTATGACAATATTTACATTATTTCCATACCGTGGTTCGGCAAAACCAAGACCATCCGGCTGCGCTATGGCGAGCCTTACGTTCCTGCTGGCTAACTGCCTGCGGCGGAATTCTTCAGTCCTGTCGTCTCGCGCAGCATGATGGCTTTGGCGATGAATTCGCTGTGTTTGCTGATCCGTAGGTCGGCCTGTATCGCGTCTTGAATCATTCGATCCTGACTGATCAAGTACGTGGCGCGCCGAACGCCAACGCCCAGCGGGCCATCGACATCGTACATTTTGACGGCAACTTTCTCAGGGTCGCACAACAAAATGAACGGCAGCTCGTGCTCTGTGCGAAAACGCTTATGGCTGTCGCCTTCCTGCGGACTGATACCGGCAACCTGCAGGCCGACTGAGGTGATGTCATCGTGAACATCGCGAATTGCACAGGCTTCTTTCGTGCAGCCAGGCGTAAAATCCGCCGGATAAAAATACAAGATCAATGGCCCGTTCTGCAGCAGGTCCGACAGCGAAACTTCGTTGCCATCACTGTCCTGTAACACGAACTCCGGGGCTTTATCGCCGGCTTTGAGCATCTCTGGTCTCCTCGTTTGTCTAAAGCGAATTCTTGAAATGTATCCTGTCGTATTACGACTTGTCGCGAAACAATGACTGCATGACTTGAAAACCCGTCATCGATAGGCCCAAATCGGTATAGGTCGCCTGCGCCCGCGCGTTGTCTCGCTCAACGTACAGGCGTAGACCTACAACCTCCGAATCCTCTTCAGCGAGGGATTCAACGTGTCGAAAGAGCGCCGAAAACACGCCTTTGCGGCGGTGATCGGCGTGCACGTAAACACTTTGCACCCACCAGAGCATGCCATTTCGCCAATCGCTCCATTCATAGGTAATCCCGATTTGCCCGACGATCTGGCCATTTTCTTCGGCGAGCCAGTAGCGGCCTTTTGCGCGGTCGGCGAGAAGTGCGGTAACGCCCGGCACGATCAAAGTTGAATCGAGTGGTCCATCATCGGTCTCTTCCGACAGTCGTGAGTTGTAATCCGCAATGATGTCGCGGTCGGCCGGTGTCGCGTCACGAATAACTAAGGTCATGATGCTGATCTGATAATGATTATCGAATGATCGCTTCTAAATTTTGAACGCCAATCAACTTGCTTTGATCTTATATATCGTCGCATACAGGACCGGCACGACAACCATTGTCAGGATTGTCGCGAAACCAAGACCGAATGCAATCGTTACTGCCATCGAGACAAAAAACGCGTCCGGGAACAGCGGTGCCATGCCGAGGATCGTCGTGGCTGCCGCCATCGCGACCGGTCGTAAACGGCTGACAGCCGAACCGGTGATTGCCTCGATGGCGGGCTTGTCTTCGAGCCGCTGCAGATTGATCTCGTCGACCAGCACGATTGCGTTCTTGATCAGCATGCCCATCAGACTCAAGAAACCCAGCAGTGCCATAAAACCGAATGGCTGCTGCGTCGAGAGCAAGCCAACGGTCACGCCGATGACGGCTAGCGGCACGACAAGCCAAATGACGGCCGTTTGTTTCAAGCTATTGAATAATGCAATCGTGATCAAAACCATCAGTAGAATGAAGGTCGGCACACTGCCCGCCAAAGCGGCTTGTGCATCACCGCTTGACTTATACTCGCCCCACCATTCGAGCCGGTACCCCTCGGGTAGCTCGATCGCTTCGACGTCCGCACGAATGTCGGCGAGCAGCGGCGGCGCTTCGCCGTGACGCGGATCGGCGAGCGCGGTAATCATTCGCTCGCGATTGATCCGTTGAATAATCTCGTCCTCGAATACGGTTTCAAAATCGATGACGACCTGACGTAACGGGATTGTTGCGTTCGCGGCCGGACTCCAAATCTGCAGATTGCGAATACTTGCGGCGTTCATGCGTTGTGAGTCCGGTGCGCGCAAAATAATGGGCAGCAGCTCGTCTGCCTCGCGATACACGCCGACAGCGATGCCTTCAAATGCCTGTGACAAAACGGCTGCAATGTGCTGGCGGGAGATCGCAAATTGGTTGGCTTGTTGTTCGTCGATGACCGGTCGCAATACTTTGACGCGGCCACGCCAGTCGTTGCGAACACCAAATGCATCGGGGTGCATCTTGATTACAGCCTCGGCCTTCGCCGAGAGTTGTCGCAGAACATTCGGATCGGGTCCGAAGAATTTCGCCTGGATCTTGCCGGGCTCGCCCGGTCCAAGAATGAATTTGCGAACCTGCGGCTGAGCATTCTCATGGTTCTGCTCGAGGTAGTCCTGGATTTCGTCATACAGCCCGTCGATCTTCGCTGCATCATCGACTTCGACGAGAAACTGAGTATAGGCGCTGTTTAGTTTCTCCGGCGTATAGGTCAGCAGGAAGCGCGGCGCACCGGCACCGATGATTGATGCAACGTGTGTCACGCCATCGAGACCGAGCATATATTCTTCGACGCGCTGTGCATCGGCGTTGCTGCGTTCGATCGACGTACCCTGTGGCAGCCAGTAGTCCACCATGAACTGCGGCCGCGTCGAATTCGGGAAGAAGCTCTGTGAGACCTGTCCAAACCCGTATACCGCGGAACCGAACACCAGCAATACGATGGCAATCGTCAGCCAGCGAACCTTGATGCATGTAAGTAAGAAACCGCCGAAGATCCGGTAGAAAGGTGTGTCGTAGGGATCATCACCCGGATCGCCTTTTGGCGCTTTAAGAAACATCGTGCCCAACAGCGGCGTGACAGTGACGGCCACAACCCAGCTCAGCAGCAGCGAGATCATGATGACCGTGAACAGCGAGCGGGTGTACTCGCCCGTCTTATCCTGCGACGTGCCGATCGCAGCAAACGCAAGCACGGCGATAATCGTTGCGCCGAGCAGCGGCCACGCCGTTTGCTTGACCACCGCAATCGCGGCTTGCCGTTTCTCCATGCCTTGCTGGAAGCGAATCAACATGCCGTCCACGATGACGATCGCGTTGTCGACGAGCATACCGAGCGCGATGATCAGCGCGCCGAGTGATATTCGTTCAAGCGTGACGCCCTGCATGCTCATAAACACGAAACTGCCGCAAATGGTCAGGAACAGGACGAAACCGATTAACAGGCCGCTGCGCAATCCCATGAAAATCAACAATACGACAATGACGATGGCAATCGCTTGCAGCAGACTGACGACGAAACCCTGAATCGAGGTTTGCACAGCGTCCGATTGCATTGCGACGACGCCAAACTCCATGCCCAGTGGTATCTCGCTGGCGAGTTCCCGCAAGCGCGCTTTCAGTTTCTCGCCCATGGTGACGACATTGCCACCCGCAGCGGTCGACACACCGATGCCGATCGCCAGTTTGCCGTCGAAACGTAATAGTTTGTTGGCCGGTTCGCGATAGCCGCGTCTAATCTCCGCAATATCGCGCAAGTAGATTTGCGCGTCACTGTCCGATCCGGATATCAGAATGTTCGCAATGTCTTCTTCGGAGTCGACCAATTCTGTGGGGTCGATGGTAACGAACTCGCTACCAACTGTTACGCCGCCGGAATTGGATACGATGTTTTGCTGTTGTAGCTCCTGCGCGATCGCGCTGGAGGGAATACCGAGTTGCGACATCCGGTCGCGGTTGAGTTCAACGTAGATGACTTCGGGCCGATCCGCGAAAATGTCGATCTTCGCAACGTCGTCAACGAGCAGCAGTTCTCTTCGCAACAGCTTTGCAACGTCCCAGAGCTCGTCGTAAGAATACTCAGCGCCGTAAAGTGCGAAGAAAATGCCGTAAACGTCGCCGAAATCGTCGTTGACGATCGACGGACCCGCGCCTGGCGGCAAACGCAACTGCGCATCGCCAACTTTACGTCTTAGCTCGTCCCAAACCTGGGGCAGGGAAGTCTTGTCGTAGTTGTCCTTCATCGTCGCGGTGACGATCGACAGGCCCCGGTATGACACAGACTTAACTTCCTTCAGTTGACCGAGTTGCTGTACGGCTATCTCGATCTCATCGGTAACTTCTTCTTCGACTTCCTGGGCCGACGCTCCTGGATACTGGGTCGTAATCAGTGCGTCCTTGATCGTGAATTCCGGGTCTTCCAGGCGGCCCATTTTCTGATAGGCGCCGAGCCCGGCAACGATCATGACAACGGTCAGGACCAGCGTGGTCGTCCGATTATCGAGACAGTATTCGGTGATTTTCATGGCGCGCGGCTAGTCAGAGAGTTCGCGGATTTTCATGCCGTCGGCGAGATGCTGCACGCCCGATATCGCGATTCGGTCTCCCGATTCGAGGCCATTCAGGATGTCGATTTCGGAGCCTGATAGAGGCCCCGCCGTGACCGGTGCAAGACTGACTGTCATCGTGTTGGCATCGACTTTCCACACATAGCTGCCACCATCGTCGCCGCCGACAATTGCGTTCGCCGGAATTTGAACGGCGTTGCCCAGACCTTCCACATCGCTTGGCACGTGCACCGTCAGGGTCGCAGACATACCTGGCAGTATTGACACGTCATCCGGTGGGTCGAATTGAGAGCGCGCCGCAAATGTCCGTGTGACCGGATCCGCGGCGGCGGCGATTTCCGTGATGGTGGCGGAAAACATTCTGTCCGGAAGTGTCGACAGACTCACCTCGGGTTTGACAGTCTCCGTTCGCTGGGCGAGAGTCAGGCCAGGCTTCGCACGCAGCCAGTCCTGTTCGGGAATATTGACGACGATTTCGAGCTGCGTCAGGTCCTGCAGCAGCAAGATCGCTTGCTTGGCTTGCACGTTATTGAAATTGTCGACGTAGGTTCGCCCGATGCGTCCGGCAAACGGCGCGCGCAACTGCGTATCGTTCACGGCTTTCTCCGCCGATTCGAGTTGTGCTTGTTGGACGCCGAATTGTCGACGAGCATTATCAAAATCCTGTCTCGAGATTGCGCCACGTTCAAAGACTTCGGAATAGCGATCGAAGGTATCTTTGGCTGAGTTGTATTGTGCTCTTGCGGAATCTAGCGCGGATTGGTAATCGGCCGGGTCCAGTCGAGCAAGCAGTTGGTTTTGTGTGACGTCGATGCCTTCCTCGGCCGGCAGCTCGATTAGGCGACCTGCAACCTCGAATGCCAATTCCGCGTTCTGCGCGCCCTGGATTTCACCCGGGTAGCTCAAGGTTTCACCGCCTTGCAGGCCTGATATCGTCAAGATCCTTACCGGTCGCACAACCTCGGGTGTCTCAACAGTTTCCTTTTCACAGGCTGCCAGAAACGTGGTGCAGGATGCGAATGCGGCCAGGAAAGTCGTCTTCGATGCAGTCATCGGTATTCCTTTTCGTTGGTTCTTGTCGCCGACGAGCGGATTGTATCAGTGATCTGAGCCGTTGTGCCGGCGAGATTACACGATCCGTTGCGTGGTCATCGGGATACCAATCATTCCGATAAAAGTTGCTGCGCAAATTGACGTGCGGGCCTGCGATCTTATGTCTTTGTCCTCGTTCTCGCCATTATCCACATTGCGACAAAGCGTGATCGGACCGACTTGTCTTCGCGATTGAGACTTACTAGACTGCCTCCAAGAAACAAGAAGACGCTTCGTTCGTGCATCTACACCGGGAGTAAATTCGTCATGTTCATTCGCCGATTAGGCTGTTTTTGTGTCCTGCTTGGGTTTTCCACCACCGCAATGGCACAGGACTTCTTCGTCTATCCAAAAAACAACCAAACTGCCGACCAACAACAGAAAGACCAATCTGAATGTTACGTATGGGCCAAAGGACAGACCGGCTACGACCCGCAGAATCCGCCAAAATCATATGCGTCGCAACCGGTCGAAACCGGGCCTGATGGTTCGGTCGTCCGCGGTGCCGCCCGAGGCGCGCTGCTCGGTGAAATCGTCGATGATGACGCCGGCAAAGGTGCCGCAGCCGGAGCTGCGATCGGCGCAATGCGCAGGCGTGATCGACAACGTCAGCAACGGCAGCAACAGGATAATTATGAGCAGCAGGAAGCTGCCCGCTTGGCCGAAATGCGCAGTCGCTATGACCGTGCGTTCAAAGGCTGCATGGAAGCCCGCGACTACAGCATCAGTTAGGAGATCGACGTGAATAAAATAAAACTGCTTTGCGCGGCTGTTGTATTCGCCCCTGTCGGCCTTGTCGCTGCCGCGGACTTTGATGGCTCAAAGCCGCTGCTCTGTGCGTCGATGGAATTGCAAGAATGCATCCCCGGTGTCGGATGCGAAAGGGTCACCACAACCAGCATTAACGCGGCCGAATTTTTTCGCATCGACGTGAAGAAAAAAACCATTATTGTCTCGGCGCGAAACCAAAGCCGGCCGCCGCAACGAATTGAGAGTTCCGCAAGAACGGATGACCTATTGATTATTCAGGGTTCAGATAATGGAGTCGAGGGCGTGCGAGAAGACGGTCTGGCCTACAGTATTGCCATAGACAAGATAAGCGGAAAAATGGTGCTGACCGCGTCCGGGGATGAAGTGGCGTTCGTCATTTTCGGATCATGTACGGTGATTTGATGGCGTCCTACCGTCTTCGGTAGATATCTTTCCGATCGCCAATCTTGATGACGTGGACGATTAAGACCGTATCTTCAATCGTGTAAAGAATGCGATATCGACCTTGCCGGATTCGGTAGCGTTCGAGGCCTGACAATCTTAGAGCACCCGCTGGTCTCGGATTGTCAGCCAGCGATTCGATGCGTCTGATGATCCGGCGCCGATCTGCCTTCGTGGCGATCGATTCAAGTTCTTTGCGGGCCGACCTCTTTATCCGAACGCTATATTTTGCCACGTCGTTTCAGGTCCTTCACGACGTCCTCGAACGCATAATCCGGTTCCTTTTCCCGAACTTCGAAGGCCTCAAAGTCGCTCGCGTCTTCGGCAAGCGCGGCTTTAACAGCCTCATTCACGAGCTCGGAAATACTGCGATCAGTTTCAGCCGCTTTCAGCCGCAACGCACGATGCAGGGCCGCATCGAAGTAGACGGTGGATCTCTTTTGGGCCGGGTCAGTCACTCAATAAGGGTAGCGTTATAACGTCTAAACGTCAAGACGCTGGCCCGCTCCCTGGAGGAGAAATCCGGGGAAAACATGCCGCCCAAATTTGCATCCGCAATTCGTTAAGCCTATATAATCGCGTGCGGACTCGCCGAATATCCAGAATCAGACAACAGCGGCGGGCACCTACTGGATTTGCAAAGCCTGCATGGCAGTGAGCTACGGACGCGGCGACGGTTTGTCGTCGTAGTGTGGATATCGTAGGCCTGCAAGCAAGTGTTATTTCGTGTTCCTTACATTTTTCTCCAGGAGATACCGAACGATGAGCATCAAGACTTCCCTGATTCTGGCCTCTTTCCTGTTGGTGTTGGGCGTTCCATCAGCCAACGCCCAGTCCTCGGGCGACGCCGTCATGAACGAAAAACAGCTTCAGGCGGCCAAAGAGTTGGTCGAGACCGAGAGAAACATGCAGCTGATTATCAATCTCGAGTTCTCACCAGAGCAGAACGAAAAATTCTGGCCGCTGTACGAAGAGTATCGGCAGAAAGTTCGCAGCGTACGTGAGCGCAAACTCTCACTAATTCAATCCTATGCCGAGCGATACTGGGCAGGCACCGTTGACGACGAATTCGCCGAGATGGCCATCAAGGACTTACTGAAAATCCAGCTGGAAACCGTGAAGATTCGTCAAAAGTACTGGAAGAAATTTCGCCGCATATTACCGGCGACGAAAGCCGCACGCTTTTATCAACTCGAAAACAAAATGGATGCCGAAGTCGACTATGTCCTGGCTGGTGGCGTGCCGTTAGTAGAATCTAGTTAGCAAGAAAATGGGGACATTCTACATTTAGCGTATTAATACGCTAAATGTAGAATGTCCCCATTTCTCTATTCTCGATCAGTAATAATTCGCCGGCAGCTCCCGTGGTGGCACGGTGTTTTCATCTGACACCGTAATGACGACCCTGTCCAGTTTCCCATCAAACTTGAAGACGCCGGTATACAGGTCGGATACCTGCGTCCCGGTATCCCTGCCTATGTCGAACGTCTCGGCGAGCGAGTAGGTCGCGATGTGCATTTGCGGCATTTCGATTTCGTCGACTTTTTCGCCATTCACATACAGTTCGCCGTCGCCGCCAAACGGTTTGGTTTTGATGAAGTTGAACTTGAGATTGGTTTTACCCTTGGGCAAGGGCGATGACTTCAGTATGTAATGCACGCCATCGAGGAAGTTGTAGTCGTAGTAGAGGCGATGGTCTTTGATGAACATCGTGTAGCCGCCGGTCATGCCGCCAACTGCAGCGATAACGCCTTCCTCGTCGCCTTTGAGATCTATTTGGGTCTCGATCGTGTGCGCGCGATTCTTGACGGGCGCCGATGACTTTTCAGCAATCCGCACCGCACCCGGTGAAAAGTAGACGAATTCTTTCTGGTCGCCAAACAGACGATCCTGCTGTGCACCCAAGCGCTTGATCATGTCGTCGTACAGTGGATAAACGTTGTACTTCCAGGCTTCCTCGTCAAAGATTTCGATAAGCTCCGCGAGTTTCTCGGGATTTTCTTCGGCGAGATTCGTGCTTTCCGAGAAGTCCTCGGCAACGTTGTACAACTCCCACTCGTCGTTTTCGAATGGCAGCACGACGTTAACGTCCCACGGCATGCGTTTGGCGTGCAGCGTAACGGCTTTCCAGCCGTCAACCCAGATCGCACGGTTGCCGAACATCTCGTAATACTGACGTTCTTTCTGGTTGGGCGCCGCAGCATCGTTGAACGAGTACATCATTGACGTGCCGTCCATGGGTTGTTGAGGAACACCATTATGGGTCTCAGGCACTTCAATGCCCGCCGCTTGCATAATAGTCGGCGCAATGTCGGCAATGTGGTGGTATTGATTGCGAATTTCACCCTTGGCCTCGATTCCGTCCGGCCAATGCACAACCAGGTGGTCTGCCTGTCCGCCACGGTGCTCACTCTGCTTGAAATACCGGAACGGTGTGTTACCCGCCATCGCCCATCCCGCATGATAATGCGGGTAGGTATTCTCGCGACCCCAGTCCTCTTGGGCACGTAGGTTTGCTTCGAGCGATGTTTGCAGGCCGTTCAAAACGTAAGTTTCGTTGAATGTTCCGGCGAGACCACCTTCGCCACTGGCGCCGTTGTCTGCCGTAACAAATATCAACGTATTGTCGAGTTCGCCAATGCGCTCGAGTTCAGCGACAACACGGCCGATCTGTAGGTCCACCCATTCCATTTGCGCGGCAAACACTTCCATCTGGCGCGCGTACAGTGATTTTTCTTCGTCCGATAGGGAATCCCAGGCCGGAATCTGCTCGATGCGTTCCGTCAGTTTCGTGTCCGGAGGAATTATCCCCAAGGCTTTCTGGCGTTCGAGAATTTCTTCACGCGCCTTGTCCCAACCCATATCGAACTTACCTTTGTACTTATCGATGTGACTGTCGGGCGCGTGGTGCGGCGAATGCATTGAGCCGGATGCCCACAGCATCATGAAGGGGAGGTCGGGTTTAATGGATTTGTGGCCGGTGATCCACTCGATCGCACGATTAGCGAGGTCCTGATCGAGATGCACGGACTTCCGATACGGCTCGGGGGTGTGATCGTTCCACATCACGGGAACAAACTGGTGTACGTCGGCGGCCATAAACGTGTAGGCGTGCTGGAATCCTTCACCACTTGGCCAGCGGTCGAACGGTCCAACCTGTGACACTTCATAGAGCGGCGTGTGGTCCCACTTGCCCAGCGCGTAGTTCACGTAGCCCTCTTCCTGAAGGTAGTTCGCCACCGACTTTGCAGACTCCGGCATGATCGCGTTATAGCCGGGGAAGCCCATCGCCGTAAGCGCATGGCTGCCCAAACCAATCGAATGCGGGTTGCGACCGGCCATCAATGTTGCGCGCGACGGCGAGCAAAGCGCGGTCGTGTGAAAGTTGTTGTAGCGCAGCCCATTTGCCGCCAGCTTATCGATATTGGGCGTGTTGATCAGGCCACCGAAACTCTCCACTTGGGCGAAGCCGACATCGTCAAGCAGGAAGATAATGACGTTGGGCGAACCTTCTTTGGGCCGCTTTTCGTCGGCCCACCATTCTTGAGAATCTTCGTAGCTTTCGGCGATAACTCCTCCAAATCCTTCGACATTCTTGGTCTTGATGCCACCAGATTCTGAGAACGAACTCTCTGCAATGCCCGTGCCTTCGTCGGTATCGGATTCTGAGTCACTACCACTACCACACGCGGCAACGAGCAACATGGCCAGCACGCTGGCCAGATATTTGAGCTTAGTCATGAATCGCCCCTGCGTTTAGAATTGTTCTAGCGAGCGCGACTATAGCGCAACATATCTCTTAAGAATATTCCAAATAGTTTCTAAGACAGCCGCGGCCCAGATAGCGAACAAAAGTCCACTACGATCGGATCCGCACGCATCGTGTTGGCGCTCATTCGTTGCATGGGGGCGCCCGCTTATTTTTTGCCGTGCTAGCCTAGCCGGAACAACAATAAGGAGGGCGTGCGGTGGAATTGGATCTCAACAAGATTTTTACCGAGAACTGGACTTTGCTGGTGTTCGTTGTCATCGCTTTCGGCTATCTGTTGGCGAAGGTTCGCCTTGGCGGCGTGGCCTTGGGGTCGACGGCCGGCGTGCTCATCGTCGGGCTGATTTTCGGTCACTTGGGGTTTCCAAACGCACCGGGTGCGGCAACATTCGGTTTCATGATTTTTATCTTTTCCGTCGGTCTGCAGGCGGGGCCTAGCTTCTTCAGCGTGTTTATGCAGGACGGCCCGCGCTGCATCGCGCTGGCCGTGGTCGTTGCGGCCACCGGTTTTTTCCTCGCCACGTTTCTGGCGCGTCTGATGGATCTGGACTACGGTCTCAGCGCCGGTCTGTTGGCCGGCGCGTTGACAAGCACACCAACACTGGCCGGCGCCCAAGACGCGTTGGCCTCCGGTCTGGCCAACTTGCCGGACGGCATGGACACTGCTACGGCCACGAGAAATGTGGGCGTAGGCTACGCCATCACTTACCTGTTCGGCACCATCGGCCTGATTGTTGTCATCCGTCTGATGCCAAAGCTCGTCGGCATCGATCTTCCGGCAGAGGCAGAACAGCTCGCAAAGGACCGTGGTCTCATCGCTAAGAAATTCGAGCGCACCGGCGACACGATTCCTATTATCCGGGCCTATCAAATACGGGAAGACGATGATGCGGTCGGCAGGACGATCGCAAGTGTGCTCGCGGATAATCAAAAGAGAGGCGTGAAGGTCCTGAAGATTCGACGGGGAAGGGAGATTCTCGATGCTGACCCCAGTTTCGAGATAAAGGCCGGCGACATCGTCGCGATTCTGGGCAGTCTGAAAGATCACTCGGAAGAGCGGGACCGGGTCGGTCAGGAAATCATGGACCCCGAGTTGCTCAACTACCAGATCGTGACGCGCGAGATCATCGTCACCCATCCAAGTTTCTCCGGGATGACGCTCAACAGGCAAGTCCTGACGTCGGAGTACGGCTGTTTGCCGGTCGCTGTATTCCGCTCCGGCATCGAGATGCCGCCGGAAGACGGTCTCGTCATCATGAAAGGCGACCGCGTGACCTTGAGCGGGGAGGAATCCGCGCTCGAGACCCTGGCCGAGGCTGCCGGTTACATCGAGGAAAACGTTCAGGACACGGACCTAATGACGTTCTCTGGTGGCATCATCATCGGCGGCGTCCTTGGCGTGTTGGTTATCAAAGTCGGCGAAATCTCGATTGGCCTCGGTAGCGCCGGTGGCCTGTTGCTGACCGGCATATTGATCGGCTACCTCCGCAGTCTGCACCCGACGTTTGGACGCCTTCCCGCGGCCGCGCGCTGGCTGCTAATGGAATTCGGTTTGCTGCTGTTCATGGCCTCCGTCGGCCTCGGCGCCGGCGCCGGCATCGTCGAGGCATTGAAGAGTGTCGGTATTGCGCTATTTCTTGCCGGTATCGCCGTAACGCTGGTACCCGTGTTCGTTGCCTACACCTTTGGGCTTTTTGTCCTGAAAATGAACCCGGTGCTGTTGTTGGGTGCGGTCACCGGTGCGATGACGAGTACACCTGCGTTGGGCGCAATAAACGACGCCGCCAAGAGCTCCGTGCCCGCGCTTGGCTACGCCGGTACTTACACCTTTGCGAATGTGTTTTTAACGTTTGCCGGTACGCTGATGATGACGCTGTGAACAGGCGTCGATGCGGCAACTAGTTGAGGTCGTCGTCCTGCCAGTATTTGGTGCCCTGTAGCGTCACCTGCAGCGCCAGACCCTTCTTGGTCATTTGATACACCGTAACGTCCTCGTTCAGTCCAACGGTTCCTTCCAAGGCTCCCGCCTCGTCGTCATTTTCTGCATCGGACGTCGCCGCGGCATCCGCCTGGCCCGTGAAGTTCCAGCCTTTGTCGACGAACTGATCGAAGGCGTGCCGGCTGTGGAAAATAAATACGGCACTGAATTTCTTCACACCAAGGCCGATACCGCCACCGGCCGAGAACATGTTCATGTAAATGTCTTTGTCAGAACTGTTGTCGTGTGCAATTCCTTTGCCATTGGCGGTTGACACGAGCAGCACGTTGACGCCGGTATTTGAAAAAACGGCGTAACCGACAGCACTGCGGATCATGTCCTCTGCAGACGGTTTTTCCTTGTAAAGCCTCTCGAGCGTATCCCCACGCATGTCGAGAACCTCTGTCCGTTGTTCGTCAACACTTTTCTTGCCGAATATTGCTTCGGCATCGAAGGCACAAATCGTTAAGGTGAACAACACCACAAGCGATGCAATACGTGAAAGTCTCATTCTTCTCCCCAAATCAGCGGGATACCATCTGTTGAGCCGCCTATTATATATAGATGCGCGCGTATAAATATCATTGATTAGCTCCGAGCCGCGTTTCGCTGTTGTTTGTCGTCGGGCCAGAAAGCATCGAAAACATAAACGGCCACGACACCGTAAACCGTCGCTGCGGCGAACATCAACATCCTGTCGAAAAATGCGAGCCCGGCGGTGGTTCCCGTAAGGCTGTCCATCACGGCCGGCGCAAGGATAACGATCATCGTTAGATAGGCGTAGGACCAAGTGGCGGCCTGATCGTGCATGCCATTGCCGGCGAAGATACGCCGCCCCATGAGCAAGCCGGCCAGCGCGGTCAGCAGTGTGTACAACGTTAGCAATGGCCAGACGCCCAGTAGCATCCAGCCGGCGAGCGCGGCGACGCCGCCAATCAGCGTGGAAAGTAACAATGAGGCGGCCGCTTCACGGGTCTTACTGTTACTGACCTGCTGCGTCATCGAAGTCACCTTGATCATGACCGGCAGGTAACCGGCGCTGTCGCTGGAAAACAGAAACACGATTGCGACAGGCAGCACGATTGCGAGAGAGCGCAGGGCGCCGCGACGTGCCGCGGCGGCTGACAGTTTTTCCGGCGCAGGTTGCGGTGTCGGCGCGACCTGATAGCGTCCGGAGGCGTCAGGGATAATCGCGTGCGCTATCCAGACGAACAGCACGCCGACCCCCGCGCCGATAGTCACGGATTTTGCAACAGCGAGCACGGCGTCGACCGACACCGAACCGACTGTGACGGTCAGCGTTAGGCCCACCGTCATCAACGTACCGATCGCCGCGTTACCGCTACGAGCGGTGAAATAGAAAGTCTGAAACAACGCCAGCGTCAATATCAGGATGCCTGCGGCGGTCTGGTGTAGTAGCAGCGGCAACAGCAACATGCCGCCGTACACCGCCGCCGTGATCAACACCACGATGACGATGCCGCCCTTCAGCGGAAGCGCGGGTTTCGGTGTGGCCAGCAGCAGCAACGCAAAAACCGCCGCGATAAAGGACAGGCTCCAGCCAACGGCCTGCGAGAACCACAGCGCCAGCGCGGTGCCGAGTGCGAGACGCAGGATTCGTACGCTCGCAATATCCGCGGCTGCGGTCTGCGGCAAGGCGCGAGCATCAGAATCAGTAGGCATAGCTCAGCAGCGTCGCGATGCGAACCTGGAGTTTACCGATCGTTTTGAGAAAGAAACCGTCACCGGTATAAATAATGACAGATGCTTGCGCACCGACCCGGAGTTTGCGTTTGTCTTCCGGCACCATGTCGAATGCCACGTCGACCGGGAAGCGCTGAGCGTCACGCAGCCATTCGCGATCGTTACTGATCTTCGGCAGGCTGCCAAGTTGCACCCTGTCGACGTCGACACCGAAGCCCATGCCACGCACAGTTCCTTTGAATACCCTGCCAGGGAATACGTCGAACAGAATCTCGACAGAATCGCCGCGTTTGACGTTGCCAAGATTATTTTCGGTAAAGTCCGCCTGAATCCAAACGTCTTGCGTCGCGACAAACGTCAAAAGTGGCGAACCGGCTGCGGCGAACTTGCCGGTCTCGACACGCACGTCCGTAACTAGCCCGTCGACCGGTGCGAGAATCGCGGTTTTTTCAATATCGAGACGGGCCTTATCGACGGCCGCTCGTGCCTGGCGTATGCGTGAATTATCGTCGCCGGTCTGGCCGAGATTCCGACGAGCACTTTTGAGTTGAGCTTCGGCGCCCGACACCTGTTCGCGGGCGACAGCCAATGCGGCCTCGGCCGATTCCAGGCGCCGGTCCGAAATCGCACCCGGGTCCTGCTCCTTGATCCGTCGCAGCCGCGTCGCGTCCTGCTCGGATCGGCGCAGGTTGGCGCGCGTGGCGCCAAGTTGAGCTTCGGCTGCATCGACGCCGGCCTCGGACGCACCGGTGGCCTGTCGTGAGGTCTCCAAGTTGGCGAGCGCGTTCTCCAATGCGATTTCATAGTTGCCGGGATCCACGGTGAACAGCGTGTCACCGGTGGCGACGACCTGGTTGTTGCTTACGGCGACCTCAGTCACGGTTCCCGAAACCTCGGCGGCAATCGGCACGACCCGCGCATGCAGGCGCGCCTGGGTCGTATACGGCGTGATCCGATCGGCCGCGAGATACCAGATCATCAACACGAGTGCGAGGATCAGCATGATCCACGTCCATTTGCGAACGGGGTCTTTCATCGGCTTCTGATCATCATGTTTGACTTCTGTTTCTGCGACGCTCGTGTCGGTCTTGTCATTCATAATCCGTGGCTCGTTTTCTCAGGCTTGGTGTCATTCAGGGACGTTGTCCGGGCTCTGCAACAGCTCGCCCCAATCGGTGCGTTCGTTCATGATTTGACGGGTTTCATCGTCGACGAAACTCGCGCCGCGAGTTTGCCAACCGCCGCCGAGGGCGCGGTAAACGGCGATAAGGCTGCTCACCATCTCGCCTTTGTTGCTGACATAGCGCGCTTGCTGAGTGAACAGCGCCTGTTGAGCTGTTAAGACACGTTGGTAGTCGGCCAGTCCCTCTTTGTAACGCAACAGTGCGAGCTCGGTTGAGCGTTCGGCTGCAGCGACTGTTTCCGTGAGGATTTCGTCCTGGATGAGGGCATTGGAATAGGCCGCCATTGCGTCCTCGATTTCACGCGCCGCCTGGATCACAGTCTCCCTGTAATTGATCAGCGCCTGTTGCAAGCGTGCATCTTGTACGCGCACGCTGTTCTTGATCCGGCCGTAGTTGAGAAACGGCCACACGAAAGAGGGTCCGACGGCATAGGTCAGGTTACCGGTATCAAACAAGCCGCCGATGCCGTCATCGTTGGAGCGTGTTGAATTGGTGTTTTCGGTGCTGCTGATACCCAGCGAGCCGCCGATGCTGAAGCTCGGATAGAGGTTCGCTTCGCTCAGACCGACGGCTGCGTTCTGCGCCCGGGCGAGCATCTCAGCCTGGCGGATGTCGGGCCGTTGGCGCAGCAGATCGCCGGGAAAACCGACGAGGATATTGTCGGGAACTCGAGGACGTGCCGTCGGCGCGAGCAGCTCGCTAAGGTCCGCGGGCGGCATACCGATCAGCGTGCTCAGTGCATTCTTGGCCTGGCGCAAACCTTTCTTGAGTTCCGGGACTGCCGCTTGAGTACTGAGCAGCAGCGTGCGTGCCTGAATCATGTCAAGCTCGGAACTCTCGCCGTTCTCGTACAAGACTTTGACGATATCGTAGCTGCGTTGTTGATTGGCCAGGTTCTCGGCGGTAACAAGCAGCTGTTCCTCGAGGGTGCGAATGATCGTGTAGACGTCGGCAACGCTCGCGGTCAACAGGACAAACAAATCGTCATAGCTTGCGATCGAGGCAAGCAACGCGGCGTCGGCGGATTCGATGCCGCGCCTGAAACGCCCCCAGAAATCCATCTCCCAGGACACGGCGACCCCGAGGTCGTATTTCCTGAAATCGAGATCACTGACGACGGAGTTCTCGTCGCCTTCGCTGGTGCCAATCGCAAGCGCCTGCCCGGTCAACACCTGTAATTGCGGATAGCGGCTGCCGGTCGCTATGCCCAAATTTGCCTGTGCTTCGAGCACACGCAGTCCGACGATTTTCAGATTGTTGTTGCGCTCGTGAGTCAGTCGCACAAGTTCTTCGAGCACCGGGTCCTCGAACACGCGCCACCACACGGTAAGTTCCTGCGGTGTTGTGCGGAAATGCTCGGCGTCTTCGTCGAGCCATTGTTCGTTGACCGGCGCCTCCGGTTGCACGAAGTCTGGCCCGACTGTCGTGCAGGCTGCAACTGAGACCAGCAAAGCAATAAGTAAGGCGCGAATCGTCCGGTCACACGCCGACCGAACCTCGCATTGCCGCTTCGATGTCATTCCTCTTCGGCGACCTCCGCCAGCGTTTCCGCGACCGAGTCCGGATACATCCAGGCGTTCAAGAGTTCGTAGAACAGCGCCAGTATGACGGCCCCAAGGAACAGGCCGATAACGCCGGCATAGATCGCGCCGCCGATTGCACCGACCAATATGATGAGCGTTGGAATGGCGACACCGCGGCCAAGCAGCAACGGTTTCAGAACGTTGTCACTGAGGGCGACGAATATCATCCAGACCGCGAATATCGTGGCCGGGCCCGCATCGGCGATCGAGTAGACCCAGATGACGAGCGGAGCGATAACGATGAGTGTCGGTATCTGCATCACTGCAACCGTCAGGATGACCGCCAGGATAATCCCTGTGTAGGGCACGCCCATAAGGACGAGTCCGATCGCCGCTAACAGCGTTTGGGCGATCGCAACGCCCAGAACACCCTTGGCGACGCTGCGGATCGTCGCAACGGCAAGATCAGCCAATGCCGGACCCCGATCCCCCGCCAATCTGGTCGCGAGTTGGCGGTTCCATGTGTAACAGGCGTCGGCCGAGACCAGGAAGAATCCGGCGATGATCAGCGACGCGACGAATGCCAGGACACCACCTGCGACACCGCCGACCGCCTTAAGCATTATCTCGCCCGTCGCAACAAGCTGTGGTCTGAATTGATTGATTGTAGCTTCGAGATTCTCGGCAGCGCCACTCCAAACCTGGTGAACTTTGTTACCAATTAGCGGCCAGTCTGCGACCTTGTCCGACGGCGGTGGGATCGACAGCTCGCCGGAGCTCAGATGACCGCTCAGATTTTGAACGGACTCAATGCTTGACTCCGCCAACATCGAAACGGGAATCAGCAAAAGGACAAGACCAACCAACACGATGATCGTCGCCGATAGCTTCGGTCTATTACCGATAAGCGCCGCGAATTTCAAATGCATTGGATACAAGGCGACCGCAATGATAATCGCCCACAGCGTGAGGTTAATAAATGGGCCGGCGACGCGCAGACAATAGACAATCAGCAGCAACAGGAAACCAATACGCAAAAACGCGTTGACCGAATTGAGCATGACCGTCTCATCAGGTTGATACCGATCTTCAGTTGTCATTGTCGTACTCCCCGTGGGTCAATGAAGTTGACTTGTTATGCGTCGTATTTTTGTCGGTACCTGATCAGGCCGCATTCCTAGTACCCGCCTGCGAGATTCGCTGCAGTACCGCGAATAGAAATGCGGTGGACCTGCCGACCAACAGTTTGTCATTTAGTGCTTCGATGTCGTTCAAAACGTGTCACTCCGGACCCAGTGTTATGTCGCCATAGCTGAGCGGCGTGACTGTCACGAACGAAACATACACGGCTTTTTCAAAATTCCACAGTACATCCGGCGGAGCGCAAAAGCCCAAGATCGGCGAAAACCGTGTTCATGGTAATATTTGCGTCCTTTCCGGAGTCAAGTGTGGGCCTCCATTGCGAGTTACTTCCTTTTTCTTCGCCTGTCTCCTAATTTCGGAATGCGCGATTGCGGGCGCGCTGCTCGACTACATTCGCGACTACGATCTGAACGACTATGCGCTCGGCGTCGCTGTCACCGGTGAGCAGAACCCGTACACAGGGGCTGAGAACAGTACTTACGCATATCCCTTCCTCACCTCCTTTCGCGATTCGGCTTTTACGCGTGACTGGCTTCTGATCCGGGACGGCGATATCGGCTTGCGGTGGGTCGGTAATGGCGGTTGGGAGCTTGGCGTCGTCGGGCGCATACAAACGCTCGGCCTTGGCGATAGTGATGCCGAAGAACTCATTGGCATTGCGGATCGGGAATGGACGCTTGAAGTTGGGCCGATGATTGGTTGGCGCGCTTGGCCCGTGCACATCAATCTCAAGTCCTACGCGGAAGTATCCGACCGCCATGACGGCCTTATCAGTGAGCTCGCTTTTTCTCTGCCGATGGAGTGGTCGCGTGGTTACCTCGTACCAAGCATCGAGCTCATTCATCAGAACAGTGACTACGTCGACTACTACTATTCGGTGAAGCCTGCGGCGGCGACACCCACTCGTCCCGCGTATGCCGGCGATGCAGCAACGAACCTGGCGATCAAAGCACGGTGGGGCTATGCAATTAACGACAAATGGCTGATATCTGGCGCGGTCGGCCTGGAGTTTCTGGATTCAGCGATCAAAGACAGCCCAATCGTCGATAGCGACGACATCTGGTCCGCGCGCCTCGGCCTTGCGTACAACACCAATGTCTTTCAGGCGCGTGACTACGACTTCTCCGCACCAGAATCGCCCAGGTGGGATTTCAGGATCGGCGCGTTCAACGATCAAATAAGCACCAAGGTGGCGAGAGACACCGTCGATGGCGTACCCGGTTTCGAAACAGACATCGAGGATTTTCTCGGTGCAGCGGACGAAAAGACGGTGCTGCAGCTGGATGCGAATGTTCGTCTTGGTAATTACCACCGACTCGAGTTCGGTTACTTCAAACTGGAGCGAGACTCTGTCACCACGCTTAGCAGAGATCTTTCATTTGGCGATGAGATCTTTCCTGCGGGAACCATCCTTGATACGAATATCGACGCGCGGATTTTTCGTGCGGGCTACAGTTATTCGTTGATACGAGATGCGCAAAAAGAACTCGGCATCATGGCCGGCTTCCATGTTGCCGAACTCGATGTCGATCTCAACTCGAGCGCAACCGGGCAAGCGGAGCGATCGAATTCCAGCACGCCGTTACCGGTTGTCGGGGCGCATGCATCAATTTTTTTGAGCGACAAAATGACGGTCGGCGCAAAGTTACAAATCTTTCGTACGGACTTCGATCGCTACGAAGGCTCGCTGAACTACGCGTCTCTGGATATCCAACGTCGAATAGCGAAGTCGATTAGCGTCGGCCTTGGCTACAACTATTACGGCATGGAGTTGTCTTCGGATGAGGACAACGTCAATGGCTATTTGAAAGTGCGCCACCATGGCCCGACGGCATTCCTATCGATCGGCTTTTAAGGGCGGCAATGATTAAGTCGAATTTCCGTGTTAATACGCCCAGAAACCACACTTCTTATCGAATTCGAGCGCCGGACGTGCGGCACGATTCGGTTTACGCCTGCTGCGCATACAACGTTCAGTCGCGCAGCGAGAAACGGAAGGTCTCGCGGACGTACCGGCCGACAACGTCGCGTTTCTCGGTCGCGAACCAGCACTGGGTGTCTTTGTTCGCTGTTAGGAAACGTTATCAGGGTTCCGTCGCAGGACCGTCCCAGACCGGAATCTCGCCCGATTCGAGGGCGTCAATGACCGCCTGGCAATAATCATCACGTGACAAATACCGATCCCAGACGCCCTGGGCGAGTATCGATAATCCGCCGGTAAATACGGCAACGGTACCACTCAGAAAACCACGTTTTTTGTCGATCGTCAGTGCCGGTGACGCTAATGTCCCGCCAACCTTGATGTAAGGATTGACAATGCCTGCGAGACTAATTCCGACACCCTCACGCTGTTTTACTCGAAACGAAAGATCCAGCACTTCCGTCGCGAGATTCACAGTGCCGACGCTGGCGACAGCCAGTTTGTCGGTTTGCAGGCCAAGCGCACGTGACTTAGCGACTCCGCCCACGATATCGATTTCGAAGAAACCGCAGTTGAGGTGCGTATAGTCCGACTTAGTCGCCAATGGATTCATGGCACGGAAAATCTCCGAAACCATGTCACGCATGAGATAGCCATTAAAGTCATTTTCGATGTCGCCTTCACCCTGGCGCAGACTGATCGAGCCGTTAGCACTGGCCGCCAAATCACGAATCGTCCTGCCGCTGCCGGATAACACCAGCTTCAGGTCCTCCGGCGGTCGGTTGATCGGGTTCCCATCACCGTCAATCGGCGGTCTCAGTCTGAACTGCTCACCGACAATATTGGCCCGAACATCGGCCTGATCGTCGCCGCTGCGCACGACGTCGAGTACTGCAGTCAGCGTACCCCCGTTCTTTAGCGATACCCTGCCGGTATCCACGTGCAACTCGTCGTTTTCGATGACAAGCTTTAGCTCGACGTCACCGACGTCAAAGTTTTTGGACCTTAATCTTCGCAAGCGAAGAATCAAATCGATGTCAGCAACGTCCAGCACTTGCAATGGCAGCGCCGTATCGGGGATGACGCGATCGCTCTCCGAGACATCGTCGTCACGCTCAGAAATTGTGTCGTCCTGGTCAATTAGGTCCGTCAAATTGAGGTGGTCGGATTCGAGACGACCGGTTAGCCGCGTTTTTGTACCGATTTCCACGCGCATGTTGCCAGCGAGGTCGTTCTCGCCGACCACCGCAATCAGGTTGTTGACGGAGTAAGCGTCGCCGGCCCGCGTCAGCGCACCCTCGACGCGGAACGCCTCGGGAGCCAGGCCCTGAATATTGAATGTCTGCCCGATCAATTTCAGGTTCGGCCCGGCAATGCGTACGTCGAATTCTGCATTCGTTAATGCCGCACCGGATGGCAGCCTGCCGTCAAACCAGGCGCTGGTCTCGCCCACGCGAAGATTGACTTTTTTCAGTTCAATAGCGGTATCGCCGATTCGCACGCCGCCTTCGACTTCATAGGCGAGTGGCGACTGGATACCACGGTCGGGCAGGAATCGGCGCAGATCAGGACCGGATGCGACGACATCGATATCGATGCCGGCCGCGCCATCGAGATTACCGAATGCGCCGTTCAACTCGAGCCGTGATTCGCCGATGCGAAGTGACCACGGCTTCGCGAACCAGCCGTCGCTGGTTTTCGAAAAAACGCCGTGCGTCTCAAAAGCGACCGCCGGCAACAGCGCGCTATCCTCGGGCCCCCCAAGCGCAGCGGCGAACTGGCTCGCGTCCGGACCGGCGAGGGAATTGTTCATTCGCAGCCCGTTAAGCGACGGCAGCATGCCGCTCGTGCCATCCAGACTGCCACGGGCATCGCCCAACTGATACACCACGTTCGACAAAGTGAGCGCGCCGTCAGACTCGATGAACTTGCCGTCGAGTCCGAAAGGAATTGCCGGGAGTGCAACCTCCAGCCACGGCTCCATCGTTGCCTGCAGATTCTCGCCGCTAATCGTAATCGACGCGTTCAGCCCTTTGAATGTCGGCAGCGTTCCGGAAGAGCCGGTTAAAGCGACCTTCGCGTTCGCAACTTCGAACCTCAGATCTTCTACGACAAAACCGTCACCCGAGTTGTGGATTCGAGTAGTCAACAAATACGGCTCGGTTGAAATGTCTCTCTCGGCCCACGGCCCGACAATCTGATCGAAATCAGGTCCCGCTGCAGTAAGCTCGATGTCAAGCCCATTCATGTTGGCAGTCGCTGGCACGTGCCCCTGGATAGTCAGTTCGTGTTCACCGAGCTTTGCAATCAGCTCGCGCAGTTCCGGTTTGTGCAATCCGCCGACGGCGATCGCTTGCACGTCGAAGGCGCCAAACGGTATCCGTTCGGCGAACGCCTCAGGCAGGAAATCGCGAATCTCGGTGCCGCTCGCAGACAACTGAAGTTGCGCATCAGGATCCACTTCCGTTGGCGTCAGTGTTCCGTCCATTTCCAAACGCGCATCGCCAACCGATACGACGATCGAATCCAGATTCAGGGTGTCGCCTTTACCGGTCACACCGCCTATAACGGCAAACTCTGCAGACGGTAGAAAACCGGCATCGAACAATTCGCCGATCGCCTGCAGATTCGGTCCGCGGATGTTTACGGACAGGTCCAGGTTGCGGATTGTGCCGAAAGATTGCGCGCGCCCGACGACTTCGGTGGCGAGATCACCGAAGGCACCCTCGACGCGTAGATCGATACCATCCGGACCCTCAGCAAGATCACCGGTAATGTCGACCGGGCCGTGCGCAAGCGGTGGCAGGCCGAAACGCGCCAGTATCCGCTCCGCGAGCGGGCCCTGCATTACCGCCTGGATTTTTGGGCCATCGAGCGTGAACAGATCATCGAATGTGCCCTGTGTCGACGCAAGAAAATCGCCGATCGTGACCTGCACCTCCCAGCGGGGACCGCGGCCGTCGAGCAGCGCGGACAGCGGACCAACCAGACCCTCGGCGCGGATCGCTTCATCTTCTATCGCACCGGCTAAGACCATTTTGAGCAGGTCATGCTCATCCGCGGACAGCCTTGCATCGCTAATGCTGATGTTGCGGGGCGCATCGAGCCAACCCTGCCCGTAAGTGACCTTGACGCGTTGCAAATGGGCCTTCTCCAGCCACAGCGGCAACTCGAAGGGCTGACGTTCGTCGTCAGCACTGTCCGTTTCGGCCGCTGCTTCGCCAAATGACCACGACGACTGCAGTGTATCGGGGTCTTTTTCGACATACAGCGTCAGGCCCTCGACTTCGAGGTTCAGTACTTCGATCGGCCCGGGCAGCAGCGACCAGGTATCGATACTGACTACCACGCGCTCAAGCTCGAGGATGTTTCTGGCAACGCCCCAGTCGGCGTTGGCCAGCCGCACATCCCCAGCTACCAAGTCAATTGTTTTGCCAATAGAGGGATTGAATTGCGCGGCGATGACGAAATCACGTGCAGTTGCTTCGCTGACGTAGACTTCAAG